>OHOI01000291.1_pt1 | contig 41554 bp, 40 predicted proteins | sample 1569781 | NCBI WGS metagenome assembly OHOI01 (sample SAMEA3879587, study PRJEB24766) | human gut metagenome | biome: human-associated habitat; feature: feces | place: USA | collected 1985/1987 | reverse complement strand
TCTTCACATTGCAGGAAGAACTGGAGCACTTGCAGCCGGGGCAGTAACAGAGCAGATGGAAGGCGGGCAGGAGGTATCGCAGGCAGCATATCTTGCATATGAAGCAAGCCGACCTGTTACCGGAACTGCTTCTAAGGGTGCAGCACTTTTCAGGAAAAAGGCGGCAGCCGAGGCAAAGAAGCGTATCAAGAAGGTAGAGGCAGGAAAGAAGCTGGCAAAAAAGACAGCAAAGAAAGCTGCCAAAGATACAGCCAAGACGGTAGCTAAAGAGACGGCAAAAGAAACAGCCAAGACAACTGCCAAGGTTGCAACAAAAACTGCGACAAAGGCAGCTGCTACAGCGGCAGGAACAGCGGTTGCACCGGGAGTTGGTACTGCAATCGGCATGGCAGCCGGATATGCTGCAGGTGTGTCCATAGAGGTCAAGGATGAAAAGATGACCAACCGGAGCAGGAAGATAAAATTCTTTCTGGATAAGATGAAAGCACAGGAGAATCAGACGGACAGTGTGGCAAAGCTGGTAAAGGATCTGATTGTGCGAAAAGCGATTACCTGGGTAAAGGCAGCGGCACCGGTTGTCGGACTGGTGCTTTTGTTACTTGTTCTTGTAGTTGCCATGATTGCTGTTCCAGTTATAGCGGTGATAGCAATCCTTTACAATTCTCCATTTGCTTTATTCCTGCCACCACTTGAATCAGGAGATACCGTGCAGACAGTAACGAGTGCTTATGTGCAGGAGTTTAACCGGGATGTGAACACGAAAGTGAATGAGCATACCGGATATGACCTTGGAGAGCTTGTATATGTGGATTATGAAGGTATGGAAGAAAACCCAAGCAATTACTATGACATCATGGCAGTCTATATGGTCAAGCATGGTGTCGGAGATACTGCAACAGTCATGAATGACACTTCAAAAGGCTGGCTGCAGGCAGTAGTAAATGATATGTGTTCGTACACCACAAGCACAGGAACAAAGGATGTGGAAGAAACAGATGCAGACGGTAATGTAACGACTGTCACGAAGTCTGTTCTGTATGTGAATGTCACACTGAAATCGTACAGAGATATGATTTCGGTCTATGGATTTAATTCTGATCAGGTGGAAATGCTTGAGCAGATCATGAGTCCGGAGTTTATGGGACAGCTTGGATATGCCGGAAGCGGAAGTGGCGGTGGAGGTGGAAGTCCGGGAGTAAGTTCCATGACTGAGGATGAAATCAATGCCATCCTAAACGAAATTACAGACAGCAGGCAGAAAACAGTCTGCTCCTATGCACTTCACAGAGTTGGCTTCCCATATAGTCAGGATTTAAGAGACAGCGGTAACTATTATGACTGCAGCTCCTTAGCCTATTATTCATGGAAAGATGCAGGTGTGGATGTAAGTTACGGCGGTGCAACCACAGCGGCTGCGGAGGCACAGGGACTGGATGAAGCAGGAAAGGCAGTCTCCTTTGATGAGTTACAGCCGGGAGACCTTATCTTTTATAGTTTTACAAGCAACGGAAGATATAAGAACATCAGCCATGTGGCAGTATACGTCGGAAATGGCAAGGTGGTAGAGGCACTTAATGAAAATCTTGGTGTGGTTTACCGGGATGTGGCAAGCACAGGAAAGATTGTTGTGATAGGAAGACCATAACAGGAAATTTACAGAGAGGGCATAGTCCCTCTCTGAGACTGGAGGTAAGAATGGATTTAAAAGATATGATACTGGTAACAGAAAACGACAGGGGAACAGAGACAAATATGCTGATGACTCTGGATGATTATAAGAGTTTTATAGCAATTGATGACATGTCAGAGCTTGCAGACAATTTGTTGCAGCTTGGAAGGACACTTGGTGAAGCAGATAACTTCACAGAGTATTACAGGGCAGCAAATGTAACTGTATCTGCAAGATTCTGTCTGGATGATATTCAGCTGGGACATTTTCTTCAGGGGTTTTATAACGATTCCAAAAAATTTCGGTTTGATAAAGAAGCCAGTTCTTCTGAATGTGTTGCAAAGCTTAAGGAGATTGGAATGACCGATAAGGGCTGGGTGGATGATTTTAACCTGCATTATGAAATGGAGAACCGCTCATTTGAAAGGGGACAGACATTTCATAACTTCAATGACCATGATTACATGGTGCTTGAAGCATTATCACCAAGAAATCTTGTGGTGATGGATATGAAGTCAGGTTCTCTTACAATCGCCCTTGGTGCGACAGAGTATAAGCGTTATCCGAAGGATGAGAAGCCTACAAAGGACAATACCACAATCGGGGTATCGTGGGAGCATGGCATTTATCTAGGTTCCACACTTTCAACCACGAATTTCAAGGCATACAAGAGGGAGTATGGCACACCGGAAAAGATAGAGGATATCTATGATTACAGGGCAAAGCTAAAGCAGAAGTTCTATTTTTATCAGGATATGTCAAAGGATGATGATGTACCAAAGAAGCTGCAGAATGACTTCCTTCACCAGATGTATGAGGATTTCGGAACGATTGAAGAGGACTGTTTTTACGACAGGCTGGAAGATGGAAAGTACGATGAGGGCTTTAAGGAAAGACAGGTAAAGGAAGAAAAGAGCCGGTGATGAGATTTTTACAGGAGGCGATATCATATGGAACAGGAATTTGATGTTGAGATAAAAGAAGTGCTTTCACGAGTACAGAAAGTAAAGGCAGAGTCGCTTGACGATGCCATCAATAAGGCAATGGATATGTATTATGCAGAGCAGATAGTCCTTGGAGCAGAGGACATGAAGGGAGTTGATTTTGCGCCTATCAGCGAAGGTCAGCTCCCTTCTTCATTAAAAGAAAACGGAGGAAGAGCAAGATGAAAAGTGATTCAACAACAGTAATTAAGAACATGGAGTTTTTAGTAAAGGAACTTCATAAGGAGTGGGACAGATCGGGTGCTTCTAAGGCATCCGTTATTATTTCCCTTGAGGAAGTAGATGGTATCAATGATAAGTTAAAAGAGATTATCTATCAGACACAGAAGTCAGTCGATGAGGATGAGCTGACCTTTAAACAGAGCATTGCAAAATCAAAAGAGTGCTATGTGCTTCTTCGTGTGGTGCGTAAGATTGCAAAGAAAAAGGATAAATGCGAAAAACAGGCAATCGACAATGAATTTGCAATCGAGCTGGATAAGGATGAGTTAAAGCTATTTAAGGGATTGTTTGCAGAGATGTTTAAGTAGAGGAGGACAAAGGTATGGGCGTTGATATGAAGGTCAAAGCGATATACGATTCTGAGATTGGTAACATCACCAGATCAGAAAAGAACTGGAAGGATGTGTTAAAGGTTGCAGGTCAGTTATACCGCTATGAATTTGACAATATCGTTATGGTAACAGCTCAGAGACCTCCGGAAAAAAGCACACTCATGGCAGATTATGATACCTGGAAAAAGGTGGGAAGATATGTAAAGCGTGGTGCGAAAGGCTGCGCCATCTTCCCGTCAAGGGCACTGAATCCACGCATGAGGTATATCTTTGATATCAGTGATACCGGAGGGAAGAATGTTAAGCTGACATGGGACCTTGAGGGAGAAAATCTTAAGGATTATGTGGATTTTCTTGTGTCAGAAGGTCAGATTGAGCAGTACGATAACAGCGACAGGGAGTCTCTAAAAAATATATTAAAACAGTTTACAGGAACAGATGTTTGGCTTATAATAAAAGAAGAGTTCGGAGACCGAATGACCGAGCTTATGCAGCTATCAGGTAGTGTGATAAAGGAAGAAAGTAAGAAACGCAATGGCTTACAGCAGGAAATGGACATGGAGCAGCTTGTATATGCAAGTGTCATGTATGCTGTAGGGACGAGATGCGGATTTGACTTATCTGTGCAAGAACAGGATTTTAGTCAGATCGTAAATATCAAAGACGAAGAGATCATTTACCGTCTTGGTTCCATTGTATGCGATGTCTCCTGTAGTGTTCTTAGAGAATTTAGTCGTAACTTAAAGGCAATCGAGAGCGAAAGGAGAATTGGATATGTTAGAAGAAATGACTTACAAGGAAGTGGACGGACTGCTTTATCCGCAGATAGAGATGCCGGACGAGACGGAGGATCTTATGAAGCTGGGCAAATACGGAAGGATGGCGATGAACTATCTCAAGGAGAACGAGCCGGCAAGATACAAGACGCTGATGAGATTCGGGAAGATGTACGAGAAGATGTCAGCGGTAGAGGAGGAAGCGAACCAGCTGTACGACCAGCTGGAGATGCAGTATCTGGCGAAGCACAAGCCACAGAATCCGTCATCGACAATGGAGATGTGGAAGATAAGAGAGCAGGCGAAGATGCAGGCAGAGGAAGTGGTACTGAATCAGATAGTGATGCGATTCCACTAGAATCAGATGATACAGAACTGAATAGGGAACTTGATGAAATCAATTCATTGGGTGTTAGTAAGGAAGCCGAATATACACAGGCTTCCTTTTTTTTCGACCAGAACGGGCAGGCAAGCATTGGCACCATTCATACTGAGGACGAAAACAATAATCAGTTTATGCGTCAGTTCGAGCAGGACAGAAAAGCTGCATTAGCAGGTAAATACAATTATCTGAATCCCAAAAAGTCTGCAACAGTACCAGGTGAGTATATCAAACAGGTGCTTATGAGAGGTACAGGTTTTATCGGTGGCAAGGGCAGGGTATGCAAGATTTTTGAAACAGAGATTGATGCAGGAACCAGGGCAAAGCGTATCAAAGCAGAGTATGGTCAGGGAGGTGCAGGCTGGCCGGTTGACGGACTGGGACTGCACGGATATGACACATTTCATGGGAATGGACTACGTTTTCAGTGGAGAGATGAGGATGGAGAGGTTGAAGGATATGTTTCGTGGAAAGATATCGAAAAAGAGCTTGGTGTCCTTATTCTTACAGGGGAATATCAGCCTGAGACACCTCGTATTGATGAGCTTGCGATGGACGGACTCCGTGAGGATGATGAGGTCATTGATGCCGAATACCGGGAAGTGGAACCGGAGGAGGCAGAATCAGAGATTGATGATTATGCAATACCGGATGAGCCGGAGAGCTATGCTTCTAACAGAGATTATGTAAGTGCAAAAGGCATGACACCACAGGAAGCTGCCGATGAAGACCGCATGGTAACACAGGCAGAATATGGTGCAGAGATAGAAGCTGAAACAACTGAAAAAGATCCATCAGAGCTTCAGTATATTACACCAATTGATTATGCAAAGCGTATTGCAGAGCTTGATGAAGACCTGCGTGATGCAGCAGAGATTCTGGTGACAGATTGCAGCTGCTACACACCGTTTAGGGCATTCCTTATGGATGTGGTGCAGTCTGATTTTGCATTTATGCCCAATAAACTTGACCTTATCAGGGATATTGCATTAGGGACAGATAATGCAGAAAGAAAGGCATATTCCAACAATAAGTATGGTCTTGTGGAGTACTCAATCAGAAGCGGATATGTGAAGATCAGCTATAAGAACAGGAATGGTGTGCGTAAAGAAGGTGCTCTCGATTGGCGTGAGTTATATGAAATCTTATCTTATATGGTAAAACAGCCATTTTACTGCGGAGAAGACCAGAAGAAGTATTATCAGGAGACAAAGCAGAAGGCTGACAGGGATAAGATGAATCCGGTCTATAAGAGATTCTTTGATATCGAGGATAGTGTAAAAGCCAATCGTCTTGAAACCAGGGAAAGAGCAATAGCGAATGGCTGGGAAACCAAGATTGATGAGAATGGACATGTGGTTTCAGATGATGCAGTATCAGTATCTGTGGAAGATATTCAGGCTGATACAGAATCACAGGAAACTGTAGATTTTACACCAAAGCAGGAACCAGTACAGCAAGTAGAAAGTCTTGAAAATGAGAAGAATGTTGCCGGGCAGACGAAACACAATTTCCACTATAACCTCTGGGAAATGGAAAAAGGCGGTGCTAAGACCAGATACCAGTGGAATATGGATGCAATCCGCACTTTAAAGCAGATTGAATCAGAGAACAGGCTTGCCACACCTGAGGAACAGAAAACTCTGTCGAAGTTTGTCGGATGGGGCGGACTGTCACAGGCATTTGATGAGAATAACGCAGGCTGGAGCAAAGAATATGCAGAGCTGAAAGACCTTTTATCTGATGAGGAATACAGTGCTGCAAGGGCAACAGTAAATAACGCCTTTTATACTTCACCGGAGATTGCCATGTGCATAAATTCGGCACTTGTCCAGTTTGGTTTCAGAGGCGGCAATGTATTAGAGCCATCTATGGGTATCGGTAACTTCTTTGGAAGTATGCCGGCACCAATGCAGAGAAGCAAGCTGTATGGGGTGGAGCTTGACAGCATTTCAGGAAGAATTGCAAAGCAGCTTTATCAGAATGCCAATATCAGTATCACAGGATTTGAGAATACCACATATCCGGATAACTTCTTTGATGTGGTTGTCGGAAATGTGCCATTTGGTGATTATAAGGTATTTGATCCAAAGTACAACAAGTATAACTTCCGTATCCACGATTATTTTCTGGCAAAAGCACTTGATCAGGTAAGACCGGGAGGCATGGTTGCAGTAATCACCACAAAGGGAACACTTGATAAGGCAAATCCTACTATCCGAAAGTATCTGGCTGAAAGAGCAGAGCTTGTGGGAGCAGTAAGACTTCCGAATACTGCATTTAAAGATAATGCAGGAACCGAAGTGACAGCAGATATCCTGTTTTTGCAGAAGAGGGAGAGAAAGATTGATATTGAACCTGACTGGGTACACCTTGGTGTAACTGAGAATGGCATTGCAGTCAACTCTTATTTTGCAGAGCATCCGGAGATGATGCTTGGATCTATGGAATATGACACAAGGATTTACGGACAGGACAGCAGATATACAGTCTGTGTGAATAATGATGAGAACTTCAATATGTATGAGACTCTCAATAAGGCTATCGGTAATATCAAAGCACAGATGACAGATTTTGAGAGAGTGGCAGATGAGGCGGAGCAGACGGAGGAAGTTATCCCGGCTGATCCGGATGTGAGAAACTACACTTACACATTTTTTGAAGGAAAACTCTATTACAGGGAAAATTCCGAGATGGTAAGAAAAGAAGTATCACAGACTGCCGAGGAGCGAATCCGATGCCTTGATGAAATCAGACAGATAACAAGAGAGCTGATTGATATCCAGATGGATGGCTGCAGCGAGGAGGAGCTTTCTGATAAGCAGAGACTTCTTAATGTAAAATATGATGCCTTCGTAAAGCAGTATGGAGCCATTACTTCAAAAGCAAACAGAATAGCATTCAGGGATGACAGCGATTATCCACTTCTTTGCAGTCTTGAGGAAGTAAACGAAGATGGGGAGGTGAAAAAAGCGGATATGTTTTATAAGCAGACGATTAAGGCAAAGACAGTCATAGACAGAGTGGAGACCGCTGTGGAAGCATTAAATGTATCCGTCAATGAATTTGGATATGTAAATCTTGCCTATATGCTTTCTATCTATGAGCCGGATATTACAAATGCAAAGGAAGAACTTGCAGAAAAGTCCGGACAGACAGTGGATGAGATAACTCTAAGTGACGATGCTTTGGCAGAGCTTAGAAGGGCAGTTCTTGTGGAAGAACTGGACGGACTGGTTTTCTTAAATCCCGACCGCTACAACGAGAACAATCCCGATATCGGCTGGGAGACAGCAGACGAGTATCTTTCGGGAAATGTGAGAGACAAACTTCGTGTAGCAAAGGCTATGGCGGCTGATACAGACAATCCGCAGGCAGAAAGATTTGCAGGAAATGTGGCAGCACTTGAAAAGGTGCAGCCGGAATGGATTGAAGCCTCGGATATTGATGTAAAGATTGGCACGACATGGATTGAGCCGCTTGATTATGAGCAGTTTATCTATGAGCTTCTCAATACACCAAGAAGAGCAAGGGCAGTCAGAAGCCAGTTTTACAATACAGGCATTCAGGTACACTTAAATAAGATGAGCATGGAATGGTTCATCGAGAATAAGAGCATGGATAAGCATTCAGTGGCAGCTACTAAGACTTATGGTACAAGCCGCATGGATGCTTATTCTATTTTTGAGGATACGCTGAATCTTAAAACTGTAACAGTAAGGGACAGGATTGATGACGGTGATGGCAAATATCATTACGAAGTCAATAAGAATGAGACAATGCTTGCAAGGGAAAAACAGAACATGATCAAGGAAAAGTTCAAGGAATGGCTGTTTTCAGAGCCGGAACGCAGACAGAAATATGTGGAGTATTATAACGAGACATTCAATAATATCCGCCTGCGTGAGTATGACGGAAGCCACTTACAGTTTCCGGGAATGAATCCGGCGATTGAGTTAAAGCCACATCAGAAGAATGCGGTGGCAAGAATCCTTCTTGGAGGAAACACCCTGTTGGCACACTGCGTTGGTGCCGGAAAGTCCTTTGAGATGATGGCTGCCTGTATGGAGCAGAAGAGACTCGGACTTGCCAATAAGACGATCATGGTTGTTCCAAAGCCACTTATCGGTCAGACGGCATCAGAGTTTTTAAGGCTTTATCCGTCAGCAAATATCCTGGTTGCCACAGAGCGTGATTTTGAAAAGAGCCGCAGGAAGCAGTTCGTATCAAGGATTGCAACAGGTGACTATGACTGTATCATCATGTCGCACTCGCAGTTTGAAAAAATCCCGATCTCAGCAGAGAGAAAGGAAAGAATGCTCAATGAGCAGATTGATGAAATCAGCTATGCGATTGATGAGATGAAGGAGCGTAACGGGGAGCGTTGGACTGTAAAACAGATGGAAAGCCAGAAGAAAAAGCTGGAGGAGCAGCTGAAATCCTTATCAGATGAGAGCAGGAAGGATGACCTTATAACCTTTGAGGAACTTGGTGTGGACTCTATCATGGTTGACGAAGCGCACAATTTTAAGAACCTTGCGATTTTTTCCAAGATGAATAATGTGTCAGGTATCAGCAGCAGTGGAGCGAAGAAGTCAACGGATATGCAGCTTAAATGCCAGTATTTGTCTGAGATAAATGATGGCAGAGGCATTGTGTTTGCGACAGGTACGCCAATATCCAATACCATGTGTGAGATGTATGTCATGCAGCTTTACTTGCAGAAGGCAGCACTTGAAGAGATGGGAATTTATCACTTTGATTCATGGGCAGCGAACTTTGGTGAAGTGACAACAGCACTGGAGCTTACTGTAGAGGGAAGTGGATTCCGTTTTAAGAGCAGATTCAATAAGTTTACGAATCTGCCGGAGCTTATGAATATCTTTCGTGAAGTAGCAGATGTGCAGACCGCAGACATGCTTGACCTTGATGTGCCGGCTCTTCGTGGCGGCAAGCCTATCATAGTGGAGTCAGAGCCTGACTGGTATGTAAAGCAGGTTATGGAAGACTTTGTTGTGAGGGCAGAGCGTATCAGAGGTGGTGGAGTTGATCCAAGTGTGGACAACTTCCTAAAGATTACTCATGAGGCAAGATTACTCGGAACAGATGCAAGGCTGATTGATAAGGACGCACCAAATAATCCAGATGGAAAGCTCAATAAGGTAGCGGAGAATGTATGGAAAGAATATGAGAAAGGAAATGCCAACGGTCATATAGGCTGCCAGCTTATTTTTTCGGATATCGGCACACCGGGACCGGATAAGGATTTTACCATCTACGATTATCTGAAGGAAACACTGATACAGTATGGTATTCCGGCAGAGGAGATAGCATTTATCCATGATGCAAAGACCGACGCACAGAGGGATGCACTATTTAAGGAAATGAGAACAGGTAAGAAAAAAGTGCTTATAGGTTCTACAGATAAATGTGGTACTGGCGTTAATGTTCAGACACATCTGGTTGCAATGCATCATGTGGACTGTCCTTGGAAGCCAAGCTCCATTGAACAGAGGGAAGGACGAGGCATACGACAGGGCAACGAAAATGAAGAAGTAGCAATCTACAGATATGTCACCAAAGGAACCTTTGATGCATACAACTGGTCGCTCGTTGAAAATAAGCAGCGTTTCATCAGTCAGGTCATGACAAGCAAGGCAGTAAGCCGAAGCTGCGAGGATATCGACGAGGCAACACTTTCCTATGCAGAGATTAAGGCGGTTGCCACCGGTAATCCTTTGATCAAGGAAAAGATGGAGATTGACAATGATGTCCAGAGATTAAAGCTTTTGAAGGCATCCTATGACAATCAGAGATACGGCTTGCAGGATAACTTTATGATTAAGTACCCAAAGCTGATTAAGACAGCAACAGAAAAGCTTGCCAATGTCCGTGAGGATGTAAAGGCAAGGGATAAAGAGCTGATTGATAATCCGGAATTTGCCATTACTATAGGCAAAGCAACTTATACTGAGCGTGTGGATGGCGGAACGATGATGCTTGAAGCAATCAGCAAATGCAAGACCGGAGAGACAACTGCAATCGGTAAATTCCACGGATTTGAGCTGCTTGTGGAAAAGAACTTCCTTGGCATCAATTATATGGTGCTTCGTGGAAAGACAGAGTATAAAGCAGAGCTTTCCACCAGTCCGGTCGGCAGCATGGTAAAGCTGGAAAACCTGTTCAATGGACTCCATGAGAACATTGATTTCTTAGAAAAGAAGATTGAGCAGTACCAGAATGATCTTGAAGCCTCAAAGGCAGAGTATGACAAGCCATTTGCGTACAGCAAGGAATTGGAAGAAAAGCTGTCAAGGCAGTGTGAACTGAATGCCCAGCTTGACCTTGAGAACGCAAAGGCTGTGGATGCAGACCTGAGCGGACCGGAGGAAGAAAGAAAAGCAGATGACAGGATGGAATCTGCAGCAATTGTAGCAGAGGATAAAGGTGCTTATCCAGCCGACAGAGAGGGCAGAACACGATAGGAGAGTGAATAATATGAGCATAAGAAAAGTGGTCGCAGGACTACTGATTACAGCAGGGATTGCCATTATGGCAGTCCCTTTTTTCTGGCGGGCAACCGGAGAAAAACAGACAGAACAGCTCATAAGTGAATTTGAGCAGACATTGGAGGATGATTACGATGAAGAAACAGATGTGGAGGAAGAGCAAACCTCCATTAGTAAAGAGGATGAAGCCATTCTTAAAGAAGGCGGTGTTATCGGCATCATTGAGATACCGGGGTTAGATATCAGGTATCCGGTAATGGAAGGAACCACAAGTAAAGTGCTTAATGCAGGGATTGGTCATATAGAAGAGACTGCAGGAATCGGTGAGAGTGGCAACTGTGTATTGTGCGGTCACAATGGCAGCAGATATGGCACATTTTTTACACCACTAAGTCAGATATCCATAGGTGATGAAGTAATGATAACCGACAAAAATGGGCTGAAGCATATCTATGAGGTAACAGAGACAGAGGTAGTAAATCCGTATGATAACAGCATCAAGACACAGGGCGATGAAAAAGAACTAACTCTTTTTACCTGTTCCCAGAAAGGAACCATGCGTTTTGTGGTCAGGTGCATTTATAAGGAGGCGGTGATGGATGAATAAGAGATACCGGTTAGGTGAGATAGAAGAGGCAGTATCGGAAATAGAAGAGCTAATTGACATCGAGGATGATATTGCAGAGATTGATGATGAATTTCAGATAGTCGTAAGCGGCTGGTCTGTGTATGTCGAAAGCCTGAATCTGACACTCAGACAGGGAATAGCCTGTGTATGGGATGCAGAGGAAGGATTATTTATGCCTGATTTTGATGTGACCATCGTGTATGAGGGAAACATTGAAACACAGGAGTGGCTCTATTACGAGCAGGACGGAATGGTTGTTACACTTGGCAACTGGTTAAATGGCAGATTGTCTTGTGAACAGATAGAACAGCTTTGGTGTGAGCTTATCATACCAAAGCAAAACAAAGAACAAAAAGAAAGCGAGGAATAGCATATGAAGTATTCAATTAAGGTAAACGAAGTAAGGGCAAAAGAGGGCAGCAATATCAAAGGATTTGCAACAGTAGTATTTGGTGATTCATTTAAGATCACCAATATTGCAATCCTTGAGAATAGGGAAAAGGGCGAATTATTTGTATCTATGCCAAGATACAAGAGTAATGAAAAAGATGCCAACGGAGGTGGCGTTTACAAGGATGTATGTAATCCTATCACAGCAGAGTTTCGGGAGGAGTTATATACCAATATCCTTGAGGAGTACAACAAGGTTGTAGCAAATGAAAACAGGGATATGGAAGAGGACAAGGGCAGTATTGCGACTCCTGAGTTCTCTGTTACAGTAACACCTTTTACCAGAGAAAATAGCAATATCAGAGGACTTGCAAGGATCTATTTTGAGGATAGCTTTATTGTCAACAATGTAAATCTGTTACAGGGCAAGGAAAACATTTTTGTTGCAATGCCATCATATAAGACTAAGCAGGTTGATGAACAGGGCAGAGCGATTTATCGGGATGTATGCTATCCAGTAACTAAGGAGTTTAGGAAAAAACTTTATGCTGAAATTGAGAGAGCCTACAATGAGGCACTTGATAAGCAGAAGCAGGAAGCACAGGAAAAGGTACAGAATGGTAATGATAAGAGTCAGCAGCCAAAGACTTATGAAAATGAGTTTATTCAGAAGGACTCTTCACCAAAACCATTCAGATAAAAGCAATTAGCAGTAGGGGCAGAGCAATGTGCTCCTATTTTGCGGAAAGGAAAGATAATGGAAAGCACGATGATAAATGATGAGGTTATGCAGGAACTCATTACTCTCTTAAGAGAAAACAATATGAAGTGTGAAACCAACGATACTTTTGATATTTGTAATTATATTGACGGTTTGCAGAATAAGATTTCTGGAATGCAGATTGAATTAGACAATATACAGCAACAGTTAAAACAAATGGAAAAAGATAAGCTGGTTAATAAGTTAAAATCCCAGCTTTCAAAGGCACAGACAAAAGTATCAAATACTTTCGGACAGATAAAGACAGAGCTCTTTATCATAAAGAATAGTATTAAGTCTAAGGCTTCGAATATTATTTGTGATTTTAAGAAAAAAGGTAGGTCAGCATTAAATAAGATATATGAGGTGTTTGATGTAAAAGATCGACTTGTGAGTATGAGAGTAAAGGTAAAGGAATCTCAGGAAGATGTTGCACATGCACTTGATAAGATAGACGCATTTGCAGTGGGAATGAGTGAGGCTTCGCATATATTCAAAAATACTTTTCGTGAGCTATTTGATAAAAAGGCAAAGGATTATTCAAAGATAGACAAAAGGATAAAAATGTCTGATTTATTCAAAAAGTCTTGGATGGCAAAACAGAGTATTTTGGAGTCTATGGAGAAAAGAATTGACCGAGCTATAGTAAAGGTTGATTCTTTGCATAAAGAAGCAGAACTCAACAATATGATTAAGCTCTATGACAGATTGGAGAGCAGAATCGAATGTACCAAGGAGGCGGTAGTAATGCCTATGGTAGCGGAGAATGAAGCGGTGTACGGAGCAGATGCATTTGATAAGTATATGGAAAATTATAATGCGACGATGCAGTCTAAGGATAAGGCTGACAGAATTGCAGGAAATGTAGCAGCGGTAAAAAATGAAGGAAAAGGAAGATAAGAAAACACCTTCCCCAGACTTTATATTTATCGAAAACATGTCTGGTGTGGCGGCTTGCTGCACCAGATGCCTTACATGTAGGAATACTTGTAAGCAGGTGTTTAAGGTGGATGAAGTAAAGTGCTGTGGATGCAAGTTATGTGAGTGGGGGGGGAAGGCTGCAAAATGAAGAAGTACATATTAAATCTTGTTTTTTATACATATTTTTTATTGAAATAGGTGATAAAGAATTATGAAAAGTACGATATAATATATAATAAGGATAATTAGAGAAAATTTCTGTTTTAGTGCTACGTGAAATATGTTTGAAACCAGTTGATGGAGTTATTTCTTAACGGGATGATGAAAAAATAGTATTTGGATGTTACCTAGCTATATGGAAGGAATATGTGAAGTAGGTGCAATATCTATTACTTTTCCATTGACAGATAATGAAGGAAATATGATGTGTGATGGATATGGTACAAGGTGTGTTGCTTTCTGCAGGACATAATGTAGCACCACAGATGTATGGAGAAGAATATGTTTACCAAGATGGAAAAACGTTGTATTGAGATTAAGGTGACGTTATTCGATGTAAAGGTATGAAAGCAAAAGCTTCTGAAATCGTACAGGCAGAGAAGTGGAAAGGCAAGGAGGGATTAGATAAGGTATCAGAATTTGATGGATTGAAGGAAAATCTTATGTTTATTCGGGGAAAGCTTAGACAAGATATTACGGATACGAACAGAACCATTGCAAAAATTGATGCATTTGGTTCCGGGATGCGTGAGGCAGGTCAGATGGCAGCTAATACCTTCAAAACATTTGTGGATAAACCTGTGGTTGATTATGCAGAGAGGTAAAAGCGATTATCATAGACAGAAGCACTTAAGAAACCGTGGAAATGGCAAAAGAAGGTGTATCAAAATATGAAGCTTCATCAGGATGTAGCTATTGATAAGGTGCTGAAGTTATCCTTTGATGTCCATATTCAAGACATGTTGCGGAAGTGGGATGACCTCTATAAGAGAAATAAGGATATGTTTGACCAGACGAAGGAGAATGCTCCGAAGTCATTAGAAGCACAAGCAGTGGCAGAGCCAGGACATAATTATGTGACGGAAGTCAATCTGGTTAGTAAGGGAAGAAGCCGATAGAAATGGGAGGGTTATCATCTGTGGGTGGTATATATGTTAAGCATATATATTAAAGCAAAAATGTGAAGTTTTGATCTTTCCTTTCTACTGGTTCCTAAGATGTGTGGCAGAGACATATTTTCCGCGGAAAAAGAGATTGCGTTTGGAAGTGAGCCAGATTGCATAATCCTGTTTTAACTCATCCAGCTTCAAAAACATCTTGTTGTCATAATAGCCTCTGCCCATGACGAAAGTAGCATGACCAAACATATCTGCACCGCGTTTCATTGTAGAAAAGGTTACATCATTGGCGGATGTAAAGTTCTTTTCCTTTGAAGAATGAATCTTCGAGAAGATGCTGACGGGATGAGCGTTTTTGACTAGAACACAGCTCTCCGTCATGTGATAGCCTTTTTCATAAACATTTTTAGTGTCGGTACTCTTTGAACTATCCCTGACAGTACCAAGAGCCTCAAATTTATAACCATCAGGTTTTACGATGTCGCTGTCATCGATGTGAATAACAGTCTCATCTGGAACCCACCTGCGGATCAGGGAGAAATAAGAATTCAACGCTTTTGAAGGTGTACCTTTGTTCAGATGTCTGGCAAGCCTTTCCACAGAATTGACCTTTTTGGAAGATTCATGAAACTGGTCTACGATATCAGTAAGAAGACAGCTGCCAGAGGCAAGAATACCATAGGTCATGTCGGCAGTGAACTTGCTATCTGGTTTGGAAAGATGTCTGGAAATTTTTCTGGAAAAAGTTAAAATTTCCCGTTTCATTTGATAGGTATTTGATGTAAAATTAACCACAGGGAATCCTCCTCTTTTTTGTTTAGTATGATTTTTTGTGGTGAATTAATTTTACATCAAAAAGGAAGAAGATTGCTTATATTTTGGGCAATTTTTGAAAGTTGTTTATGGCTACACCTGAGAAACGATCCGGTAGTGGATAAAACTGCGGAAACTCAAGAAACTCAAGAAACTCAAGAAAGCAAAAATGGCTTGCAAAAACCACAAATTATGATATTATATAGATATATACATGAAGAAATACATATTCTGAAATCGATTTGCGAATGAGAAAAAATTGTGAGTCAAAAGGATAATGTTTGAACAAATGACCAAGAGGTACATTGTTTAATCATATGGCGGAAGAAATCTATACCAATATAGTACAGGTTGATTTATGTGCGTACGATAATCATGTATGTTTTTCCTAAATTCTTAATATGAATTTAATAGGATGAATAAGTGCTGTAGCATCAATTAGATTAAGATGCTGCAAAAATGTGTGTGAGATAATTTATTATTATAGAATGGAGTTGGATTTGTGAAATTAAATAATTTGATTGGTGAAAGATTCAAAGAAAAACCTGCGGATTGTGTAATAGACAGCTATGAATTCTGTATTCGTGGTGGTTATATAAAGTATGTGGCAAATGGAATATATTCATTATTCCCTCCTATGCGAAGAATTACACAGAAGATAGAAAAGATTATTCGAGAAGAGATGGACAGTGTTGGTTGTCAGGAAGTTTTATTTCCTGTAACTTTGCCTAGCTCATTGTGGGAGGAATCGGGGCGTTATCAAAGTGTTGGTGACGAACTTTTGAGATTCAAAGACAGAAACGGTTCACAGATGGTATTGGGAATGACACATGAAGAAGCTGCTGTTCATCTTGTAAGGGAGTATGGGCGTTCGTATGCTAGATATCCTTTCTCTATATATCAGATTCAGACGAAGTTTCGTGATGAAGCAAGACCAAGAGCAGGATTGATTCGTGTAAGAGAGTTTACGATGAAAGATGCATATTCATTTCATCTTACACAAAAAAGCTTAGAAGATTATTATCAACAGATGGCAAATTCGTATAACAGAATATTTGCTAAAGTGGGGATTCCTGAGGTGATATCTGTAAAATCAGATTCCGGTATGATTGGTGGTAATGTATCACATGAATATATGCTTTTGTGTGATGCTGGTGAGGATTCGATTGTATTATGTGATGATTGTGGATATAGTGCCAATATAGAGGCTGCTGAGACTAATGTTGAAAAAGAATTATCGGTAGAAGTTGAAGAATTGAAAAAAGTTAATACACCTAATTGTAAGACAATAGAGGAAGTGGGTCAGTTCCTTGGCATAAACAAGGAAAGATTTTGTAAGGCTGTAATCTATCAGAGGAATGAAGATGATTCATTTGTTGTTGTGTTTATTAGAGGTGATTATGAAGTAAATGAGACTAAATTGACTAATTATTTACATACTAAAGTTCATCCGGCTGTGTTAACAGAAGATTCAGAAATTATTGCTGGGTTTTGCGGCCCTGTTGGACTAAAAGGCGTAAGCAAAGTTATCTATGATAAATCGTTGACGAGTGTTAGTGATAATATGTGTTGCGGAGCAAATGAAATTGATTACCATTATGTTGGTCTTAATTTGCATCGTGAAATAGGTGAAATTGAGTATGTTGATGTTGCTAAGATTCAAGAAGGTGGCATTTGTCCGTGCTGCAATAAGAAGTCAATTAGAATTAGTCGTGGAATTGAGGTCGGCAATATCTTTCAACTTGGAACAAAATATTCAGATGCTATGGGATTGAAATATGTCGATACTAATGGCGAAGAGAAAGTGCCTATAATGGGTTGCTATGGTATAGGTATAGGAAGATTGGCAGCTTCAATCTGTGAGGCTCATCATGATGATTACGGTCCTATTTGGCCTATCTCTGTTGCACCTTGGCAGGTACATATATGTTGTATGCGTGCTGATAAGATAGAGTGTAAAGAGGTTACAGATAGGATTTACAATGAGTTGCAAAGTAGCAATGTGGAAGTGTTGTATGATGATAGAAAAGTTAGTGCTGGTGTAATGTTTTCTGATGCTGATTTACTTGGAATTCCTATAAGAATCATAGCTGGGCCGAAGAATATTGAACAGGGAAAAGTTGAAATATTAACTAGAAACAAAGCAGTAAAGAAGTTGGTTGATATTGACAGTGTTGTTGAGGAAGTAGGAGAACTTATAAAGATTTTACAGAAGGATGTTGCGAGAAGCATAGAATGACATTGAAACGGCATGGTAGTCAAGGTGCATTGCCATTCCTTCCTTTTCGAATGAAACTGGGACATACCAAGTGTATATAAAGCGAAACAGTATCTGTAAAATATGCATTGTAAAGGGATATTTATATGAGAAATAAGTTGATGGAGATATATGTCTTGTTGGCGCGTATATAACTAATATGATATTTCTTGTTAGTTGTTTGATGTTGGATTTAGTAACAATATTTACATGTTTGAACTGTATGGATCAAATTGTAGTATCCGTGTGAGTCCTGTTTAAGTGAGACAATAATTCGTCTGGCTTTGGCACTAAAGACAATCTTGGTTACATCGCAGCCTTATTTAGATAGCTCCTTGGAGAAGAGTTGTCTAAATAAGGCTTTTTTGAATTATACTATACGATTTCGGTCTGAGGCGAGTGCGACTATAATATAATTTTGTTGATATAATCTTTTGCAAAGGTCCGTTAGTTTCATATATTCATAGTATGAAAATCGTAGGAGTACACATGTGCAGGAACACTATCTGTGGATGGTAAAGGACATTTTTAGGACATCATTTGGATTTGGTACTCTTTAGGATACTCCTGTTTCTCGTTTGTTAACATAGCAGTGTCATTTTTTTATTTGGATATAGAACATATATATTTATACGCAATGAATTAAGAATGCTTTTCAGTGACAAGAACACATTTACGATTAAAATTTAGTGTTATGTTGAGTTTACTTAGTAGGAAGGTTGTTGATGTTCTCTTTTAGCTGTTTATGCGGTTAAAACAATCTATAAACCGACTACTGATTGTTAGATTCTTTTGGTCTGATTCTTTTTTTGGGGGGATGACAGAATATATTGGAATTATATTGTAAAGACACATTATTAAGGCGATGAAGCCACACAGGCAGAATTAAAAGATTATGAAAAGGAGCAACATTATTCAGTTAGAACGATTAATGAGTGAAGGATGAATGGTTATTTCTTTATCGGGTTATGATGGAATGGGAAAAAGTACAAGTGTTGATTTGCTTATGGAAAAAATATGTGAAAATCATGGACTTAAGGGGATGTCGGCACTCAAGGCAAATAATGGAACGGAAGTATACGAAAATATTGAACAGGTAGACGATATTTATAAGGTGCTTTCAAGATACGATGTAATAACTACGCGTTTTTATTTTAGAAGTAATAAAATGCAAAAGTTGCAGGAAATGGTTATGTTTGCTGAGACAGATGTTTTTGACAATACGGAATTGATTAAAGAAGTTACAGATGCGGCGAGGCAAGAAGCACAGATATGGTACGATCATGTTATATGGAAATTATTACGTAAAAACAAAATTATTATATATGATAGGTATTATTATGATGAGATAGCTTACAGGTCATTGTATAACTTAAAAAAAGAGTATATAGAAAGAAAGTATATTGGTTATCCAGAATCAAATATACGTATTCATCTCTTTGGTGATATGGATTTAATAAGAGAAAGAAATAGGACAAGGATAGATATGAAAACAGCATTGTTTAATTGTGAAGATAAGATGATGGAATTATACCAAAATATTGAATACATTAGTAAAAAATACAATATGATCCGTATGGATATAAAGGGAAAGACAAGGGATGAAGTTGCAGAAGATTTGTATACTATAGTTAATGGTTATTTTGAAGCATGAAGCATATCTAGATAGATTATTTGAGTGATTTGATAGAACTTATGCCGCAAAAGATACATAATTTGATATGAGGTGAACAGAATGATTATTTCATTTACGGGTTGTGATGGCGCAGGAAAAACCACACACATTGATTTATTAAAAAAAAGAATATGCAACAGTTGCAAATTATCGGGGATTAATTTGCTTGATATTACAAATGGAGTACTAGTGTATGAAAATATTCGAGACATTGATTTAATATATAAGCAACTGGAAAAATACGATGTTATAGTTACAAGGTTTTATATGAAGAGTAAATTGTGCAATGAGGAACAAAGAAAAATAAGACTTGGGTTAGATAGTGTCTTTAATAATTCTGAAAGAATTCGTAAAGTTCTTGATTGTGTAAAAACAGATTCAGATATTTGGAGAGAACATGTAATAAGTAAACTGCATGAACGGAACAAAATCATTATTGTTGACAGATATTATTATGATGAGGTAGCATACAGGTCAATGTATAATCTTGGACTTTATGAAGTAGAACAATATTTTTGCGATGCAATCAAGCCTGATTTGTCTTATGCACTATTAGCAAGTTTTGATGAAATTAGACAAAGAAACAACAATAGAGAAGATGGCTCTACGCCAATTTTTAGAGATAATGAGAAATTGCAATTATTGTTAGAAAGGATAGAACTTGTTGCAAATATGTATTCGCTCGAAAAAATTTATACTGATGGGAAGAATATTTCACAAACAGGGGATGAGATATATGATATTTTTTTGAAGCAATATCTAAAATAGCTAAATGTTGGAGATTCATATAAATTGAAGTGAGTGTTGGATAATATCTGCTGAGAAAGGTATACGGGTAAGTGTAGATGTTAAATATTGGGCTTTTAAGTTTTTTTGATGAAGATGAAGGTGGAAAATATACGATTGCATCACTGAGAATTGCAGCTTCGCTACTTGATATGGATAATGTTTCTGTTGAAATCATACCTATCCCTATTAATATATGCGATGAGCATTTATTGAGTGAGATTGACAAAATTAATAATTCAGATTTTGAAGTAATCGGTATGTCTGCATATGTATGGACGTGGGAAAAAATCAGAAAGATTAGTCTTGGTCTAAATCGAGATAAGATAAAGGCTGTTCTGGTTGGAGGACCAGAAATACAGAATTCAATCAGAAGTGATTGGTATGGCGATGAACTTTTTTCATATGGTGAAGGTGAACTGTTTACAAGAGAAATATGTAAGTTGCTTATTGAAGGCGCTAACATACAGGATATACATCAAATGCAGAAAATTGCAAATGCAGAAAAGAAAGATGATATCTATATTATTGAAAAAGACGGGGAATTATATAATTCAATCCCTATTTATACATTTGATAATCTGAAAAAATTGAAGATAGAAGATTTTTGTACAGATTATTGTTTTTATGAAACAACGCGAGGTTGTCCGTATAAATGCGGATACTGTGGACACAAATTCCGCCAAATTCCAGTTACATTTGATAAAAGTATATTAGAAAACGAGATTCGTTTTTTTGGAGAAGTTGGTCTTAAACGAATATTCATAGTGGATCCAATACTTGGAGGAACACCTAAAAGAGGCAAAGAAATACTATCTATGTTTAATAAGTATGCACCAAATACAAAAATCACTTCATTTTTGCGTCCAGAATATTTGGATGATGAATATCTTGAGTTATTATCAAGAAGTAGCATTGAGGAATTGAGATTTGGTATACAAACAATTAATGAAAGCGTACCAAATTGGATTCGAGCAAATAATATTAGCAAAATATTAAAAATTTTACCTTTATTAACAAGTACCGGTATTCCTTGGCGTGCAGAATTAATTGTTGGTTTACCGGGTGATGATATTTATGGACTTAAGAGAAGTATAGAATTTGTAATAAAAGAAGTGCATCCTACATATTTACATGCTTATCATCTTTCTGTGCTTAAAGAGACTGAAATGTATTCGCTTTTAAATAATCCTGGCGATAAGTGGATTAAAATTTATGAAGATACAATGCGAGCCAAAGAGTCATATAGTTATTCAGAAAAGGAACTTATATGGATGGTACAGTATGCAGTGCTCATCACAGCTCTATATAATATGTATGCGAGTGTTGATGAGATAACAGGTAAAGCAATAAATGAAGCTCCAGAATTTGCGGAACTTGAAAAGACTGTTATGGAACATATGGGTGAATTTGTCAGCAAGGGTCTGATTCATTATAGTGATGGCGAAAAGTACTGGGCTAAAGTGAAAAGTAGTGACAATTAGTATTTGAATAGGGGGGAGAACATTTTGGTTAATGTCGTTTTTGTAAGTTTATATTTGAGGACAGATGAGTATCCGCAGAAATATACATTGTCATCTATGAGATTGGCTTCATATATTATGTCAAGGGAAGATGTTAACGTTAGGATAATTCCTTCAAAGTATGATATGACAGATTGTGAAATAGAAGAGTTGGCTGAGACCTTAGATGGTATGAATATTAATATTCTTGGGCTTTCGGCATATGTCTGGACGTGGGATGTGATAAAAAAAATTAATTCTGCAATAACGCACAGAAATGATTTGTGTGTTATGGTTGGCGGTCCGGAATTAAAAAGTAGGTTATTGGATGATTGGGAAGGAAAACCTATATTTGTATATGGTGACGCAGAGCTTTTCCTTGATGAATTGTGTACACTAATGAGTGAAAAAAGAGATGTTCGAGATATTCACACTCGAGATATAATTTCTGATGCAGTAAAAAAGAATGGGGTATATTACACACCTTTGGATAGAAAGATTGCATGGAGAAATGCGTTGTATTCAGAAGAATTTTTTAAAAAGCTTAAATTGAATGAATTTTCAAATGAGTTTGTATGGATAGATATGTCGAGAGGTTGCACATATCAGTGCGGATATTGCGGATTTAGAAATCGTAAAGGCGTTGCCATCTTACAAAAAGACGCAATACATGAAGAAATTATTAATTTAGGCAAGATAGATGCTAAAAGAGTGTTTATTGTTGATGCTAATTTAGGAGGGATTCCTGCAATTGGTAAGTTTATCTTTAGTGAATTTGCAAAATATGCACCGAATGTCAAAATAATAGGATATTTAAGACCAGAGTTTTTGGATGATGAATATCTGGCGATTCTTGAAAAAAGTAACATAGAGGAATTAAGATTCGGAATACAGACAATTAATGAAAATGTACCAAGATGGATAAGGAATAATGATATAACAGCGGTGAAGACAATGCTTCCCAAATTGAAAGATGTAGGTGTGTTTTGGAGAGCTGAATTAATGGTAGGACTTCCAGGAGATGACTTTAAGGCATTAAAAGAATCGTTTAGATTTGTTATAGATGAGATACAGCCGAGTTTGCTGTTTGCATATCGTTTAACTGTATTACATGGTACAGAAGTTGAACAGTTATGCAATTCGAATGTGAGTGAATGGGTAAAAGCGGATGAAAGTTCAGGTGGGAAAGTATTGGCATCATTTAGTTATTCAGAAAAGGAGTTGATGGAAATGTTGGATTTTTCTAATAAAATTACCAATTTATACAATAAGGCGAAAGTTATTAAACCTACATATGAGGAATTGCTTGATTGTATGAAAAATAAAGTAAATAATGAAAGTTAGACAACTAATGCATTCTATAGCAAATAGGTCTCGTAACTTGTAAATTCAATAATACAGCTAATATATTTGAAATATAGTTTTTCATGTAAGAGAAATGCAACTAATCCAGTAAATGGTTAAAATACTACAATTAATGTTACAATCTGATTTTTGTATTGAAAAACGATAGCTATTTTTCATTATTGCAGTGGCGTCAATTCGTCTGTGAGTGGAAATCTATGTAACAAACACATTGAGCAACTTGTACTTGAGGATGGTTGTAATAGGAATACCATTTTCCTTTTGGACATTGTGCGTTCTACGCAAGTCTTCATTCCAGAAAGCTAAAAGTGATGATGTTATAAGAAATAGTTTTTTCCATCCGATGCTCGTATTATTATTCAGTTGGCATGGAAAATGCATAGCTTTTTTCAGGGCATTTAATTTGCAGCAGTAGAGAGTTTGAGTTTTTGTTGCCTATATCATTGAGTTTCTAAGGATATATGCTGTTAGGTGTGGAAAGATTTGGTTTAATAAAAAACAAAAGCGCTGGATGAGGGGTTGTAACACAGTAAAAAATATTAATGAAAATGGAGAAAAAGAATGGGACAGGAGAAACTACTAATTAGACAAGAGAATTTTGGATATTTGTTATACAGTATTCCTATGAAATGCTATTATACAGTAAAAAATAATGGTGAATTTATAGTAAGTACTGTATTAAACAATCTGCGGAATGGAAAAGATGTTTTTGAACAAATTGATGCCCAGTATTTGTCAGAACTAAAGAAAGTTGGATTTGATAATAATATTCGAGTGCTTGATCATCGCAATAAAGTTTCCAGACAATTATTTGCACCATTAGAGTATTATTTTGATTTCTCTAATAAGTGCAATCTTAGATGTCCACATTGCTATAACAGCAAACATTTGGGAAAGATAACAATGCCTGAAGAAAGTGTATCTGCGATTATTGATGAAATGTATGATCTTGGGGTAATGAGATTGCATTTGGCAGGCGGCGAACCAACGATAGAGAAAAAAGGAATTGCGAATTATCTTTCAACAGCTAAAAAGCATAACATTGTAACATCTATGGCAACCAATGGTACATTATTAACTGATGAGATGTGTGAGATACTTCTTGGAAATGATATGTTTGCGATAAGTATAAGTCTTGATGGATATGATGAGGAAACAAATAATAAAAGACGTGGAGAAGGTTTCTTTTCAGTAACTGTTGACGGTGTTAGGCGCCTTATCAAGAAAAGAGATGAGATGGGAAAGAAGACGGAAATATGTTTGAAGCCTATTTATGAGTATAATACTTCGTTAAATTTTTTTGATAGGATGACAGAGTTTGCTATCAGTCTTGGTGTTGATAAAATAAAGTTTTCTAATCCGGAGAGATCTGTAAATCATGAATTGGGATACTATGGAAAGCATATCGAACCATATTATGAGAAATTGAATTATATTTCAGAATTGCAGGTAAAATATAAAGGAAAGATTGCGATACTTAATGTTACTAACCCGATAGAAGGTTGCTTTGCTATTGGATTAAAAGAAATGAGGGGATGTATTGGAGGACAGGAACTTCTTACAATAAATCCTGATGGTAGAATTACTCCATGTTTAATGAATGATACAGAACTCGGTGATTATTTTGACTACAGGAGCATTAATAAATTTCTTCTGACTTCTAAGGCTTTAACAAATTATATTAGTTCTATTCAATATGAACCATGCTTTGACTGTGAAGCATATTCTATGTGCAGAGGTGGTTGCCAAGTTAGAAAGAGGGTGGAATATGGCAAGATGCAGTTTAAAGATCCATATTGTCCGATGGAATATAATAAAGCAGAGTTAAAGAAACTATATGAGATTGATTCAGATATTTTTGATTGTGTGTGTGTAAGCCATTCATTATAGAAATTATATATTAAAGTTGATAAATAAATGAAAGGCAACGTGATGACCAATTTGATTTTAGTAAGGCATGGAGAATCTGAAGGAAATAAGATGAGAATTATTCAAGGGAAAATGAATTTTTTTTCGTTAACACAAGAAGGAAGACGACAAGTAAAAGAGAGTACTCTTTCTAATATTAAATTGCTAAAAGAAATTAATGGCGTATATTCAAGTAGTATGATGAGAGCAATCGAGACAGCAAAGATTGTCATCAAGACAGCTGGCATAGAGCAAGAGGTTAAAAGCATGGAAATTCTTGATGAGATGAACCCCGGAGTGCTTAGTGGAAAAACACATGATTATGCAAAGGAGAATATGCCAAAAGAATATGCAATATGGACACAATATAAAGACCTTGATGGCATAGAAAGAGCTGAAACTGGCGATGAATTACAGGCTAGGGCGATAGCTTTTTTGGAATATATGTTACACAGTTGTGAACAAGGTAATTATGTTGTAGTTACTCATGCAGGTTTTTTGAGATGCCTTTATAATACAATTTTGAATAAAGACAGAACTACACCTGTTGATATTAGTAATGCATGTTTTCATAAGGTTGATGCATTTAAGTATTTTTCACCATTGGTAATTAAAGAGGGAGAAAAATGTAGCGTGTCATATATTTCAACATGTAATGGTGAATATGTTATAAAGCATATTAATAGACTATTGACAGAAACAGAGCTTTTATTATGTAAGGTGCAAAATAGGGTTTCTAAGAAAAATAGTCATATAACAGAGGTGCTTTTTGCACAAAATATGTGTTTGGCTGAAAATACATACGGACTTAAAATTTCCCGGTATATTGATGGAGAACATGATTTTCAAAAATATGATTATCATAAATCTATTGAAATATATAAGCAGGTTGAAAAAATCTATTGCGATTATAATGATGAAATCAGAAAAGAAAAAAGTATTCATCTATTTAAAGAGATAAGTTTGCTTAAAAAAACTAAATTGTATTTAGATAAGCTAAGAAATTGCGAAACAAAACAACTAGGAATCATTTTAACTGAGCATAAGGAAGATGAACATTATGATAGTTCACAATTTGGATTTATAATTTACGATTTACATAGGCGTAATATTATTTTTACAAAAGATAGTTTATATTTTATTGATATAGAATCTGTTTTATATGCACCAAGAGAGTATCAGGTAGCATCATACATTGTATCATTTATGATGCTGAATGATTATGGTGATTCGGAAAAGGCAACAGAAAAATTTATTAACTACATTTGTTTGAAATGTGGATACAGGAAGAGTAAAATTATATTTTTGTCTTTATGGAGAGTTTTCACTGGTCTAAGTTATTTCGAATTGTTAATTGAAAAAAGTGAAAATGATAAAGCTATTGTTTCTGATTATTGGAAAGTATATACCGAACTTATGCACATGTATGAAGATGAGAATGTCAATCCAAAACTGCTTTACAAGTTAAAAATGTTACTTTGAAAATGTAAAAAATAATGTAATATTATGTAATGGTGGAAAGTGAAAGTTTATGAAAAAAAGAATCTGATGTGACAATGTTGAGATGTTTAATTAAGAAAACAGAAGAAAATACTCAAAAAAGGTTATTGGAGAGGGCGGTTTATTAGGCTGAAGTGTGTGGTGCTTTATTAAATCGCATGTTTATTTGATATGTCTACATATATATATGTTTAATTGTCATCACTAAGATAATCCTAGAGGGGGTCAATATGTCTGATTTAGAGAAGGAAATAAAAATTCTGCTGGATGAAAAGCAGTATCTTGAAGTTATGAATTATTTTGATTTTGAAGAACCGGTTGAGCAGACAAATTATTATTATGCGAATGATGCGATAGTGAGCAACAATATAACCATACGTATAAGAGAGAAACTAGGAAAACTCAAACTTCAGTTTAAGGTTCCGCAAAAGATAGAGGGCTCTTTGCATGTGAAAGAAGAATTTGAGCAAAATGTTGATGAAGTGTCAGATTACATTTCGAAGGATGAAATATATGGTACTTGTGGCTTTCTTTGTAAGGATGATGCCAAGTTACTTGGAAATTTAAAAACAATAAGAAGGATATGCAATAAATACCAATATGTTGAAATTGCTCTCGATAAGAATTCCTATTTCGATGTTGTAGATTATGAAATAGAGATAGAATATATTGGCGAATTTCCGCAACATATTTTATATGAATTGGAAAAAATTAATATATATTCAGGTAAAGAAGTAAGTGGAAAAAATAAACGATTTCTAAACGAGTATAAGAAAGTAGTAGCCAATATTAAAAGATGACAATATACGGACATTTGCAACATAAGGAGAGTTGGATAATAATATTCTGGAAAAATAAGGCGTGTTGCCAGTAATCGCATTTCTTATCAAGAAATAGACTACACAGGCTACCTTCTTTTTTCTGGAAGGTTTTAGTAGCATTGAACTGTTCAAGTTTTCCCTAATAGCGAAATTTAATTCAGCCAGAGAAAAGAACTGTTCATTTCGAAGGACTGCAGAAAACTATGTAGATACATTTCTTACTGTTCCTTCAGCGCTAGACTTGTTTTTGGATTTGCGTACCCGTGCCGGAATAATTGATGTACCGTAATGTTCAGCTAATTCATAGTATGGGGTAATTGTGTTATTACAGCTATAAGTGAAAATAAAGAATATGTATAAGTTAGAGTTGATTTATAGTTTCGTTTTTTAATATTTAGATTTGCATGTGTGAAAGTGATAAAAGAAAGGAACTTTGATATATTTTAAATGCGTTAAAATGTTTGGCGTGCAGTATTAGTAAGTAATAATTTTTTGTGTGTAGGAGAATGAAAAAATGTATGACTATTTAAGAAAAGCTGTGCAGCAGTTTCCAGAGAAAATTGCTATTAAATATAAAGACGTCGAATTGTCTTATAGTGAGTTAGATGATGTGATTAAGAAAATCGCTGATGAATGTTTTTCTGACATTGAAAGATGTAATATAGGAATAGTTGTAAATAGTCCTATGTTATTTACCATGAGCTTGATGGCTGTTAGTTATATCGGATGTGTAGCAGTACCTATATATGCTTATACCGGCAAGGAAAAAATAAAAGAATTAGTAAAACAGTTTTCATTGGAATATGTGATATTTGAAAAAGGTTATGATGTATTGAGCTGCGAAGAGAGTACTACGGTTTTATCAGATTTGATCATTCACAAAGAAGTAAGCGTTGGTAAAAATCATAGCGATAAGAATTGTGAAATTATCTTATTAACATCAGGTACGACAGGTGCACCAAAGGGGATAATGTTATCTCGGGATAATATAAAAAGTAATGTAGAAGCTATAGGTGACTATTTGAGACTAACGTTAAATGATAAAATATTTATGGTTAAAAATATGAATCATAGTTCAAGCATTATTGGAGAGTTGTTGATAGGCTTAGATAATATGTGTACTATAATTTTTAATTCAAAAATTTTGACGGCTTCTAGCATGGTTAATTCTATACTTGATAATAATATTACTGTGTTTTTTGCAGTGCCTACTATTCTAAGAGAAATTATATTAAAGCACAAACAACTTAATTTAGAAAAAATAGGTCATTTAAGAATAATTAATTTTTATGGTGCACCAATGTCTTCACAAGATATTGTTAAATTGGTAGAATTACTTCCTAATTGTAATTTGATATATTCTTATGGATTAACGGAAGCTTCGCCAAGAGTTACATATATTATGGGTTCGGACTTATTAAAAAAGGCTGGTTCTAGTGGAAGACCTATCAAGAATGTTAAAATAGAAATTAGTAATAAAGGGATTGATAATAATGGAGAGATTGTTGTTAGCGGTCCTAATGTTATGCTGGGGTATTATAACGATGCAGAAAAAACTCGCAAAACTATTGTTGATGGGAAATTATATACGGGTGATTACGGATATATTGATGAGGATGGATATTTATATGTACAAGGCCGTAAAGATAATATGATAATTAGTGCAGGTAAAAATATTTATCCTGAAGAAATTGAACAGGTATTACAAACAGCAGAAGGTGTAAAAGAGGTGCTTGTTCGAAATGTTTCTGATGATAAAGGTGTAGAAAAGTTTATAGCATATATTGTTACTGATGATATTGAGCCTAATATGAGTTCCTTATTTGAAGTGTGTAAAAATAGATTAGAGAATTATAAGATACCTAGTAAGTTCGTGTATGTAAAAGAATTAGAGAAAACACCTAGTGGAAAAATAGTTAGAAAACAACAGTTATAAGTCCGTGATAAGGAGGAAAATTATGGATGAATTAGTAAATACGGTTCAAAGTATGAGTAAAAGTACTAATGATATTGATATAAAGCTACCTATAGTGTTTCCGCCCCCTATATGCTATGCTTTATTTGCAGCTGATAAGTTGGCGATTATTATGAATAACCCAAGTGCTATGAATTGGATATATAATAACTTTATACAACTTGTATTTTATTCTGATAATTTGGAAAACATAGATCCACATACACATTATTTATCGATTTGGCCAATTGATTTGATGAAAATAGATCAGAGAGGTGGCAATTTATTCTTAAGGGAACACATAATTAATAATAATATAATGGAGTTGAATAAAGAGAATCTCGTTGATTGCATTAAAATGTGGATTGATCAAGGATTGTATATTATTGCGAATATAGACTCTACAAAAATATCTAAAACAAGATATTTTGGCAGAAAACCATTCTGCCATTCTGCTTTTATATTTGGATACAATGAAATAGGAATATATCAGGTAGATTTTTTGAATTCAGGTCAGCTTGATATAATTAATGTTCCATATGAAGAGTTAATTGAAGCTTTCTTTTCTCCGGAACTACCTAACATATTTAGGACAGAAAAAAATATGGAGGTTGATTATAATATAACTTTAATCCAACTTAGGGATAATATAAAATGTGATTTGAATGGTGAGGTAATCAAGTTTTGGATAGAAGAGTATTTACAAGCAAAAACTATTCAGACGCATAATAACTTCTTTGTTCGGTTTGAGAATACTGTATCGGGAATTAAAATTTATGATTGTATGATTAAAATGGTAAAGAAGATGAAAGAAGACAATGAGCTTGATTATAGAATGTTTCATGCACTGTATGAGCATAAATCTATAATGGTTAAGCGTGTAGAGGAGTTAATGAATCAAGGATTAATATCTAGTGATGAGGTCCTTGTATCAGAGGCAGAAGAAATGGAAAAAATCTCTGATATTTGTAGAATGATGGTGCTGAAATATAACATTCTTCCGAGAGATGACATGCTAGAAGAACTTGAAAGAAACTTACTGGAATTAAAAGATAAAGAGATTATCTTTTTAACCAAGTTGAGAGATAAATTATAAGGAGGGCGTGAGTAAGATGGATACTATAATCGAAAAAATAAAAGCTATTATTAAAGAGAATTATAATATTGAGATTGAAGAAGATGAAGAACTACGTGAAAAAGGAATTGATTCATTGAGGACAGTCAAGCTAATTGTAATTATTGAGCAGCAGTTTAATATAAGTTTTCCTGTTGAAAGTATGAATGGCACAGATTTGAAGAATGTAAGAACTATATCTAAATGTATATATGATATTATAAAAAAGGAAGAGAGGATATAATTATGAATAGAGAATTGATTTTTAAGTTGTCAGACGCTTTGTTAGATGAGAAGGTTACAGTTGAGGATGAAGATTGGGAGTTGCTATTAGGACAGATTGTTACTAATAGGGTTGTAGGAATTGCTTACAAGAATTTAAAGAAAAGTGAAGTGAAAATGGCAAATGAGATTGAACAGTGTCTGAAAAGTACGCTAGATTATAATGTAAGAAAAACAAAAGATTACATTGATAATGTTAAGTACATAGGCACAATCATGTCAGAAGCATCATTTAATTATGCATTGTTGAAAGGCGCATATTTGGCTACCAAGGTTTATGAAATAGGGAATAGAACATCGAATGATATAGATATTTTTCTGCATTCAAGTGATTTGACAGAATGTCAAGAAATACTTAAGAAAAATGGATTTATTCAAGGCTATTTTGCTAATGGAGAGATTATTCCCGCAACACGTAGAGAAATATTGATGGCAAGAATGAATTATGGTGAAACTGTTCCGTTTTTGAAAATGGTAAATGGAAACTTGCTTGAACTAGATCTTAATTTTTCGCTTGATTTTAAGCCTAGTGGGAATAGTGAAATTATGAGCAAGATGTTATCTGATGTAAGTTATGTTGAGTTAGATGATGTTGGATTTAAGACTCTTAAATTGACAGATTTTATTATTCATTTGTGTGCACACTTGTATAAAGAAGCTACTACATATGATTGGGTTGTTGGTAGAAGAGATCTTAATTTATATAAATTTAGTGATATTAATGTACTGTTAAGAAAGATGTTGGATGAAAAGCTTTGTAAAGCTTTGGTTGAACGAATAAAGGAGTTTGATATTAAAAATGAATGTTATTATTCATTCTATAATTCAGGTTTGATTTATCCTAAATTGTATGAAAATCAATATTTTAAACAACTACTTGATGGTATTAAGCCAGAATCATTGAGGTATATGAAACAAATAGTTTGGCCTGTTAAAAAAGAATTATATGAATATCAACATGATTTTATAGAGTGGTTTTTACATAAGGATAGAGTAAATGAACTTAAATTAGTAACTGAGGAATAAATGTTTGGTATTGAAAGAAGGGTTTTATATGATAGTAGGACAAATAAAACAAGGGAATTTGGGAAACAAGCTTGCTTTATCTTGCGTTGAGAGACAACTATTATACATACTTGAAGCCAATCAAGTTAATTCCAATATATTATTCGTAGAAAGCTATTCAAGTGTTGAAACGATACTTGATTATTTTATGAACGAAGATATGAAATATGTTGAGTTCAATATCTTTAATAGATTGCAATATATTGCAAGCGAAAAAGGCATTATAGATATAGAATATGTTGAAGTTAGGGATGAGGATTTCATTAATAAATACGAATATATATTATTAGGAGCTGATATAGAGTTTTTGAAAAAAACATATGGTTCTTCTGTATGGAGTGACGAACATTATGTATTGATTACTCAGAAGGATGCAGATACATATTACTATCTAAATGATAGTCCATATGATGAACGTATTATTTCAAAAGAAGAAATGCATGAATTGAGTACAAGTAGTGCTATTGGAATAACATTAAAGAGAAAGCCTATTGATGAGAAAGATGTTTTAAGACAATTTTGTGATAAGTTGAATAGTGATGATTCTGCCAGAAGGTATCAATTAAAATCAGTAAATGAAAATTCTTTGTTGCAATTAAGAGATGCATTGGGGATAATAAGGGTAATGAGAAGACGTAATTATTACTTTATTTCTGAATATGTGGATGCCGATTTTATGAATGAATATTTAAAAGGATTGGATTCAAAATACATAAAGTTAGAATATAGACGTCTGAGAAAAACAGCTATTGATATGGATTTTATAAATGAGTTTACATCAGAACTAATTAAAGATGACATAGACATTACAAATAAAATTAAAGAAAAAATAGGAGAAAGAATATGTTAGGAAAGATTGTTAATGAGATTAAAAAGTTGGTGAATAATGGAATTGATGCAAATATTACAGAGGAGACTAGTTTGGTTGAATTAGGAATTGATTCATTAATGACCGTTGAGTTGGTATTATGGTTAGAAGATGCATTTAATATTCAGTTTAATGATTCGGATTTGGAAATGGAAAATTTAAGAAATGTCAGAGATATAGTTAATCTTGTAAATAAGTATATTGAGCAATGTTAGGTCAGTAATCACAATGAAAAATGTACAACTATTTTTTAAGGTAATAACGAAAAAAGTGTATTTATTAATAGCTTTTGTTATTCTCTCTTATATGACATCACAAATTGTTGCAACTGGAACCGGTCTTATATCAGATTCTATAGATGCAGTGTTGGTGTCCAAAGTGTTAGAAATTAAATCATTATTGATGCAAATTTCCTTGTTAATTTTAGCAGCTATGGCGTGTTCGATTATTAAAAAGATAAGTATAGAAAGCTATTCAATTTCGCTACAAAAGATTTATCGAGAAAAAATCATATATAAACTTGGAAAGTTAAAATATGATTATGTCAACAAAAATAGAGGAGAAATCATAACAAAGCTGACATCTGACATAGGTGATTTAGGTAAGTTTTTATCAGAAAATTTACCAGATATTATTTATTCTTTGGTGATGATAATAACATTTAGTATATCTATAATGATTATGAATTATAGGTTGATGTTGAGCATTTTGATATGCTATCCGGTTGTTTTGCTTATAGGAGACAAACTATCTAAAAGGTTAAATGAGCTTGCAAAAAATCGTAAGGGTAAGTATGATGAATTGACTGATGCAGTGATGGATGCTGTGGGTGGCATTGAAATTGAACGAAGCTATTGTTTGTATGAGGAATTAACAAATAGAATTAATATAATAGCTAAATGTATATTAGGAAATGAGTACAAACGTAATACTTATCAGGCTATGGCTAATGGATTGCAAAATTTAATAAAATGGTTCCCTAATGTGGTTTGTACTATTATAGCACTTGTCGAAGTGCTTGCTGGAAGATTATCGGTGGGAGAATTGATGGGCTTTGTGGTTTTATTTGTAAAGCTCTCATCCTATATGAGCGAATTACCAGCATATATTAATGATGGTCGTGAGTTGTTTGTTTCGGTTAATCGAATAGAACAATTATTGGAAGCACCGGTTGAAAAATCAGGCAATTACTATTTGAAGGAGATTTACGAGGGTAGAGATGTCGTAGGACTTAAAAATGTAACATATCGGTATGAAGATAATTCTAGTAGGAATGTGCTTGATAGTATTAATGTTACATTTAAGAAAGGAACTACCAATGCGATTGTCGGTGAATCAGGGTCTGGTAAATCGACATTATTTAAGTTATTGTGTGGTTTTGAAAGGCCGGTTAATGGTACATATGAATTATATGGTGTGGATTTTAATAAATGGCAGTTGGATAAAGCACGCGAATTATTTGCAATTGTACCTCAGAATTCTTTTATGTTTCCAGAATCAGTTTATGATAATTTGCGATATGGTAATGAGGAGGCTACAATGGAGCAAATAATTGTGGCATGTAAATCTGCTGGTATCTATGAACGGATTATTTCTTTACCTGATAAATTTGATACGATAATAGGTGAAAATGGTGCTGAATTTTCAGGTGGAGAAAAACAGAGAATAGCAATTGCCAGAGCTCTTGTAAAGAATGCACCAATAATTCTATTAGATGAACCAACTTCTGCACTTGACGTAAAGACAGAGTCAATAATTAATGAGACAATGGAGGAAATTGCAAAGAAACATGATAAAACAATAATTATTATTGCACATAGATTATCGACAATTAAGAATGTGAATAGAATAATTGTTTTACATAAGGGAAAACTTGTTGAGGATGGAAAACATAATGAATTGATAAAAAATAATGGTTTTTATGCAAGTTTATACAATAAAGAATATATCGAAAAGGAGGGAGAAAATCATGAAGATCAAGATTCTCTTTAAGTATTTAAAGCTCATGAAAAGAAGACTTCCTCTTTATATGTTAAGTATTTTGTTTATGACAGCATTTGGTGCACTTTTTGATGTTGCATGCTCGATGGTGACGAAAAATGTGTTCGTTGTAGCGCAAAAAGGTGTAATGGTAAAAAATGATGTTGTATTGTTTGTGGTATATATTGTTGCAGGATTTGTTGCTGTTATACTCTCGGCTGTGTTTATGAAGATATACAATAATGAGGCTAAAAGAAGTTCATTAGAGATTAAACAACTAGTATTTGCGAAAAGTATGAGGCTTCCTATGAGGTATTACGATATACATCATAGTGGAGAGATAATGTCTAAGTTTGTATATGAAACAGATATGGCTAATGACATATATGGTTCAAGACTAAGAAGAGTATTGGCTCCAATAATCTCTGTTGCAGTGTATGTTATTGTTATGATGCAATTGTGCTGGTCATTAACGTTAACTTTACTACTATTTAATGTGCTTATAGTTGTTCTTAACGGACTTCTGGCAAAGCCTATGAGTCAAGTTGGCAAAGCCATGGCTGATAGTAATGCTAAGATGACAGAGAAACTTACAAATATTCTTTTAGGCATAGAGGTGAAGAAACTTTACGATTTAAAGTATATAAATGAGGATAAATATGCTAAAGAAAGTAATGTTTATGTAAGTCACCAGAAGAAGAAGATGGCAATAGGTGCTTTATTAGAGATGTTTTATAATGGATTTGATTTGTTGTGTGCATTGTTGTTCTTGGCAGTTGCTACTGCTTTTATTCAGAATGATTGGGTATCTGTTGGAAATGTTGCGGCTATTTATACTATGTATGGAGCATTAAGCATTAGATTTTTACAATTGGGCAAAAGCTATCCAGAGTTGATGAATTGTTTAGCCTATGCGGAAAGAGTATTTGGATTTTTGCAAATAGACGAGGAAAGAGATATATTAAATTCAGAAACTACAGTTCGTGTGTTCAACTGTGAAAATGCAGTTGATGTAGTTGATATAAGTTTTAGTTATGATGGAAAGCGTAAGGTATTTGAAAAAAGGAGTTTGTTGATAGAAAAAAATAAGACGGTGGCTATAGTTGGTAAATCAGGTGGTGGAAAAAGTACTCTTGCTAAGCTGATGCTTGGGTTCTACAATATCCAAGAGGGCGATATATTGTTATTTGGAACCTCCATAAAAAAGCTAGGACTGATTAATGCTAGAAATCTTATTGCTTATATTCCGCAAGAGCCATATTTATTTGGAGTTAGTATAAAAGAGAATATCCGATATGGTAATTTGAAGGCGAGTGATGAAGAAATAATTATAGCAGCGAAACTTGCTAATGCGCATGATTTTATTATGTATCAAAAGGAAGGATATGATACATTGATAATTAACGGGGGAAAGAGCCTTTCAGGTGGGGAGAGACAACGGATTGCAATAGCCAGAGCTATTGTAAAGGATGCACCCATAATTCTTATGGATGAAGCAACTTCAGCGTTGGATAATGAATCAGAAAGAAGGATTCATGAAGCTTTAGAGCAGTTGAAACACAATAAAACAGTCATAGTCATTGCCCACAGACAAGAGACAATTAATATAGCTGATACAGTAGTCGAGGTTTAAAAAATCCCCTATAGGTAGTTTTCTGACATATTAGAGTGTAGGTATTAATTGCCTATAGGGTGATTTGATATATTAGATAGCATAAGTTAATAAGATAACATTGCATATTAATGTTCTTCTTCTGACAGTGAAAAAAGTTCTTCTACAGAAATTCCTAGATAACGGGAGAGGCGTAGAGCAAGTTCTAAGGAGGCGTTTCTTTCGCCACGCTCTATTCTTCCAATGGTTCGTCCACAGGAGCCGATAGCAACAGCCAAATCTTCCTGACAGATATTTCTTTCGGTTCGTATTTGCTTAAGTGTAGTAGATATAGCCATTAATATCCCTTCTTTCATAAAATTCTTAAATTGGTAAGCTAATTATAGCAAAAAACATAGTCCAATAATCTGTACTTAACCAACGACTTTGCCAAAGACTTTGAAGGAGCTGGTTTCTTTAATCGGAATCGGTTCATATCTAGTATTGAGGGACAGAAGGAAAAGTCCATCTTCATCATCTTTTAGTTTCTTACAGTATGCGTTTCCATCAAAATAAAAAATTCCAATTTCTCCGGTGGATAAAGTTTCCTGTTGATGTACCCATACAATCTGACCATTGATAAATTGAGGTTCCATACTGTCGCCACTGATGCGAATACCAAAATCAGCTTCAGCAGGAACTTCTTCACCTACTTCAAGGATAGAGTAGTTTTCTCCATCAAGAAAACTTCCAGTTCCGGCTGATGCAGGAATATCAAATAGCCGGATATTTCTTCTAAATGGAATAATTACTGCAGGAGTAGGAGTGTACATACCGGACATTTTCAATAGTTCTATATATTCTTTTGCTTTAGCCTGTCCTTCTTCATTAAGGTCAGCTAAAGGATTATCAGGATTTTCACCATAATGTTCTCCATATATATCAGTTATATTTAATAACTTGCATAGAAGTAAAAGAACAGAAATACTAGGTTCAGCAGCATCTTTTTCCCACGTAGATATAGCTTTATTGGTTAAGCTGTAACCATGAGTTCCAAGCATATTGGATAGTTCTACTTGAGATATACCAAGCTTTTTTCTGTGAGTTGATATGATTTCTCCTAATGAACGCATACAAAGGCCTCTTTTCTGTTAATATTTGTAGGTATAGTATATAACAAGCAAGTTATAAAATCAAGTAAATTCCAATATAAATAGAACATACAACCAACTTGTCACTTGTAATCCGATTGGATTAGATATATACTTGCCCGTGTAGGGAAGAGCATATAAGTTATTTCCACAGAAAGAATTTGACTGGAGGTGAATGAGAAATGGAGCGAACCATATTGCATAGTGATATCAACTGCTGTTATGCAGCGATTGAGCATTTGCATCACCCGGAACTATCCGGAAAGCCATTGGCAGTAGGAGGGGACCCGGAGTCAAGACATGGAATTGTACTGACTGCTGACTACATTGCCAAAAAATACGGTGTGAAAACAGGAATGGCACTCTGGCAGGCAAAGCAGGTATGTCCAGACATCACATTTATTTCGCCGAGAATGGATCTGTACTTACGATTTTCTAGGATGGCTCATGAGATATATGCAGAATATACAGATTTGCAGGAACCTTATGGGATTGACGAGTGCTGGCTGGATGTGACAGACAGTACAAGCCTGAAAGGTGACGGACTTATGATTGCACAGGAAATCAGCAATCGTATGAAGTCAGAGCTTGGAATTACAGTAAGTATTTGAGTTTCTTTTAATAAGATATTTGCCAAGTTGGGTTCTGATTACAAGAAACCCGATGCGATAACAACGATGTATAAGTCGGAGTTTAAGCATAAGGCATGGGCATTGCCTGTGGGCGATTTATTATATGTAGGTCGCAGTACGAATCAGAAGCTTACGAAGTTCAGGATTAAGACCATAGGTGATCTGACACGAACGGATGAAGCTTTTTTACACAGTCAGCTTGGCAAGATGGGAAACATCTTATGGTCATTCTCCAATGGCTATGATGATTCACCAGTCAAAAAGGAGAATACCCATGCTCCTATTAAATCAGTGGGTAACAGCACAACGACGCCGAGGGATTTGGAAAATGATGGGGATGTAAAGATAGTTCTTTATATCCTGGCTGAAAGTGTTGCTGCAAGACTTCGTGAGAATGGATTCCGCTGCAGGGTGGTGGAGATAAGTGTGCGGGATAATGAGTTATTCTCGTTTACCCGTCAGAAAAAGATAGACCACGCAACGAATATCACCGGAGAGATAGCGGCATACGCTTATCAGATAGTTAAGGAGAATTACCATTGGCAGAAACCAATCCGGAGTGTCGGAGTCAGAGGAGCAGACCTCGTAACAGACAGCATAGACAAGAGGAGGCGGGACAATGAGTTATAGCAGACAGATAGACCTTGCAGACAGGGAACAGCTGACATCAAAACAGCAGCGTATCTATGAATGTATTATAAGATACCAGCGGCTGCATGGGTTCGTACCAACAATCAGGGAATTATGCGGTATGTCGGGTTTAGCATCCACATCAAGCATATATGGACATTTGAAAAATTTAGAGAGAAAAGGCTATATTGCAAGGAAGACGGAATCTTCCAGAGCAATAGCAATCTTGTAAGGAGGTGATTACATTGAGTGATAAGGTATATGTCGATGTACTGACAGAGTTTTCAAAGGACGGACTGCTTATCCCCAAAGAGATTACATGGGAAGATGGCAGAAAGTATGAGATAACACGAGTAAAAGATAAACGCAGGGCTGCCAATACCAAAGCTGGGGGCGTGGGAGAACGCTATACCTGTGTGGTGGATGGAAAGGAAATATTTCTTTTCTACGAAGATAACAACATGTGGTTTATGGAAAGAGCCGGAGCCTGATGTGCTTATGTGCTGACAACAAAAGCACATAATATATCAGTTAGCTTATAGATCAGCATCGCTGGGGAATGGAATACCATTCATCGGAACTCCCGGCACAAGGCTTGCAAAGGTGATTTCCCTTTCCTTTACGAGTACAAAGTTGTAGGTAATGATGATTTTGTATGAATAAGGAGCGAACTGAATTGAACAAAGAGTTAAAGATTATAGAGATTAGATGTAAGAAGTGTAACAAGCTGATGATGAATTATTATCTGAGTGGAGATGATTCTATGATTGCATTACAGAATATTGGAATTAAGTGTGACAGGTGCAAGCGAGTCATGATACTCAAGAAATATACAGAAGGCATAATGAAAGAACAGTCAGAAAGCAGTTCTTTCAGAATATAACATAGAAACAAAAAAATTGAATTACAGCCCACCTGATAAGGGCACATCGAAAGATGGAAGCACCAGAGACGCAGGGGAAACGAACAGTATCTAGGATACTGGTTTCCTCGTGCGTCTTTTTTGTATGTGTAAATTAGGTGGATGCAGATTTCCTTCTTGTTCGTTTCCAGGGGCGGCAAGGAGGAATATATGTACTACGATATTAAAGAAAGCGGAAAGAGATTATCAGAGTTAAGAAAAATGAAGGGATTAACACAACAGCAGGTTGCAGATGAGCTTGGAATAGATGTAGATACTGTGCGAAAGAACGAACAGGGAAGAAGAGGATTATCCATAGATACCGCCAGCATGTATGCTGAATATTATCATTCAACAATTGACTATATAACACATGGTAAAGAAAGCAGTAATGATGAAGTTACTGCAATGTTAGCAGAATATCCGGAAGAGGTTAGAAACAAGGCAGCTAAATTATTAAAGAACATTCTTGATACATTAGCAGAATAAAATTAGGACTCAGAGTACCAGCGACTGGGCGGATTGAGCCCACGACTGGCAGCTTGTACTAAGGTAAGATAAACATGTGCTAAGGAACAGCACACCACGAGAGTGGAGGCGCCAATACTCTCCAATACAAATCAGAATGTAAAGGAGATTAATTAGATGAATAAGTATAACGGAACATATATGTATGAAGGACTTTTATTTATTAAGTCCATGATGAGCTTTAACAATGTAATGAAGCAGGCTGTAGAAGATCAGGCATATGCATTTAAGGTTGGAATTGAGTGTAATGATGTTGCTGTGGATGATGGTGTTTCAACATCTGTTGACAGAGAGCAGATGCGTAATCTGATTGAAAAGTTAGAGACTGGGAAATACGCTGTGCTGGTTGTAGAAGATATATATGACATTACTCGTAATCCAGAGGATTTGATGGCGATGATGGACAGAATCAACAATCTGGTTGTCACAATTTTTGATCTTGGCACGATGAGTGCGAGGTATAACAACCATGCAGTTGAGTGTTAGGACAGTCAGGAAGTATTCCTATATCGTCTATCCTTCAGAAGTTGTGGTATATGATGACTGTGGCAACGCAGTTGTCAAATGCCCGACTGAACAGAAAGCAAAGGAATATATAAGGAATCTGGAAAGTGAGGCAAAGGATGATGACATATGATATTTATGCAGTTGGCGATGCGTTAAGAACTATAAGAAATAAGCTGGGATATACCCAGAATAATATGGCTGAGAGGCTTGATGTCAGTTATATTCACTATTCTCAGATAGAGCAGGGAAGACATCGTATGAGTTTGGAACTTATGATGAAAATTGTATCTGAATTTGGCATTGAACCAAATACGTTGCTTGGGATTGATAATAGCAAGAAAGAAGATGCGGTTTGTGAAATAGAAAACAGAATAAAAATGTTTAAGCCTAAAGAACAGGAGTACTTAACATCTGCTTGCTTGATTTTTATAGATGGCTATGAAGCCAGAAAGGAAGTGGTTTAGGATGAGAAGAGCAGGAAGAAAGAAAAAGCCACTTGTAGTACAGCCAATTAAATGTGTAGTGATGCTTTCTTCTGATGAGGAACATGATTGTATTGTTGCAGAGAAAAAGGAGAATAAGCAGCTTAATAGAATAATGGAGTTTGCGGATAATAATAATCTGATTCCAATGAAAATATTTCGGAGAGGAATATTCGGAAGACGATTGAGTGATGAAGTTTTTTATAAGGCAGTAAGGTACATGAGGGCAGGTAAGGCGGATGCTCTTGTTGTGACAAATCTTGATGCTATATCAGATGGAGTTGCAGATTCATATTTAAAGGTTGGTATAGTCAGAGAGGCAGGATTTAGATTATTCAGTGTTGATGAAAAAGAACCTAAATTATATTTATATGAACCTCCAAAGCGAGGTGATATACAGTGAAAATAATGAGAAATACGATTATCTGGGCGGAGTTGAAGAGTGGAATTAAGCATATACAAGCAGGGCAAAGACCTTGTATTGTTGTAAGTTGTGATAAGGCAAATAGAAACGCACCAGTATATACAGTT
>OHOI01000210.1_pt1 | contig 53271 bp, 49 predicted proteins | sample 1569781 | NCBI WGS metagenome assembly OHOI01 (sample SAMEA3879587, study PRJEB24766) | human gut metagenome | biome: human-associated habitat; feature: feces | place: USA | collected 1985/1987 | reverse complement strand
ATGAATTTTTAAGCTCGATTTTCGGCAACAAATCCACACGCGACATGAAAGAAATTCAGCCGTGGGTGGACAAGATCAAAGCCGCTTACCCGGAAGTTGCCAAACTCGATAACGACGCCTTACGCGCCAAGACAGAAGAACTGAAAGAATATATCCGCAATTCTGCCGCCGACCAACGCGCCAAGGTGGAAGAACTCAAAGCTGGTATCGAAGAAATCGAACTGGAAAACCGTGAAGAAGTTTTCGCACAGATAGATAAGATAGAAAAGGATATACTGGAAACTTACGAAAAAGCTCTTGAAGAAGTACTGCCGGTAGCTTTCTCTATTGTGAAAGAAACTGCCAAACGCTTATCCGAAAATGAGGAAATCGTAGTGACGGCTACCGAATTCGACCGTCACCTGGCTGCCACGAAAGACTTCGTACGCATTGAAGGCGACAAAGCCATCTGGCAAAACCACTGGCAAGCCGGCGGGACGGAAATTGTCTGGAACATGGTACACTACGATGTACAGTTGTTCGGTGGCGTCGTATTGCATAAAGGTAAGATCGCCGAAATGGCAACAGGTGAAGGTAAGACATTGGTGGCTACCCTCCCCGTATTCCTCAACGCACTGACCGGAAACGGTGTACATGTGGTAACCGTAAACGACTATCTGGCCAAACGTGACTCCGAATGGATGGGCCCGCTCTATATGTTCCACGGCTTAAGTGTGGACTGCATCGACAGACATCAGCCCAACTCCGACGCACGCCGTCAGGCTTATCTGGCAGACATCACCTTCGGTACGAACAACGAATTCGGTTTCGACTACTTGCGTGATAATATGGCCATCAGCCCCAAAGACCTCGTACAACGCCAGCACAACTATGCCATCGTCGATGAGGTGGACTCCGTATTGATTGACGATGCCCGTACTCCGTTGATTATTTCCGGTCCCGTCCCCAAAGGTGAGGACCAGTTGTTCGAGCAATTGCGTCCGCTCGTAGAACGTCTGGTGGAAGCACAGAAGAAACTGGCTACCCAGTATCTTGCCGATGCCAAGCGCCTGATTGCTTCCAGCGACAAGAAAGATCAGGAAGAAGGTTTCCTTGCTTTGTTCCGCAGCCACAAGGCACTGCCCAAGAACAAGGCATTGATTAAATATCTGAGTGAACAAGGTATCAAGGCAGGTATGCTGAAGACCGAAGAGATCTACATGGAGCAGAACAACAAGCGTATGCACGAAGCTACCGACCCGTTGTACTTCGTCATCGAAGAAAAGCTGAACAGTGTAGACCTGACAGATAAAGGTGTGGACCTGATCACCGGTAACTCGGAAGATCCTACCCTCTTCGTATTGCCCGACATCGCCGCACAGCTTTCCGAACTGGAAAACGAAACCAGTCTGACGGACGAGCAACGCCTGGCCAAGAAAGATGAACTGATGACCAACTATGCCATCAAGTCCGAACGTGTACACACCATCAACCAGTTGCTGAAGGCTTACACCATGTTCGAGAAAGATGACGAATACGTTGTGATCGACGGTCAAGTGAAGATTGTGGACGAGCAGACAGGCCGTATCATGGAAGGCCGCCGCTACTCCGACGGTCTGCACCAGGCCATCGAAGCCAAGGAAAACGTAAAAGTGGAAGCCGCCACACAGACATTCGCCACCATTACGTTGCAGAATTACTTCCGTATGTACCACAAACTCTCGGGTATGACCGGTACTGCCGAAACGGAAGCAGGCGAACTTTGGGACATCTACAAACTGGATGTAGTGGTGATCCCCACCAACCGCCCCATCGCCCGTAAAGACATGAACGACCGCGTTTACAAGACGAAACGCGAGAAATATAAAGCTGTCATCGAAGAAATCGAACAGTTGGTACAAGCCGGACGCCCTGTCCTGGTGGGTACCACATCCGTAGAAATCTCCGAAATGCTGAGCAAGATGTTGACCATGCGCAAGATCGAGCACAGCGTATTGAATGCCAAGTTGCACCAGAAGGAAGCAGACATCGTAGCCAAAGCCGGTTTGAAAGGAACAGTGACCATCGCTACCAACATGGCCGGTCGTGGTACGGACATCAAGCTGAGCCCGGAAGTAAAAGCTGCGGGCGGTTTGGCCATCATCGGTACCGAACGCCATGAATCCCGTCGTGTAGACCGCCAGTTGCGCGGACGTGCCGGACGTCAAGGCGACCCGGGTTCTTCTGTATTCTTCGTGTCACTGGAAGACGACCTGATGCGTCTGTTCTCTTCCGACCGCATCGCCGGTGTAATGGACCGTCTCGGCTTCAAGGAAGGTGAAATGATTGAACACAAGATGATCTCCAACTCCATTGAGCGTGCACAGAAGAAGGTGGAAGAAAACAACTTCGGTATCCGTAAGCGTTTGCTGGAATACGATGACGTGATGAATAAGCAACGTACGGTGGTCTATACCAAGCGTCGCCACGCCCTGATGGGTGAACGTATCGGAATGGATATCGTAAATATGATCTGGGACCGTGTTGCCGCAGCCGTTGAAGCTCCCGATTACGAAAACTGCAAAATGGACTTCTTGCAGACTCTTGCCATGGAAGTGCCTTTCAACGAAGAACAGTTCCGTAACGAAAAGAAGGAAAAGCTTGCTGAAGCAGCCTTCAATGTGGCAATGGAACAGTTCAAGCGCAAGACGGACCGCATGGCACAGGTTGCTTATCCGGTAATCAAGCAGGTATACGAAACCCAGGGACACATGTACGAGAATATCCTGATCCCCATCACGGACGGTAAACGCATGTACAACATCTCTTGCAGCCTGAAAGCCGCTTACGACAGCGAATGTAAGGAAGTGGTAAAAGCGTTTGAAAAGTCTATCCTGCTGCACGTTATCGACGAAGCATGGAAAGAGAACCTCCGTGAACTGGATGAACTGAAGCACTCTGTACAGAACGCAAGCTACGAACAGAAAGACCCGTTATTGATTTATAAGCTGGAGTCTGTAAACCTGTTCGATACAATGGTGGATAAGATCAATAACCAGACTGTTTCTATCCTGATGCGCGGACAAATCCCGGTACAGGAACCGCAGGAAATTCAGCAGGCCGCTCCCGAACAGAAGCAGGATATGAGCAAATACCGCGAACAGAAACAAGATCTGAGCGATCCGAACCAACAGGCCGCCGCCCAACAGGACACACGCGAACAAGTGAAGCGTGAACCGATTCGTGCGGAAAAGACGGTAGGACGTAATGATCCTTGTCCTTGCGGAAGTGGCAAGAAGTACAAGAATTGCCACGGGAAGAATATGTAATAAGTGGTTAGTGATAAGTAATTAGTGATTAGTATGCTAACCACTTATCGCTAATCACTAATAAAAGCCTTCAACGGTTAAAAACTGTTGGAGGCTTTTCTATATCCATACAAAAGTGTATTTTTGTTATTCCTAGATAAAGAATAAGCTTATGACTAAATATTCGTACTCACTATTGGTGTGCTGTGTTCTGCTGTTCAGCGGTTGCCAAAGCATAGAGCAACTCTCCATCGACTATATGTTGCCGGCAGAAGTCAGCTTTCCGTCCGCCCTCAGGCGCGTAGCTGTGGTAAATAATATGCCTCCTATCCCGGATAACAAGCTGATTCTGGAGGAAAACGATGAGAAGAAAAAAGATGAGACAGAAATAGCACGCAAGACAAAGTATTTCAATGGGGATGGCAAAATCGCCACGGAATCACTGGCGGAGGCACTTGCCAACGAGAATTATTTCGATGAAGTGATTATTTGCGACTCTGCCTTGCGTGCCCATGATATGATTCCGCGCGAAAGCACCCTTAGCAAAGAGGAAGTGGAAAAGCTCACCCAAAGTCTGGATGCGGACTTCCTGATAGCCTTGGAGAACGTACAGATGCGCTCCATCCGTAAAATCGAATATTTACCGGAATGGGGAGTATATGCAGGTACGCTTGACCTGAAAGTATATCCTACCGTAAAGGTGTATCTGCCCCAACGCAACGGTCCGATGGTGACAGTCAATGCCAGCGACAGCATCTTCTGGGATCATGCAGCTCCCAGTATGGCACAGGCAGGCGCAGGACTCATCAGTGAAAAAGAGATGCTGAGAGAGGCTTCCGAATTTGCCGGCACTATCCCCGTGAGCCATATGCTGCCACATTGGAAAACTGCTTCCCGCTATCTCTTTACAGGCGGTTCCGTAAATATGCGTGATGCCGCGGTCTTTGTCCGCGAAGATAACTGGGACAAGGCCATTGAACTCTGGAAGCAAACCTATGAGAAAAAGAAAAAAGGAAAGCAGAAAATGTATGCCGCCTATAACATTGCCTTAGGATACGAAATGCAGGACAGCATTCATACAGCAGAAGAATGGGCCTTGAAAGCGCAGAAAGTAGCATACGATGTAGACAAAATAGACGAGAAGAAAACTCAGGAAGGCGTAGACCTCATGGATATCCCCAATTACTTCGCAATAACCCGCTACCTGAACGAATTGCAGGAGCGAAAGGAGGGAATGACCCGACTGAACGCCCAAATGGAAAGATTTAAAAATGATTTTTAGAGAAATGATGCAGAGGTAATTATTTTTTTTATACCTTTGAACGTCCATTAAGAAAGAATATCTATTATGAAACTGAGCCAAGCATCATTATCACTCCTTGAAAAGGCCATTAAACAGGCAGTCGCCAAATACACTTGCGGCTGTGAGCAAACCATTGTGACCGACATCCATCTGCAAGCCAACCAGAATTCCGGCGAATTGTCCATCTTTGATGACGAAGACGAATATCTGGCTTGTGTCTCTATCGAGGAATGGATGACTTATGACGGAGATGATTTCTACGAAAATGTAGAACGTATTCTTTCTACCTTACTCCACAACATGAAGAACGGAGGTGACTTTGAAAAACTGACGATTCTGAAACCTTACTCTTTCGTATTAGTGGATGATGAAAAGGAGACAATTGCAGAGTTACTGCTGATGGATGATGATACGTTGCTTGTGAACGAAGAATTGCTGAAAGGTCTGGATGAAGAGTTGGATTCTTTTCTGAAAGAACTGCTGGAAAAGTAATAGCATTTGATTTATAAAAAATAAATTAGCCCTTGCAGTAATCGGATATTGCAAGGGCTATTTTTTAGGGATAAGTAATTAGGGATAAGTACTCATGCAAAATTAACTTGTTCTATAAATGATAATTTAGGGGACAAGGGAACAAGTTGACAAGGGGACAAGGGGCTGCGCAGTGTTAGGCTGCGCGGTGAAATGATAATTATTGTTACGCGAAGTATCTTAAATTCTCCTCCTCTCGGGAATTGCTCTCCCCCGATAACGGGGGAGTCAGAGGGGGTGGAGTACCCGTAGGGGGAGGTGGTAGGTAAAACAATAAAATACCTATTCATAATAAGATAAAGGAATTTTTCTCTCACCTACCACCCCGCCCTCTGGGCACCCCTCCTCCGTCGGAGGAGGGGAATTGAGATACTCTATTTACTCAATATTGAAATACTCATTTACTTCATAACCTTATTAAAAAGAATACAGCCTTATGCCCATTATTGAAATATCTTCCTTGTCGCACCCCGGAATCGAGGTGTTCTCCACCCTCACCGAGGCCCAGTTGCGCAACCGCATCGAGCCCGATAAAGGCCTGTTCATAGCCGAAAGCCCGAAGGTGATCCGTGTAGCATTGGATGCCGGATATGAACCTCTGGCCCTCTTGTGCGAGCAAAAACACATCACCGGTGATGCCGCCGACATCATCAGTCGTTGCGGCGACGTGCCCGTCTATACGGGCGGACGGGAGTTACTCGCCACGCTGACGGGCTATGTCCTGACGCGCGGAGTGTTGTGTGCCATGCGTCGCCCTGCGCCCCGCACGGTGGAAGACACATGTCGGGATGCCCGACGTATCGTCGTCATCGACGGTGTGGTGGACACCACGAACATTGGTGCCATTTTTCGTTCGGCGGCCGCCCTCGGGATGGATGCCGTGTTGCTGACGCGTAACTCTTGCGATCCGTTGAACCGCCGTGCGGTCAGGGTGTCCATGGGTTCGGTCTTTTTGGTTCCCTGGACGTGGCTGGACGGCACTCTCAGTGATCTGGCCCGCTACGGCTTCCACACCGCCGCCATGGCACTTACGGACGATTCTATCTCCATTGCCGATCCTGTCTTGACGTCCGAACCCCGGCTGGCCATCGTGATGGGGACGGAGGGAGAGGGGCTTCCACCCGATACGGTTGCGACGGCGGACTATGTAGTCCGTATCCCGATGGCGCATGGGGTCGATTCGCTCAATGTGGCGGCGGCGGCGGCCGTGGCGTTCTGGCAACTTAGGGCTACGGATTAAAACTATTCTTGTTTTAATTTCGATATGGATAATCTTCGGATGTATAAAGAATTACTTGCGGATAAATATTCCTAAGGAAGGAATTCCATGTGGCTGTTGGATGTGTAGAGAGGAAGAGTATGGCCGTAAGGAATATAAAAGAGAAACTTGGTGCATTATCAAAGAATGAGCCAATAGATTAAAATACCATTCCTCGCTCTTTCTATAAGCGTGAAATGGTATTTTGTTATTCAGTGCGTAATGTTGGGAATTCTTGTTTTTTATTGATAATTTATTATAGGTTACTTATCCGATGCAGAAAATGTTTTGTATCATTTTTGACTTGTAATAAATTGATATTTAATATATTATGTTTTTATGAAATGCTTCGGGGGACAAACTGGGGACAAAAAATTGCTATCCAAAAGATAAAAAGAGCAAATATAAGGTCTATCCCTTGATGTTTTTTAGGCCAATTTTTTTGTCCCTCGGAAAGAAAAACAATCCCGTTCTCATCATACGATGATATTCGAAGCACACTGCAAATATAATAAAGTTTAGTCTGTTTTTTGTATATCTCTTCAAGTTCTAAACTAAACGGCTTTTATAAGCTCCCAAAGCCATACCTATTTTTCTTTTGGCCAGCAAAATTGTTAAAGGAGACCTTACTTTGTCCTTTCAGTTCTGTCTCTTTTCACCAGTCGTTGTTTGGGCTATGTGCTTTGGCGGCATATCCTCGGTTTTACCTTTCCCTGTTTTAGCCTTCTTCTTACTTCCTCCATTATTCCGCATATCCCTTTCGGGCGCTACCTGATGTGAATTGTGTCACAAAGGTGCTTGTCATGTCTCTCTTGTCTACAAGGTCATAGCCTTGGGTTCACAGCCAAATCTCCACCTTCTGCTTCACAGAGGTCGTATTTAGCCGTGAAACCTTGCATAAGGAGCCATGACACTAATTAAATCAAGCCCGAAAGTAGTAGATGCTACAAGAGGGAAAAACAAAAAACAATCTTAAAATTTAAGCATTATAACATTCAGAAAATTTATGAAAGAAAACGGTAACGAAGTAAAAACAACGTTTTGGGAAGATTTTTCGATAGCAGAGCGATTTGGCCTTTCGGCTATTCAGGGCACGTTCAATCGTGCTTTCAAAGAGTGGAAAGAAGATTACGAATTTCTAACCGAATTGGTATTGGTGCTTAACCATAAGATATGGCAATACCACGAAAAAAGACCGGAGTTCGCGGAACTCTACAATACCCTTTGGGAACAGACCGACCAATATGCGATGGAGAATCTGAAAGATGAAGAGCTAAGTTATTTCTTTGATGTAACGGATTAAGCGTAGGAGTGTAGGGAGCCGGCTTTGGTCGGGTTCTCATCCGTGCGGATCCCTTTTTATTAGCACGGATTTCCCTTGTTGGAGATTACGATTGCAGAATTACAGAAGCTACATGAAAGCGAAGAACATATAGAATTTAAAGAGGCAAAGCATAATTACCTGTTTGCCGGAGGAAAACACGTTGATCTGAAAGACAGGCGGCGGTGTGTATTGGGGTGTATTGCTGCCTTGGCGAATGAAAAGGGTGGGCGATTGGTATTAAGGAATGGTAGATCATATGCCCCATGCGGTTGTTGGTTCGGATTTTGCAGAAAAAGAAGTGGGAGAACTCACAGATGAAATCTACGAAAGATTAGGAATAAGGATAGAAGCTACCGAACTTTACGAAGACGGTAAGCGTGTGCTTGTACTATCTGTTCCATCTCGTCCCGTAGGTAGGTTGTTGAGATTTGAGGGCGTACCTCTTATGTGTACAGGGGAAAGCCTGCGGGCAATGTCCGATGCCGAGATTTTCAGGATATTGTCTGAATAGGAACCGGATTTTTCAGCCAAGATATGCGAGGGGCTTACTATAGAGGATTTGGATAAGGAGGCCATAGCAGAAATGAAAACCCAATATGCGCGAAAGCAGGAAAATCCGTTGTTTCAAAACTATCCCGACGAACAAGTGCTATCTGATTTGGATTTGTTGAAGGACGGGAAATTGAATTATGCGGCACTCATTTTGCTTGGGAAATCCGAAGCCATACGGAAATATCTCCCTCAGAACAATATCGTTGTAGGGTTCAGGATGTATCACTCGATGATACAATATACCGCTCGCAAAGAATTTCAGTTGCCGTTATTCATAGCGATTGACAAGGCATGGGATTACATCAACCAGCCTGCTAGCAATCCGCTTCTGCATTACAATGACGGCTCTTATATATTCGATATACCATCTTTCAACAAGGAGGCAATCAGAGAGGCGATATTGAATGCTTGCTACCACCGCTCAATGTTGATTCAGAGCGATGTCGTCATCAAGCAGTATCCCGATAGTATAACCATTACCAATGCTGGTGGTTTTCTGTCCGGAGTGGATATGAACAACATTTTGACAGTGAACAGCGTTCCGCGCAGTAAGCTGATGAGCGAGATATTGCAGAAGACCGGATTGGTGGAGCGTTCCGGTTAGGGAGTGGATAAAATGTTCTACAACTGCATTATGGAGGGGAAAGAGCTGCCTGACTATTCGGGAACAGACCCGTATCAGGTAAGTCTCACATTCAAAGCTCCTATACTTGATAAGGCTTTTGTCATTTTCATCAGGAAGGTACAGGACAATAGACCTGCGGCCGAGCAACTGAATGTCTTTGAATTGCTGGCTTTGTACAAAATAGCAATGAGGGATTACGAGGGGCTCGAAGAAAAGACTTTAAAACTGTCGGAAGAAAACCTTGTCATTTACGAAAATGGCTCTTATCGTTTGTTCGAGGAATATCGGAATGAGTCTGCTGAGAGACTGAAAGGATTGAATATGAATCACCTCAAGTTGGTTTCAGACTGTTTTTATAAAAATGGTTATATAAATCGTTCTCTTCTCAAAAAGGTATTTTAAGACATGTTGTCCGAAAAACAAATTAGAGGCTTGATTTCAAAGATGGAAAATGCAGGGATTATACAGAAAGATGGTGCAGGCAAATATACCCGTTATGTAAAAGCACCGGATTTTCCATCGTTTGTCTAGGGCCGCAAGAATCAATTTTAGGGCCGTAAGATTTCAACTGTCTGTTTATCAGCTTATTTGATTAGGGCCGCAAAAGTCGATTTTACGTCCACAAAGATTTCCGACAATAGACTGAAAAATATGAAAAATCCTTGTAATAATTTGGTGATTATCGCAGGGATTTGATTTTTTAGCACTCCTAATCAAAAGATTTAGATAAGCGGAGCCTTATGATCTACTTTCCATACAATGAGGAAATGTGTAGTTATACTGATACATGGATGGGTGAACTATATGAAAACGAGTATCCATTGGTTTCTAAAGGGGTATGGTCAGGAATAATCAATTTGAAAACTCATAAACTTCTGAATTCGAAGCCCGAATATGGCAGTTTGTATTTGCAAGCCAAGGTATGTGATAGTGGGACCTATTTCTTACTTGACAAAGACAAAAAGACAATATGTAAAATTGCAGATTATGTTCCTAACGGTTTAATTCCAGAGGTAGATGGTTGTGGCGATTATATTCGTCTTAGAATCAATGAGGATGACATGATAAATTGGTTTGAAGAACCGGACTTTTCTGACTTTATGGAAGACTTTGAGGTTGTTGAGAAAATCGATGTGCACATTAAAGAAGAAATCTATACTGTATACCAAAGTCGAGTTCACTTATAACCAGCTTATGGCAAAATTGTTTCGATTGCCTAAATTCATACAGATGGAAATAGGAAAGGCGTTGATAGCAAATGCTTCGGAAGAATTTGAAAAGGAAGAGTAAGAACATCCTTCTTGAGTTACATAGTTTATAGTAATGAACCCTGCTAAATTATATCTTCACTGATATAATATCTATATTCATATAGACTCAGTTTCTTGTTCTGTCATGCGGTATATGGAGTTTATTTACTAATTTTGCACTGATTTTGAAATAACATAAAACTAACAATGCAGAGAATTTGGATGGGCATACTATCAATCACCACAATTTAGGGTAATAAACGCTCGGAATGTGTGTTGAATGTTCATGTCTCCGGTATTGAATCTCGTATTGTAAATACTTTCCAGCGAACATAATAAAGTACATTTTACTATACTTTGATCTAGAATAGAGACTGAATGGCTGGAGAGTCTTTAGCAAACTTTTCAACTATTTTGTTTTATACCCATTTATGGCAGTTACTTTTGTGATACTTCTCTGTCATTTCCGTTTGATGGGTGATTGATAACTTGATTATTAACGTGCAGTGATGCACATAAATTGAGAAGAAATAAATTATAAATTTGATGGCAGCAAGGTGTTCTTTACATCTGATACCTACTTTTATCACGGAGAAATAGACACTGTCTGGAATTTTGTGTAAATGGAAACAGGATTCACTTGTAAGTTCTCTTATATCTGGATTCTGTTTTCAAATATAAGCATAAATTGGTTCATAATTTGAATCCCGTATTTTCCATTTACACAAAATATTCTATAGTGCCGAATTACAATTTATTAGTGCTTCTCGTATAGCATCATGAGCAGGTGTTTCTTCTTGTTGTATACCATCTTTTATCATAATAGGATGTGGTAAAACCTGTATCAATCTATTATATACTTTTATATAGAAATGATAGAGGTTTGCTTCCCACATTCTGTCCGGATAGATACGGTGTGTCCACCTTACATTAGAATCTCTGTGGTGATTAGCATCAGCAAACATACGTCTTATTTCTGCTTCTGTACATAGATAGTTATCTTCATGGTTTCTTCTGTAGGTATACTTACCTTTTCCTTGTTGTGATCCAAGATTTTTAAATGATTGATATTGCCTAAGGTTATAAAAAAATAATAGAATAGGTATTAGTTTGTGATATTTGTAGAAATGATGCAAATAGATGAATCTTATTTGTGGATATGGATATTTAGTTATATATTTGTGGAAAAACAAATTGTATGATAGCAGAAATTAGATTTAAGAACATGTTCTCATTTAGAGACGAGGCTATATTAAGTTTTGAAGCTGATAGAAGTAAGGATATGGAATCATATCATGTTGTTGAATTGGGTGGCGGTGTGAGACTATTGAAAGTGGCTGTTATTTATGGAGCAAATGCTTCGGGTAAGAGTAATATTATTAAGGTTTGTGATTTTATCAAGTCATTCATTACTTATACTCCACTTAATAAGGCAGAACAAATTCAAGTAGTCCCGTTTCTCCTGAATAAAACAAGTTCAAAGCAGTTATCTGAATATTCGATTTCGTTCTATTTGAAGAATGAGGAGAAAACTGTTTGTTATGTCTATTCAGTAGCTTTAGATAGATGGCACGTAGCAAAGGAAAGTTTAATTTATTATCCAAGTCAACAGCCTGCTACTATATTTGAAAGAAATACTGAGAATAACGTATCTGTTATTAAATTTGGACAGAAAATCAAGATGTCGCAAGCTGTCAAAGAGGAAATAACATTGAAGTGTTTGCATAATATGTCAGTTTTTGCTGCCTATATGCAGGTGAATACACATATTGTAGAACTAGAGACGGTTCTTCAGTATCTAACCAATCAGGTTATGCCGGCTATTGTACCTGCATCATCTTTAAGTCGTTATGCCGAAGAATCAATCAAGAATGAGTCAGCAAAAGATTATATTTTGAGATATCTGCAGGAAGCAGATTTTAATATTTCAAATATTACTTCCAAAGAACAGGAAACGCATAAGGGGCCGATTAATTATACTATGTATCAGCATAAAGTTTCATCTGATTATGGTAACAATGATTATTATGAGTTTCCGGAACTGTTTGAATCGGACGGTACTATTCGTACATTTGGCTTGGCTGCTCAAGTACAAAAGATTCTTGAAAGAGATGCTTTTCTCGCAGTTGACGAGATTGAATCTTCTCTTCATCCGAAATTGATAGAATACATCATTGAACGTTTTCTAAAAGAATCAGAACAGGCACAGTTGTTGCTCACTACGCATTATGATGGACTGTTAGGAGAGGAAGATTTGCTTAGAAAAGATAATGTTTGGTTTACTGAAAAGAATCTGGATGGTTCAAGTGTACTGTATCCTCTGACAGATTTCAAGGGATTGAATAGGATCAGTTCTCTCCAAAAGGCATATAAGTTCGGTAAATTCGGTGCAGTTCCTAATCTATAATCGTGTATTTTTATGAGAAAAGCAAGAAAAAATACAGTGACCAGACAGGTTATTCATATCGTCGGTGAGGGTTTGACTGAATTATTCTATTTCAGTCATTTGAAAAAAATACTTGGTTATAGATACTCTATTTCTCCTCGTTTATTTGAAAACAATAGTATTGAGAAAATAGAAAAGAAAATAAAGGAACTTCTGGATGAAGATGTCTTTGTAATATGTATTTTTGATGCTGATGTTAGCAGGCGTTCTGATGCAGAGAATAAAAAAATGGTATCGTTCAAAAAGAAATATGAAAATAATGCTAATGTGATTCTTTGTGATAGCTTACAGTCAATAGAATATTGGTTTTTACTACATTTTGAAGATACATGTCGACATTTCCAAGATTCAGCAGCAACAGAAAGAGCATTAAAGCAATATCTGCCAACATATGATAAAACTCGGAAATACCTTGAGAAGGATAAATGGGTTAAAGAAATGCTTGTAGGCTCAAAAATGGATAAAGCATGTGAATTGGCCGAAAAATATAAAGGTAGAGATTCTTATAGCGAGATTTATAAGGCGATTAAAAAAGTTAGTGAATCGTTGCAATAAATATGAATTGATGAAAAAAGATTTATATGTTGTTTTGGGAATCATAATTAGTGGAATTGCTATCGCATTTATCATTAATACGATGTTGACATATGGTAATGTTATTAAAACAAGCCTTTCGAATGATTCTTGGTTAAATTTTTGGGGAAGTTATAGTAGTGGAATTTTTGCTGTTGTAGTAGGTTATCTTGCTATTATTTATAGTAATAGAAATAGTGAGAAAGCTATTATGCAACAAGATAAACTGTTAATTCATCAACAAAATATTAAAAAGTTGGATGAGTATAATAACTGTCTAAAAAATAATTTGGCTTTACTTAATATAGTAGATGTTATGGGAATTACAGTTGGTCTTGACCATCAGAATATATCATTATCTAAATCAGAAATATGTCAAATGAAAGGCCGAATCTATGCAACAGATTTGCAGTATAGATATGTGTTTGAAGTTGATGTACAACGCCAGAAAACAAATTTAGAAAAGACTTATGAAGAATGCTGGATTAAAGCACGCATTGGACTATCGGATTTATTGGATCAAGAACTCTCTTTTATAGAACGTGTTAATCAAAACAGATATGATATTCAAATAAAAGAGAATAATATGCATCGAAAAAATATCTTATTGGAATTAGGTAAACAAGCGGTAGATATAGAAAAGAGAAAGTTATTTCTGCAAGAGATTAAGGATGTTAATATGGAATTGGAACGATTAGATAAAAAAATTATTTCATACTATGATGATGTTGATAAGATGACCACTTTGATTAAAGATTTTTCGCTTGAATTAAATAGTACTATAAAAGTCTTATTTGATATTTCTTTATTGCTTATTAAAGAGAAAGAGGCTCAACTAAAATTAGAAAAATAAGGGTTTAGTATATATATTAAGTTTTAGGATCACTAGTGTTCCATTAAAATTGGTCCGAATTAAAATTTAAATAAACTTGGCCCATTGGGTCCGAATCGTTCTTTGTCATTTTGAAATTTAGTTTTATCAAAGGAGTCTCTCAGATGAGTTTTATCCGTCAATGAGATGCTCAATATTTGTAGTACTTTGTATGTACTTTACTAGTCTACATACTAAATAAGGCACGCTATATTTATATTTCTGCAATTCTATATGATAAGAACCGATAAGTTTGACTTTTTTACGATATCGGAAGTGGTAAGGTTTATGAAGAAGTTTTCCTAATGCTGGCGTTTCCTCCTGATCAAATATGTCTATACAGATTTTTTGGTAGTTGAGGAAGGCTTGCTATTAAACACATAATAAATAAAGCTTGTAAATAGAGAAGGCTGAAGAATGAAGTCATAGAATTTAGTGCATGATCTTTTCTTTTTATCACTGAACTTATCGTTTTTCAGTAATATTCTGTAATTTTGCCACACAATTGAGAGACATATAAAACACAATGCAGCAAAATAGAATGAACATATCATCAAATACATTATATCGAAGCACATTATGCTTTGAGCGTATGTCATATGTTCATACTTCAGGCATTGAATCATTCAATAAATTTAAAAACACTTTTTGACGAACGTTTGATAGACCATCAGGGATACGATGATGCCAATATCCCGCTGAAAAGATAAATGAAAACCGTCGGAGAGTCCTTACCAAACTTTTCGACGGTTTTTGTTTTGTGTCTGTTGGTGACGTTAGCACGATGTGCCCTTCTCCGTCAATTCCGTCCACGGGCTGAATTGTAACGTATTATTAACCGCGCAGTGATGCGCATGAATGAAAAGATTATGAATTATAAATTTGACGGAAGCAGGGTGTTCTTTACATCCGACACCCACTTCAACCACACCAATATCATCAGGTTCTGCAACAGGCCTTTCAAGAATGTGGCACACATGAATGAAACGATCATTTCCAACTGGAACCGCGTGGTCGGTCCGGAAGATACCGTATTTCACTTGGGCGATTTCTGTCTGGGCGGTTCTGCCGAATGGATAAATGTACTGAACAGGCTGAACGGGAAAATATACCTTATTTCCGGCAACCACGACATCAAGAACCTGTGGCAGAATTACACGAAATACTTCGAGCATATAGCAATGCAGATGTATATCGAGGTAGACAAACAGAAGATTTATCTGAATCACTGTCCGTTCCTTTGCTATGGCGGCTCATACAATGGCACCTAGCAGCTTTTCGGACACGTGCATACCAGTAGGAACAATACCGGAAAGGATGCGCCTCGGCTGAGTATGCTTCTTCCGACACAATATGATGTTGGAGTAGATAATAACGATTTTACTCCGGTCTCGTTTGCGCAGGTGAAGGCAATCATCGAGAAACAGATTGAACAATCAAAAAAAGGAGAACAATAAGATGGAAATACAATACATGAGCGATCTGCACCTGGAGTTTCAGGAGAACAGCAGGTATTTGAAACATAATGAATTGTCGGTTACTGGCGAGGTGCTGGTGCTGGCCGGAGATATTTTCTATCTCAGGAATAAGGTTGCTCCGTTGACGAAGTTCTGGAAATGGGCTTCGGAGAACTACCGGCAGGTGCTGATTGTCCCCGGCAACCACGAATATTACAACTATTCAGACGTGATGGAGCGTGGCCTGCAATGGCGGTGGATGTTCCGGGATAATGTCGGCTACTATCAGAATCAGGTCGTCCGCATCGACGATACCGACTTCGTCCTGAGCACGCTGTGGTCGCGGATCAATCCGAACGATGAGTGTTTCGTGTGGAAAGGCATGAACGACTTCCGACAGATCAAGTTCGGCGGGAAGCTGCTGCAGGTGGAGGAGTTCAACCGGATGCACGAGACCTGTATCGACTTTATCCGGAAAAGCGTCGAGGAGAGTACGGCGACACATATCGTGGTGGTTACACACCATCTGCCGACACTCCAGGTAGTGGATCCGCTTCATAAGGGTTCCGTGTTGAACAGCGCCTTTGCCAGTGAATACGGAGACTTGATTGTCGGCAGCCGGATCGATGCCTGGATTTACGGGCATTCGCATACCAACATAGATGCTGAGATTGGCGGTACCCGCATAATCTGCAACCAAATGGGATATGTTTTTGAAGATGAACACCTGATGAACGGATTTGATCCGGGCAAGTTTATTGAAATTTAATGGACATACAGAAATGAACGAAAGAAAAATCATAGATAGAAAATTCCTTGCCGATTTGGCGAAGGAGGTCGGACTGAATGCCTCGCATTTGGAGGCGTTGGGCGAAAGCCGCCAATGGGAGATTGTCGTTGGTGGCGATATGCTGGAACAGCTGGTTGAGATTCAACATCGGTTCGAGCGGCTGGCGGTGATGGGCGATGATGAGTATCGGGGATTTTATATTGAGGTACCGCGCCCCGAGCCGGAAGAGTGGGGCGACGCCGAGGAATTGATTGCTTCAGGGGAATATGACAGTCAGAAGGTGTTCTTAGCGGATTGGCTTGCATTCAACCCGATGGAGACCAGGTGGTTCCATGTCGCTTCAAGCCGATACGGGGATTCTCGGTCAATCCGTGTTACAGACCGGAAGCGCACCCGCTTTATCATTACGAATCGCTCCAAGTGTGCAGATATAGAGCCGGATGATGCGTGGTGCAGAGAGAACCTAACCCACCTCTTCGACTATTTGCAACGGATGATTGACGTCATTGTTGCGAATCCCGACGGGTTCAACGACTACGTGGCGCATAACCTGCCGTACCAGCAGCGTACAGGACGGATTGCCCAAAGGGAATTTAACCGTATAGTGCCGAATTCCAAAATCGAGGTGGAAGATCGAGAAACGGTCATCAAGGCATTGGAGGACTCGGTGCGTGGGCATTCTTCCCCTCTTTTGGAAACCATGACCATCCGAAGGTATTGCACCTATTACCGTATTGCCAACGAGATGTATGAAGATTATCACCGGAAACGGGGATTCAGCGGGCGTATCTATACAGATCCGCAGGATGTTCCTGAAGAACTACGTGATGTAGCCTACTACAAGCGTAAGAAGTTCGTTGACGTGGTGGAAATGTACGACATTGACAGTCCGGAGGATTTCATGCGGTTCGCGACTGACCATTATGGAGAATTGGGGCTTTCACGCCTGAATATCTTTGCTTCGAACGACCGTCAACAAGGGTGGAAAATTGTTGTTTCCAACAGTTATTCTGCCAATGCCGGATTGGCCATCGAAGTGGCGACAGCCTTGTATAAGGCCGGGGCACCGCTTCTGATATACGACGCAGAGAAGCTCCTAAGAATCCTGTTTGAAGAGGATTATGTACGGCTGGTTCCCGACTCCTATCATAACTATATGGGATATCAAGAAGAGGGCACCGTCTACGAACTGCCGTGGGAATACGAGTGTACGGACGATGCTAATTCGGTTCTGACTAAGGAGCATTATCAGGAGATTGTATCTATTGCCGAATGGCAGCCGGAGGAAAGAATTGTGCTTCATTAAAAGAATATGACTGAAAAACTAAATGTAAATTATCGGCTCTATATTGAATTAGTGCCGATAATTTGTATAATTCAGATACTTTACCTGAAAATGTATCAATTTAAAAGTCTTTACGGATTTTGTAATTGTATGTGATTTTATCCTATGCTGCAAAAAATAAAAACCCGGATTCATCACCAGTAAATTGGGGCTGGGAGAGGAACGACCGGGACTGCGTTGCGAATATAATACAACTTTCTCAAATACGGATGGATTAGGAACTGTTTATATGGAAGGAATCTACATAAAAAGAGAAAATTCTATTCAGATTGCTTTCTCTGTTATTGCAAAACGGAATATTAACAGGTAATCATAAGTGGCTTTCATTGTAAAAAAGATGAATATATGGAGTTTCCAATCAGAATTACTGAATAATACCTGATATAGTTCATAAATTGATCATTCGTGAAGGGGGTATGTACGGTTAATTCCCGACTCATATCACAATTATATGGGCTATCAGGAAGAGGGATCAGGCTACAAGCTGCCATGGAAGTACGAATACTAGGACGATGCTAACCTGGTTCTGACTAAGGAGCAATATCAGGCGCGATTGTATCTATCGCTGAATGGCTGCCCGAAGAGAGGGTGAATCCAATTGTTTGATGACTCAGTGGTAATTGCTAACTTGGCTTATCTCTATGTGGATCCGTATAGGGATAAGTTAAGTTTTTATGATTTTATAATTAAGTGTGGTTATATATCCAAACTGTTTATTAGGGCTTCACGAAGTTTTGTTCTGTTGGCATTATCTTGTAACAATTGAAACAGAACCTGATCAATAACTGCGAATTTGATGTGTTCCCTGATCGTTTTCGATGAATATGGATTTCCTTTTTGGAGCTTGACGATTTTTTCGTATCCTCCTTCGTAAGGAATTAGTTGCCAAAATGGTTCCGAATTAAGATGCCAATACGGGGTTCCAGCTTTGGGCTTAAAGATTATAGACTTTCCTACATATCGTTCCCAATTTTGATGGAAACAATTCTCCAATTCTTCTGTGAAGACTATTTTGTTCGTTTGGATGCGATGTGATGCTATTAGTTCAATTATGCTAATAAGCAAAATCGCTTTATGAGGAGCATTTTTCCCTTGTTGTTTATTTGTATGAAGATTCGAGAATAAGTCGATATAATCATTTAAGTTATAGTTCATTTCTTGTTTAGCTATTAAGCTGAAAGCATTGGGGGCAGCCTCCATTTGGTAGATTTTTATATTGGGATTTAACATCCTTACCACTTGTGTTATTTTTTCTTTATTTATGGGATCAATCCGAACCCCCAAATATAGAGATTCAAAGCACTCTGCTCCAATCGTCACAAAGGTTCGAATTTCTTTATGGTTAAACTCTGTTTTATCTTGTTGGAAAGGTAGAAATTTCATAAACATGGGAAAGGGTTTGAAAATAAATAGCCTTACCTCTTGTTCATGTTCCTATGCTTTGGCTTTAGTATATACCTGATAACTAAAGAAGTCTTCTTGATCGCGATAATAGTCTGGCTTATTTACTATATCTCGATACTGAACTTCTCGGCCTTGAGTTGTCACCATCATGCCATAATTGACATTAATATATTTGGCCACATGGTCCATATTAAGGCCAAGACAAACGCCCTCGTCTTTATTATAATAACTCCACATTAATATGGAATCATATAATTTAGACAGACAGCATATCCATAAATCTTCGCGATTGTTTGTGAGCCTGTTTGAGTGTAACTCTTCAATAACGTTTGCAGTCCAGTTCTTGCGTTTCTCTGCCGGCACATTCGAACAATCTATCAGACTAGGATGACATGTGGCATGATAGATATATGATTTCCATCATCTCGGTTAAACCTTACATCTTTTGTTCTTGTAGGTTCATGCCACTAAGTTGAGTTAAATTTTGATTGTCTTAAAACTTCAATCTGCCAGCATCTTTAATAACAGATAATATTCTTTCTTATGTCTTTCCATCCTCGCTAAGTCTTTGTCTGTAGGGTGTAGAATGCGGGTAATATCCATATTGTACTGAAGGTCATTCAATTTGACTTTGATGGCCAAACGATGTCCGCGGAAACGCTCGATATATGTTTCACGATTGGTAGTTGTGCGGAAGTCCATCAGATCGAGAGCCTCTTCAATCTCGTCCCATTCTTGTTTTGTTAATTTGTGGTATTTTTCGTTCGGAAAGGATCCTACGATATCTTCAAATTCATAAATCCAATCATGTTTTTCCTTGTTTTTCTCCCAGTCATCTAGTATCGCTTTCAGTTTTCTAATGATCTCTTTTACGGTATGACCTGTATCTTCAGCTACATTGAACAGAAATCCCACGGTTTTTTCTTTCCAGTCGAAACCGTTTCGTCCGACAGTCGATAAATGTTCTTCAAAGTAATCTTTACCTGCTTGATCTACCTGTCCTTTGTGCAATTCTTTGGCCAATCGTGCCGCTGCGTATGCTACATGTATCTTATATCCCATGATATCTTCATAGGCATCTTTTGTTTCTTTTGCAGCTTGAGGGTTAAATGTTCCCAAATATTTGATATATTTCATATAAGTCCGTTCTCCCGTACCTGATAGCCCTGACATAGTGTCAAGTAGCTGGTCTGCAATCCGATCCAATACATTAATATCTTGGATATTGTTGCGCATCGCTTCATTCAACCGTTTTCCCGCCTGTTTCGCCATTCGTTGTTCCAATGCGACGCTCTGCTTGCAGAATGCTATAAAATCTGCGTCAAGTTCCATACTTTCACACGCTTCTTAATAATTCCTCTTGTTTTTAATTATGTAACTAATTATAGCATATTTGGCAGACTATCATTGTCTGCCAAATATGTTGCTAATAATTATGGGATTATATCCCGTTTTTGTCAATGTTTACTTTTTCTATTTCATCCCATTCTGCCAGAGAGATAATATCATGGTATTGTTTCAATGATAAAACATTCTCCTCGCTATCCATACATTCGTATTCCCATGGAAGTTGATAAACGGTTCCTTCTTCATGATGGCCCATGTAGTCGTGAAATGTGTACGGAATCAATTTCACATGATCCTTCTCCTTGAGTATTCGTAAAAGTTTGGCAGCGTCGTGTATTTCCAAAGGAGCGCCAGTCTTGTAAAGCGCAGTGGCGACTTCTATCGCGACATCCGCATACGCTGAGTAGCTGTTGGAAACAATGATTCTCCAACCGGGGCTGTCAAAATCCGATGCGAGTACATTCAGCCGCGACAATCCCAGTTCCCCATAATGGTCTGAGGCGAATTTGTTGAAATCCGTTTCACTGTCGAGATCGTATTCATCTTGCAAATTGCAGAATTTAACCATGTTGTAATATGCGACATCTTGTAATTCCAATGGTACTCCATTCAGGAAGGTCCGCTTCTTTCGTGTAGTATCAAACCTTTCAAAATACCGGTCATAGGCTTCATGAGCGATCCGATAGTATTTGCAATACGAACATATCGTCATTGTATCTAACAGTCGCCCGAAATTCTTGCAGACGGAATCCTCCAGTGCTTTTATTGCAGTCTCCTCGTCTTCGATTTCAATTTTAAATCTCGGTTCGATTCTGTTGAACTCCTTTCTCGCAATTCTTCCGTTTCGCTGCTGGTAAGGAAGATGATTCGCCACATAATCATTGAACCCCTCCGGATCTTGTATGATAGCATCGATTAGCTTCTGAAGATATAAGGCCAACTTTACAAAGAAATCCCTTTGCCATTCGGGATAAAAACAATCACCTATTCTGTCTCCATATCGGGAATAATTCGCAATAGTAAAATACGAGTGTTTCCTGTCCGAGAATTGTATGGTACGATTTTCTTTATATCTGGCGGAGCTAACATGATACCATACCATTTCCCTGGGATTTGACAATTCCCAATCCCGGAGGTATTCTTCCTTGCTCTCATATTCTCCGTCTGCAATCGACGCTTCGCAATCTCCCCATTCTTCCTGAGTAGGGCGGGGCAATTCGATATAAAATCCTCTGTATTCATTGTCACCCATCTCTTCCAGTTGAGCAAATTGCTCCTGAAGTTTAACTAACATCTTCAATGTATCGTTATCAACCACGATTTCTGTATCGCGCCCGCTTCCGAGCTGTTCGAATATCGCAGCATTCAATCCGCATACTTTCGCCAAGTCTATGAAAAGATGCCTGGTAAAGATTGTCTTCTTATGTCGTTCCATATCTCATTCGTTTTCAATCGTTAAAAATTTCCCCGGATCAAATCCATTGATTACATGCTTGTTTTCAAATGCATATCCCATCTGGTTGCAAATCACTTTTGCACTCCCGATTTCTGTGTCGATATTGGTATGCGAATGTCCGTAAATCCAAGCATTGATCCGGCTGTTACCGGTCAGGTCTCCGTATTCACTGGCAAAGGCACTGTTCAATACGGAACCTTTATGCTGAGGAGCAACAACCTGCAAAGTAGGCAGGTGGTGAGTCACGACCACTATGTGTTCTGCCGTACTTTCGGCAAGACTTTTTTTGATATGCCCTAAACAGAAGTCATGCATCTGATTATATGCTTCCGTTTGGAGCAGTTTCCCTTTATACATGGTCTGACGGAAATCGTTAAGTCCTTTCCAAACGAAATATTCGTCTGCCGGTTCGATATGCGACCCAAATGTGCTCATTATGAAATCGGTATCGTCTATTCTCAATACTTGATTTTGATAATAACCGACATTCTCTTTGAACATCCATCGCCATTGTAATCCCCGTTCCATCACATCGCAATAATTGTAATATTCATGGTTCCCGGGAACAATAAGAACCTGCCTATAGTTTTTAGATGCCCATTTCCAGAAATTCCCCAAAGGAGCTACTCTGTCTTTCAGATAGAAAATGTCTCCGGCCAATACGAGTATATCGCCCGTTACCGGAAATCTGTTTTGTTTTATGTACCTGCTGTTCTCCCTGAACTAAAAATGCAGATCGCTCATATATTGTATTCTCATATTACTTATTTTTATTTGCTTGTTCAACCTGTTTTTGGATTATCCTCTTTACCTGCTCAAATGAGACCGGAGTAAAGTCATTATTATCCACTCCCACATCATATTGCGTCGGAAAGAGCATATCCAGCCGTGAAGCGTCTTTTCCCGTATTATTCTTGCTCGTATGCACATGCCCGAACAGTTGCCACATATTCTTGTAAGCACCTCCATAGCAGAGGAACGGATAGTGGTTCAGGTAGATTTTCTGCTTGTCGATCTCTATGTGCATTTGCATGCTTGTCAATTCAAACCTGCTGGCGTACCCTTGCCTGATATTTTTTAGATCATGATTACCGAGAATGAGATAGATTTTTCCATTCAGTCTGTTAAGAATCTTGGTCCATTCATGGGATCCTCCCAGGCAAAAATCCCCCAGATGAAACACGATATCATCTTGACCAACTAACCGGTTCCAATTTTCGATCAGCATTTCATTCATATCTTCTACATTCTTGAATGGCCTCTTGCAAAAGCCAATGATATTCGAATGATAAAAGTGCGTGTCCGATGTAAAATACACCTTGCTTCCGTCAAACTTGTAATTCATTTTGCTCTCTTTTGTGCACATCGCTGTGCGGTTAATTAAAATTGGTTGTTCTTGTGCTCATTGTACGGAAATGACGGGAGAGGAATTGCACGGAGCAAACAGTCACCAATGGGCATAAAACAAAATAGTTGGAAAGTTCGGTAAGGACTCTCCAACTATTCTGTTGTTTATTTTAAGATCAAGATACGAGCATCTATCGCATCTTATCTCCTCCTATATCTGTTCGTTGGAAAGTATTTATGATATTCTCTGGCGTTTCAGTGCTCCAAACATGAAGAACATACGACTGAACTTCGAAGCATTTGTTGCCTCGAATTGTCGTTTGGGATAATATGTTCATTCTATTTTGCTGCATTGCAAATTTTCAAAAGAGGTGCAAATGTACAGAATAATTTCGCAATACTCCAAATATTTTTCAGTGAATTCTTCAAATCATCCTATAAAAATCACTGTGAGACTTAAGAGGATGTTCAATATGCCATGATTCGAATACTTCGCAATAATGGTTGGGAATATTTATCAAATGTATTATATGAGATCTCATTGGTGATGATTTATGCTGTCATATTCAAATATGCCAATCGCTTGATTATCAGAATCTATTTTGGCTGAAAAAACAATTCAGTTCTATTCGAATATTATCTGTAATTTGGATAAGTTTTAGTGGTACTGATAAAATTTGCCTATTTATCACTGTTACATTGTATGAGGGACAGAATTTTGTCCCTTGTATCCGTTTAGGGAACAAACGGGGGACAAAATCATGAAAAATTGATACAATACTTTATTATTCCTTTGCATTTAATGTGTTGATTATCAATGTCATCTAAGTTGGACTGTTTCTTCTTTTACTTTTTATTGTATATTGTATAATATGTTGATAACCAATTAGTTATATGCTGCTATTTGCCATACAGCATATTTACATCACTGATTATCAGTGACTATTCATTTTAATCGGTACAACTTCTGTTTTTACAAGTACACAGGATGTAGGGGCAAGTGCAAATCGTTGTATTTCACAGTTTTGCGTATACGTGTTGTACCGCCTTCTCTCAGCCATTTTGTGGAATGTCCGCTATCAGATACAACGTATTGAACGATAGGGAATTTCCGCATGGATGTTACAGAACGCTTACTGAATACAAAAGTAGTGATTTTCTTGGAATTTCTGCGGTTTGCGGTGGGATTTTTTTAATTTGCTTGGAAAAAGGTGCTGATATAGGTAATTTTCGTTTGAAAAAATGTTGTATTTTGTAGATTGTTCGCTGTGAAAAGTGTAATTGCATTTGTTTATTCGCTTGGAAAAATGTAATTTTGCTTTTGGAAGAACAAGTTCATATTATGCTAAAAAGAAAAATAGAAACATATTTAGTTAATTGGAAAAAGTCAGAGGATAAAAAACCTCTTGTGATAAAGGGTATTCGTCAGTGTGGAAAGACATACATTGTTCGGAAATTCGCAGAGGAGAATTATGAAAATGTGGTTTATATGAACTTCATTCTCGAACCCGACAAGAAATCTGCCTTTGCTGGCAATATAGATGTCGATACCATTATTCTCAACCTCTCTGCTTTGATTCCGGGTAGTCGTTTCATCAGTGGAAAAACTTGTATTATACTTGACGAGATTCAGGAATGTAAAGAAGCAAGGACAGCCTTGAAGTCATTCCATATAGACGGTCGCTTTGATGTTATTGCCACAGGTTCACTTTTAGGAGTGAAAGGCTACGGTAAGAGTAAAAAGAAGAAGGACGAGGGGGAAGGACAAGATTCCGTTCCCGTAGGGTATGAGACCGTGATTGATATGTACCCATTGGACTTTGAGGAGTTTTTATGGGCAAACGGAATTAGCGATGCGGTTATTGATTCTGTCAAATCATGCTTTGAGAATGAACAGGTTGTTCCAGAGGGGATTCATAAGGCAATGATGGAACTCTTGTATAGATATGTCATTGTCGGTGGGTTACCGGAAGTGGTGAATTGTTTCCTTGAAACCAAGAATATCGAACTTATATATAAGGTGCAGCGCAATCTTATTGCCGAATACGAAGAAGACATGGTTAAATATGCGGATGATGCGGACAAGCCTAATATCCGTGAATGTTTTGAATCTATTCCGAAACAATTAGCTAAAGAGAACAAGAAATTCCAGTATTCCATCGTCAAGAAGGGAGGAAGGGCTTCGCAATACATCGGTAGCATTCAATGGTTGGAGGATGCTGGGATAGTCCGTAGATGCTATAACACTCAGATTACAGAACTGCCGTTAGAGGGTAATTCCATCAAAGAATGCTTTAAGGTATATACCACCGATATAGGTATTCTTATGGCAATGCTCGACTATGGTACTCAGGCAGATATTTTGAAGGGTAATCTTCTTGGATACAAAGGAGCTATCTTTGAGAATCTGATGGCTGACTTCTTATGCAAGTCAGGACAAAAGCTATATTACTTCCATAAGGATAGTGGGCTTGAACTGGACTTTTTGGTGAGATTCAAAGGTGAATGCGTTATCCTTGAGGTTAAGGCAAAGTCGGGAAAGGCAAAAAGCATGACTACGGTTCTGAAGAACAAGGATGTGTATCATGTCAAGAATGCAATCAAGTTGGGACAATATAATGTAGGACGTGAGGGGGACATACTCACCATTCCGCTTTATATGGGATTTCTTATTGAGGACAAGATTGCGGATGTTATTATTCCTGATGTGGATTTGAGTTTGTTGACTATTTGATGGTATTAATCATAGAGTGCTGAATATATGGATGTTCTGACGCATTTTAGGAGTATAGAAGAACTGACCAAAACACTCTCACGTGAGCAAGGATTGCTAAGTGAGATGTTTGAGAAACGAAAACTTATGAAGTTTCCGTTGGGGCTTGCTATTGATCTTGCCGGAGGAAATGAAACCAGATTGAGAAAGTTGGTTGACTATGGCGTACTGGTGGAAACTGGAAATACGGTTGAGATTGAGAGCGACTACCTGAACTTCTTTGAAGAGGTGCTGAATGTGAACGAAGAGATTAGCGTATTGAGTGTGCAGGAATGTATCAACACCTTGAAGGAACATATCGGATATTTCCTGCAAGAGACTAACTCTAATCGCAAAGCCGGATACCAGGACAATGTGCGACAACTTTTAAAGAAGACTGGATTCAGAACGTTGAAGAACGTGGTGGATTTGAAGCGCAATATGGACAATGCCTATAAGCAGGAACCGAACTATATCATAAAAAAGAAGAAACTGCAGAATCTGGACGAGAAGAGCCATAGCATTCGTGCAATGATACGTGAATGTGAAAAGCTGATGGACAATGAGTACGCTTTCTTCATCATGGCCAACGACCCGCATATGGCAAAGACCTGCAGCGATGTGAAACATGATTTTGTAGAAGCCTATCATGCGCTCATGGAGATAGACAGGCAGATTATTTCCTATATAAATCAGATTGACCAGCAGAATCAACTTTATAAGAAAATACGAAAGCTGAAATATCTACAAGATCAACTCCTTATAAAGACTGATACGAATCTTATACAGGTGTTGGAAGAAAGAAATCCTCTTTGGATGGAATCTCGTCAATACAACAAAATTCGTCTGTCTTTGGAAATGCTAAGGGAAAACGAGCAGGTTATAAAGTTATTGAGACGAATTGCAGAATGCAACGGAATACAAAAAACAACAAGGACAGAAGCCAAACCTCTGTCTGAGGAGGACTTGCAAGAGCATGTCCGACAACTGAAGGAGGTGAATTCGGCAGAAGTATGGAATGCGTTCTTGGCATCAAGCTATGATTTGTTCGAATTTATCCTGAGGTATGACTATAAGGTAAAGCGTACTATTGAAGATTATGTGACTCTCTTCTGCCAATTGGTTATCTTGCATCCCGATGAATGCCGGATGACAGGAAAATATGCAACTTATCAAGACATTGAATATCCCATAATTTATGCGAAATAATACTCAAAGAATATACGAACGGCTAAGCCGGGGAGAATTCCTTTCGGTGGACAGCACGGATACCTCCATTCGTCATTTGTATGAAGACATAGAGGAAAATGTAGAAGATTATACTGATTACTTTAAGGAAATCGGTCTGCACTTGGAATCTGGTAATGGTTACTTCTATTTCTCACGAATAGGAGAAAGCAAGCAAACGATAGAGCAGAAACTGGATAGTTTCTCAAAATGGTTGGACTATCTGGACTTCTTGAAGTGCTATAACCAGTCATTTACCGCTGGATACCAGTTTCGCAAAAGCAATTTAATAGAACAGATAAGTCTGGATATCGAACTGAAGGAGAAAGCAAACCATCTGTTCAAGAAATATGGTGTGGAGTCTAATATGGAGATAGTAAACAAACTGCTTCAAGAAATGCAGAGTATGGGCTTTGCAGAGTGTGTTAGCGAACAAGACGAGACTTATAAGATAACCTCGGCATTCCGCTATGCCGAGGAATTGGTTGACATCATTCAAATAGCAAATGAAGATGAAGTACTTGAATAAGATTATTTTTATCAACAGTGCCAATATTCCATACGCAGAGATTTCTGTGGATGGCAATGTGCACTTTACAGGAACCCAAGGTGTGGGTAAAAGTACAGTGCTGAGAGCATTGCTGTTTTTCTACAATGCCGACAAGCATCGTTTGGGTATTCAGCAAGGGCAGAAATCGTTTGATGAATTCTATTTCCGCCAGTCAAACTCTTATATACTTTATGAGGTGATGCGCGATAATGGTGCATATACCATACTGGTTAACAGATACCAGGGACGGGCTTCATGGCGTTTCATTGATGCGCCCTATCAACGCGAATGGCTTATTGCCGATGACAAGCAGGTGTTGAGTGACTGGGTGAAGATTCGTGAACGTATAGACAAGAATGTGGCTGTGTCGGCAAGAATAGAATCAGGTGTGATGTTCAAGGACATTATTTTCGGAAACACGCACGATCATAAATACACACGTTATGCGTTGGTGCAGAGTTCGCATTATCAGAATATCCCACGAAGCATTCAAAACGTGTTCTTGAATACGAAGTTGGATGCGGACTTTGTGAAGAACACAATCATACAATCCATGACGGAGGAGGAATTACCCATCGACTTGCAGACTTATAGACGGCTTGTCACAGATTTCGAGCGGGAGTATAATGAAATAGATTGCTGGTTTCGTCAATCACGTGACGGCAATTATCCAGTACGCCAACAGGCATTGAGAATTGCGGAACAGGGTCGCAAAATTGTAGCGCTCGACCAGCAGCTGCTGGATGTATGGTATATGCTGAACCATGCTGTAGCTTATAGTGAGCAACGTATACCGCTATTGGAAGTTGAAGCGACAGAAGTTAAGGAGACCATAGCGAAAGAGCATAACCGTAAGAAAGAACTTACAGCAGAATATGATAAAGAAAAAGATTCATTCAATCAGGAGTTGGGTGCTAAGAAGAGTAAGTTGAAGGAAATAGCACAGGCAAGAGAGGATTTTGACGCTATGGGTATGGATGACAAACTCACTCTTGCCGACCGGGAGGTTGCTATCAAGCAGGAAGTCACAGAGAAGCAGACACTATTGGATGACTTATTGAAAACTCATGAATCGATTGAAGAAAAGTACAACATAGCAAGGGGAAAACTGGAAAATGCACATCAAGCATTCAAGAATGCGCAGAAGGAGGCGTATTATCAGAAACAAGCCATACTTCAGTCTGAACGTAAGGGTTTGGATGAGGAACGCACTAAGAACAGGAATCGGATAATGGACACTTTTGACAGCTGGCGACATGAGTCTGACGAGCGCTTGGGTTTATTGCAGGCAGAGCAACATAAGGCTGATAATGCGCTGAAGGAACTCCGTCAGTGGCATCCTATGGCAGATGAAATAAAGCAAGTGGATGAGCAACTTCAGCAGTTGAATTTGAAGGAAAAAGAGAATGCAGCCCAACAGACAGCAGTAAAAAGTCAGATTGACAAGATTACTGCCGAATATGAGATGAAAGAGAAGGAGATAAAACAAGTCTCTCAACGTGAGCAGGAACAACAGGAAGCTGAGCGTGTGCAAGCTCGGATGCAAATCGAAAAGATTGATGATTTGTTGGCTCATTTAGACGGTTCTCTTTATAAATGGCTTTGTGAGAATGCGGATGGTTGGGAAGAAACGATAGGCAAAGTCGTTGACGAGGAACGGATTCTATATGCACAAGGACTTGAACCGCAGTTGGAAATCGCATCTGACAATCTGTTCGGCATAAGGTTGAATCTGGATAATATTGCCTCAGTGCATCGCACTCCTGACGAGTATAGACTTGAAAAGAAGTACTTGGAAGAGCAAGTGCAGCAAATTAACCGTCAACTCACACAATTGCCTATTACTCTTCAGAATGAGATAGAGAAACTCGGAAAGAAATATGCAGTACAGATCAATCCGCTTCGGCAGAAAGCGACCTTATTAAAGGTGGAAGAGGAACAGATACCTGTAAAACGACAGAATCTGCAAAACCATCGACATAAACTGGAGATGGAAGAACGGGAGCGGATTGAACAGGAAAAGGAAATCCGTGAACGTTCCTTCAATGAAACACTGTTAAGAGTGCAATCGGAGAAGGATGCTCGTGAGAAAAATGAGGTAAGGAACAGAAAAGACCTTAAAGAGCTTGATTTGTCATTCAGCAAGGCTTCAAAAGCACTTGACGAAGAACTGCGCATTTTCAAAGAGTCACAAGACACGGAAGCGGCAGCGCGTAATCAGGAGCATGTAGCACAAAAGAAGCAACTTGAAGAACAGCAGAAAGCGGAACTTGCAGGTAAGGGCGTTGATATGAATCTGCTTGAACAATACCGCAAGGCGATTGAGGATTTGAATGTACTATTGATGAGAATCGACAAGGAGCGTCCGATAGTTATCAAATATCGCGATGCCGAACAAAATCTTTTTGCCAAAGAACCGGAAATCAAGAAGACCATTAAGGATATTGAGCAACGTCTCTCAAGGATACGTCAGCGTTATGAAGACAAACGGGCACGTATTGAGAAAAAATACAAGGAAAAGGAAGAACATCAGCGTGTAGTCCTCAAAGAACTGGAGCATAGAAGAGAGGGATTGAACCTTTATCATCAGATGGTCGAGAATGAGCATCTGGTGCCTGATACTTATCTCTCTGATGACAAGATGATGAAGACGCATCAAGACTGCCAGCAACTTTTAAGTCAACTTAGAGGTACTGTCAATCAGAAGCGCGAATCAATAGACAGGCTTAAAGATATGGTTGTTGGTTTTAATCGTAACTTTAAACCTCAAAATGCTTTCCATTTCAACACGATGCCTGTGACAGATAATGACTATCTACAAATTGCCGTTGATTTGCAAGACTTCATGGACAATAACAAAATCGAGGAGTTTCGCAGACGTACCAGTGAGCATTATAAAGATATCTTGGGACGTATCTCTACAGAAATCGGTTCACTGATAAAACGCAGGTCGGATGTGGATGGGGTGATACTTGACATAAACCGGGATTTTGTAGAAAAGAATTTTGCAGGAGTAATCAAGAGCATTGAACTGAGAGCGAATGAATCATCCGATAAGCTCATGCAATTGCTTATGTCCATTCATGATTATACCGTAGAGAATGCTCTCTCCATCGGGGAACTTAATCTCTTCTCAAGCGGCAATAGGGATGAGGTGAACCGCAAGGTGGTGGATTACCTGAAGAGTCTGTCGCATCAACTGCAGAACGAACCTAATCGTCCATCCGTGTCATTAGGTGATGCTTTCCGGTTACAGTTCCGTGTGAAGGAGAACGACAATGACACGAACTGGGTTGAACGTATCAATAATGTAGGGTCGGACGGTACGGATATTCTTGTGAAAGCAATGGTCAACATCATGCTCATCAATGTTTTCAAGAAAAAGGCGGCACGAAAGAACGGTGATTTCGTTGTGCATTGTATGATGGATGAGATAGGACGCTTGCATCCCAATAACATAAAAGGTATTTTGCAGTTTGCCAATTCACGCAATATCTATCTCATCAATAGTTCACCAACATCATATAACCCTTACGATTACCGATATACCTATCTCTTGAGTAAGCATGGAGTGAGGACAAGAGTGGAAAAATTATTGAAACGAATAAAATAACAGGAGGTTATATGGCAATAAGTGCGGCTATACAGGCATTGATAGCGGGAGAGCAAGTTGCTGACTCAAAGCTAAGTAGCAAGTTGCGTGATGAATTGTTGGCAGAAGGTTTGCTGTCGGTAATATCCCGTGGCTCAAGAAAATCATATCGTGTCCGTGACGTTGAGGCTTTAAAAAGATTTCTTATAGATAAGGATGAGAGTTATCGTGTGTTCGAAATAAAAGCTTCAGATTCCCGTGCTTCTATGGCAACAGAAACAGGAAACTCCAAACTTGTAATGGTTCGCTCCTGCCCTGGATTCCCTGTAAACAGTTATGAACCTATTGGGTGTTTTTTTAATGGAGAATCCTTTATGGTAAATCCACAGGAAGGAAGTTTCCTTTTTGTGGCAGAGTGGGAGATGTTTACAATACCGGAAGATGTTGTAGTGATTGGCATCGAAAATATGGAGAACTTTAGAATGATTCGCAAGCAAAGAACATTCTTTGAGAAATATCTCCGGACGCATGGACTTTCAAATAAGGTGCTTTTTGTATCTCGATATCCACAATCAACCGATCTTAGAAGATGGCTGTGTACCATTCCCAATCATTATCTTCATTTCGGTGATTTTGATTTGGCTGGAATAAACATTTTCCTCTTTGAGTTTCAACAATATTTGGGTAAGGAACGTTCTTCATATTTAATTCCGGACGATATTGAATCTCGATTGAAATCAGGTTCCAGAAAAAGATATGATGAGCAGTATGGCCGTTATAGGGATATTAAATCGGATGTGTGCGAATTGCAGCAGTTGATAGAGATTATTCATAAAGAACGGAAAGGTTATGATCAGGAAGGTTACATACATATGTTGTAACTCATTTGGGGAATCCAATGTTTACGACTAAATTTAACTATAATCTGGTTGGATATGGAATTTATTTGCTAATTTTGTATCGATTTTGAAACGATATAAAAACTAACAATGCAGAGAAATAGAATGAACATATTATCAATGGTCACAATTTGGGGCAATAAATGCCTTGAATCTGTGTCGAGTGTTCATGCTTCCAGCATTGAACCTCGTATCGTAAATACTTTCCAACGAACATCATAATAAGGTACATATTATAGTGCTTTTATTTAGAATAAAAACAGAAATAGTTGGAGAGTCCTTACCAAGCTTTCCAACTATTTTGTTTTATACCCATTTGTGGCAGTTGCCTTTGTGATACTCTTCTGCCTTTTCCGTCTGATGGGTACTGATAACTTGGTTATTAACGTGCAGTGATGCACATAAATTGAGAAGAAATGAATTACAAATTTGATGGCAGCAAGGTGTTCTTCACATCAGACACCCACTTTTATCACAGAAATATCATTCGCTTCTGTAACAGACCGTTTAAGGATGCGGAAATGATGAACGAAACTATCATCTCTAATTGGAATAATGCAATCGGACAGGATGATATTGTTTTTCACTTGGGTGATTTTTGTCTTGGTGGTTCAGCAGAATGGACTAAAATGCTTGATAGATTGAATGGCAGGATACATCTGATTATGGGCAACCATGATTTGAAAAATATGCGTCAAGGCTATATTGACAGATTTGAACATGTAGCTATGCAGATGCATATAGAAGTCGGCAAGCAGAGGATATATTTGAACCATTATCCTTTTCTGTGTTTTGATGGCGGATATAAAGATGTGTGGCAATTGTTTGGGCACGTTCACACAAGGAAAAACAACACCGGAATTGACGCTGTTCGGCTTCAATATCTCTACCCAACGCAATACGATGTAGGAGTTGATAATAACAACTTCACACCTGTATCATTTGAGCAGGTTAAGAGAATTATAAATAAGCAAATAGAAAAAGGAGGACAGTAATATGAAGATACAATACATGAGTGACCTGCATTTGGAGTTCAGTGATAACAGCAGGTGGTTAAAACATAATGAATTACCTGTAACTGGAGAGATATTGGTGCTTGCCGGAGATATATTCTATCTCAAAAATACGGTTGCACCTTTGACGAATTTCTGGAAATGGGCATCTGCTAATTATCGGCACATACTCATTGTTCCCGGAAATCATGAGTATTACAATTATTGCGATGTGATGGATAGAGGATTGCAATGGAAATGGATGTTCAAGGACAATGTAGGGTATTATCAAAATCAAGTGGTACGGATAGATGATACAGATTTTATCATGAGTACTTTGTGGTCTCAGATTTCTCCTGCTGATGAATATTTTGTTTGGAAAGGTATGAATGATTTTCGGCAGATAATGTATAATGGCAAATTGCTTCAAACAGAGGAGTTCAATCAGATGCACACTTTCTGTTTAGACTTCATCAAGCGAAGTCTGGTAGAAAGTACTGCAAAGCACATTGTAGTGGTGACACATCATCTTCCGACATTGGAGGTAGTAGCCAATCATCATAGAGGCTCGGTGTTGAATAGTGCATTTGCTACTGATTTGAGCGAACTTATATCTGATAATCATATTGATGCGTGGATTTATGGACATTCACATACCAATATTGATGCGGAAATAAATGGTACACGGGTTGTCTGCAATCAGATGGGATATATCTTTCAAAATGAACATATAACTAATGGCTTTGACCCGAGTAAACACCTTGTCTTGTGATAGGTGATTGCGTTTCTTATAATTTGTTTTACGCCTCAATATGTCATACAGTAAATAAAAACGGATGGATTTATATACTATATGGTATATTGAGGCTTTTTGTTGGGTAAATTAGTTGTTACCGATATTCCGAATAAATATCTTGTAACGTATCATAGAATCCCCAGTCACAATCCGATACGCTGACAATAAGCTTTTCGATGCGTTCGTAATAGTTGGCTAACAATCCGTTGAGAAAGATAAAGCGCATAGTTTTGTCGAAATTACCTTCTAATGTTGTGTAGAACTGTTCCCACATATCGCCAAATTCAAGTGTGTATTCACATCCTTGTTCAATGTAGAACAGCATCAAATCTGCAACAAAGGTCGGTTCCGGCTTTAGCTTTTGGAAGTCGGAAATGACTTTTCGACATTTGGCAAATGAAGGTTTGTCGGAAAATCCGCGAGTTGGGAAGAACTCGTTTTGGATAGCCTTTTTGCATTTCTCCAACTCTGCATTGCAATCCGGGGCAAGATAAAACTCCAGATAGTCTTTGGCTTCTTTACGTGCATCATATAGTTCCAGTACGATGTCTGTTATCTGTTCTTTGGTAAGTGACAACAGGTATTTCTTCAGTTTTGCTTTTGACATAATTGATTTTCAGTTAGTAAAGTATTTGTTCTTCTACTGATTCTTGCCAAACAATCCTTTCTCTTTCCATACTTTGATTTCCTTATCAAAATCAGAAAGAAATTCTTTGTCTTGAATCAAGCGGAATTTGTCGTATTCAGCGTATGCTTTTTCTTTGGCTTGTTCTGCGGAAATGGTGCCGACATCGTTCAAGGTGTCATATTCGTACAAGGTCAAGAATTTATCTAATTGTCTTTTCCAGTTTGCCATCGTGGTAATAATCTGCCGTTCTGCACGAAGTTCTGCAAAATCAAGGAATGCAGTTGACAGACGATTTAGGGTAGAGACTTCCTTGTCGGACAAGTAGTTCTTGGCAATTATTGTATCTGACTTTTGAACTCTGCCATCAGGCGCATTCTTCCAAGTGGTAAGTCCCATGTGTGGCATTTCGGCATCTGCTCTTGAATATACGATTTCAGCAGCCGTTTGATGGGTAACAGCCCAATGCATCATATTCTGTACCATCTTGAAGAACAATTGGGTCGTTTCAGATTTAGGGTCATAATCGGCACTACATTCGGCATATACATCCGTGATTTTCTGATAATATCGGCGTTCCGAAGCCCGTATCTCCCGGATACGCTCTAATAAATCATCAAAATAATCTTTGCCAAAATGCTTCCCCTGTTTTAATCGTTCATCATCTAACACGAACCCTTTGACAATCATTTCTTTCAGAACGGATGTCGCCCAAATTCTGAATTGAGTGGCTTGGTAACTGTTTACACGATAGCCTACGGCAATGATTGCATCTAAATTATAGAACAGTGGTGTGCGTTCCACATCTCGTTCTCCTTCCGATTGAACTATCCCAATTTTTCGGATAGTTGCCTCTTTGGTAAGCTCTCCTGATTCGTAAATCTGCCCAAGATGATAATTTATGGTACGTACATCCACTCCAAACAAATCAGCCATACGTTTCTGAGACATCCAAAAAGTTTCACTGTTGAAAATGACTTCAATTCGTGTTTCTCCTTGCTTTGTTTTATAGAGTAAAATATTGGATGATAAACTGTTGTTGAGCAATTCAGATGTAGGTATTTCTTGTCTGAAATATTCTCTTGCCATTTGCACTTGTGGTTTCTTGCCATCGGCATTTTCCGCAATTACCAGACAAGCCATACGTGATAAATGTATATTCTCCACTTTCCGAAAAGAGCTAGAGCCTAATCTGACCATTTCAACCGTATGGTTAAAATGCTCTGCTGTATTAAGTCCTTTATGGTTGGCTATCGCAATGGCCTTGTTTATGGTGCGTGAAAATTTTTGATAGGTACTATAACCTAATGCAACGCACAAATCACGAGAAGCCCAATACTCTGAACCGCTTTCATTTTGCTTTTTTATCTGCTCAAAATCAGAACGGATAGGGGATATGTTATTTTCTTCCATCACCTTGCAAAATTATTAGAATTATAAACAGCCACCCCCTTTACTGTCAGAAAGTATTTTTGGCGAGGATGGCGAGGTTTGTCGGGGTAGAGCATAGAAACAAATCCCTCTTTAATGGCTGGATTAAGTGAGTATTCCATAAAATTCTCACGATCCTTTAATCCTACGGCAGCCATCATCTCTTTGACGGATAATTTGTTGTTTGCAATAGCTGCTATTAAGCGACTGATATTTTCATTATCTATTTGCAATGGATTATCAAAACTTGTCGGGGTTCTTGTCGGGGTTCTTGTCGGGGTGGGGGGTGCTATATCTTTGGGAGCATTGACTATCATAAAACGATTCCTTAATTCATGACCTTCTCCCATTAAAAGGTTACGGAAGAATCGTTCCAAATATACAGAATCCCTTTTAATTCCCTTTTGTATGTTTTGATAGTTAGCTCTAACCAATGCATTACGGAAATACCAAGAATGATTGGCAAAAAGGTCATTTTCAACATTGAATCCCATTGTGCGTAAATACTGGATGGTAAATACTGCTGTTGTTCGGGTATTACCTTCACCAAACGGATGAATCTGCCACAATCCCGATACGAACTGGGTGATATGACTTACTATTTGCCTAGTGTTCAATCCTGTATAATCAAATGCCTTTTCTTGTTCAAGGTCATACTCTATAGCTCTGCGAATGTCGGGTGCAGATACATAGAACACCGTATCACCACGAAGCACCCATTCTTTTTTGGTGATATTGTAATCTCTGATTTGTCCGGCAAACTTAAATACTCCATCGAATATACGTCTATGTATGGCGGTCAGCCCTGCTACAGTAAAAGCAAATGAACGCTCATTCAATAGCTTGGTTATATTGGCAGAAACTTTATCCGCTTCTTCTGTTTCACTATCCTTTTCAGTACGAACATCTTTTGATTCATAATAACTCTTGATAAGCTGCTGCACTTCATCAATAGTTATGTCTCCCTCAATATGTTTGCGAGCAGTTTCAATAAGATATTCGGAGGGCTTCAAGCCATCAACAGCCTGAAGTCCTATTGCCGTTTGCCACGCATAGCCTTTTTCACGCTTTTGCGGTTCTCCTTGCTTTATATATTCGTCAAAATTTACCATACAATTCTTGATGCTGCTATTCGTTTTTATAATAGTATATTTAAAACATTTGGAGTTAAAATACCCTTATTTTGTTGAGACGATTTTACATTCTCAATATATTTAACAAATTCCATCTTAATTTTCTTGTTTATATCTCTCATGTTTTCATACTTATCCACAGGTATAGTTCTGATAAAATAGTTCACTACATCAGTTTCTAATGATTCATTATAATGTTCATTATATTTTTTTATTATGGAGTTAATTCTATACTCTACATATTTTCTCTTGTCCTGATTAGACAATCTCGTGAAATGTCCTTTATAATCAAATCTTGAACGTAGTTCAGGAGATATTCTAACAGGAAAATCTTCTTTGGGAATATTAGATGTGAATATAATAATAAAGCCATTAATGTCTATTTCTAATGCTTGTGAACTTACCATTTTACCACTTTCTAATACGTCCAAAAAGAAATTGAATAATGTGGCATTGGATTTCTCAAACTCATCAATGAGGATGACTCCCACATCTGTATTTCGTACACGTATAAAAATTTCACCATCCTCACTACCAATATACCCACGAGCACTACCAATTAATGAACTTAATGAAAATTCATTGCTATAGTTTCCAAAATTTACTTTTGCTAAGTTTTCTTTACCCCCAAGACATTTATATAACGCTCTCGCTACTTCCGTTTTTCCAACACCAGATTCTCCTAATAGAAACAAAGACAGTACTTTATGCTCGCCAATTTTATTAAATAGTCGAAAAGACTTTGCTATTTCATAAAAATCATCTTTAAATTTTTCGTGTCCGTAAAGCGACTCTCTGAAGGATTTAAAAAAAACTTCAAATTCTTCAGTTGTAAAATCTGTAATCTTGCTATGTTGTTTATCTGTAATTATGACAGGCGTTGGTAAGGCTTCAAATGATATGTTGTATTTATCTTTTATATCTATAAAATTCTCAAAGCAATATCTTAATTCATATCTAAGCTTGTCAAAATACTTGTCATCACAGATATAAATAATTTCTTTATTCTGAAATAATCTAAAAATGGATTCTCCAATGGACTGAATTGCATTTATATTATAATATCCTCCACCTAAAACTGACACATCTATGACATACACACCATGTTGGCATAAAGTAAATTTACTTAAATCCTTTACATCATCTAAGAAAAAACTTAAGCTTATCATCTCATATCCCAAAGAATGGAACAGAGTCTTTGTTGACTCGAATTCAGCTTGTCCGTAAAACAATAGTTGTTTGTTCATACTATTTCGTTGAATGTATGTTTTGAATTACCGCTAATAGATCGATATAATGATATACGGAATTGTCACCTGAGCTAGCAAATGCGTTGTATGTTGGCTGATTGATCGGGTATTGGCTTTCCTGGATTTCCTCAAATTCAGATGTATTTCTTAATTGAGATTGCACATTTCCTAATTCCGCAAAGTATTGGAAGGTGTTACCTAACTGGTCTATATTAACAGTCCCCTTATATATTCCTAAAACACTAACCTTTCCAATAAATAAATCATCAACATTATAAGAACTCTCGAATTCATTTTCAAATGTAACTGGGATTTTTATAATAATCTTATCATTTTCATTTGCCAATAGGCCTTTTATCTTATATGCGTAATCTTTGAACATTGAGTTAAACAAGTTGGTTATATCAAAACCATTTGCTCCTGGGACGGAAAGATTTTTAAATGCTCCACTAGTGAAAAGCTTAACAGTTCTCAATTCGACCTCATTCTCTAATGATAGGCGAACATTGTCAATTAATATCAACTCTCCTTCTTTAATCGTGTTGTCGAATTGCTTGATATTCTTGCTTGCACTTACAACATCACTTAATATTATTGATTTAGTTGTTTTAACTTCGATTGTTTCCAATACTTTTTTTGATGCACTTCCTCCAACATTAATATCAGCATTACCTTCTCCACTAAATAACTTTAGAAAGCCTAATCCCATTTTTGCTCCTAAATGTGCAGATGCATTACCTTCAGCATTATTTTGCACTTCCTTTGCAACTGTTATGAAATTATCAAACATCATTTTGATTTCATAAACCTTAGGATAATTAATATAGTATATATTGAATGCCATTTTGTTCCTTTGTTAGTATCTATTAGACAATATTATTTTAACATATAAATTTATTCTAACTGTTTTCTATAAACAGTATCTAAGGTATTCCCATCTTTGTCTTTCCATTTTTGCCAACCATTTGTATTTCGTCCCATACAAAAGATTGCAGCTGTACTTGGACTAGGGAATGTAATATCAGTATCTAAAGTTAGAACATTATTATGAGTGCTTGTATATTCATTTATTAGAGACTCCCTCTTTTCTTTCCAGTTTAATGATGGAACCGAATTTTTTATTATTATACTCCCTTTTAATACTGTAAAACCAGAAGCATTGTAATATCCTTTTGCATTGCAGCCTCTGCCTTTAGTATAAAACAAATGTTCTTCTTTTGGTTGTGAGATTTCAAAGATATTGCAACCGATAAAAGATGCTAAAAACTTCACATCTTCAAAGAATTCATCCATTGAGTCCTGTTGATGTTCAGGTAAGTTCGGTGCTTTAGGGATTTGTTTGTTATCACTTAGGATAAAAGCATTTGCTTTCTTGGCTTCAGCTATCGCTTTATGTTCTAAGTATTGCACATCAACTTTAGTCATATCGGCATCTTTCGATACGAATATGAGAGCCTTTTGCCAAAACGCCTTTTTGCTGTCATGGTCTTTCACACGCTCCTTGAAATTCTCCGTTTCACCAATATACGCCTGCGGTTTGGTTGATTCGTCCTCTCCAAGCAATATATAAAATGCAGGTTTCTGCAGCTTCTCTTGCGTGTTCAAGTAAGAGAGGTTGGAACGTGGCACAACAAACATCTGACAAATCTTATTGCTGATGAATGCGTATTGAGTTCCTTTAGGATCTCCGTCAATTAAATATGTTGTTACTGTCTTGCCCATAATTACACACCATAATGTTTTTCTAATCGTTCGATAAGTCCGTCAACTAATTGGGAATAATCCTTAAAACGAAGTTGTAACAAATTCCTTAAATTGAAACCAACAAATTTATCTATATCTTTTTTCTCTTTATTGTGGTCAGTATCTTCTTTATATAGCAATATCATGTTGGGAATCATATTGTGGGATTGTGCTACTCCCATGGCATACCCTATTTCATGATAAACATTGATATTTGCACTACTTAGATCTGCAATAATTAAACTACATGACTGTATAGCATCCAATATTCTATCTTGAATGGAAAATGTGCTTGATTCAATGGTTCTGTCAACTCTAATAGGTATTGGATTCAATGTTATATTGCGATGTTTTGCATTAAATGTTTCTATTGCTCGAACAATCTTTTCGTATATCAATTCACTTTGTGAATCCCCAAATTGCATTGATATGAATATTTCATTTCTTTTTGTCTGATGTATTCGCTCAAACATATTTACCAAGTTCTTTGAACCATCGTTGGACAAATCGTCTGCATCAACAATCTTGTTTATTCCATTTTGCTTCGCCCAATATACAAAAGATTTAAGCCGATTCTTATCTAATAATGCATAAAACACCATTGCACACAAGAAAGCAATATTTCCATATTCGTTTTCCTCAAATTGCTCATATTCTCGTCCAACTATATTTAAAGCTTGTTCTATGGCATTTACATCTTGCATCTTATTAAGAAATGATTGATAAGTATTCAATTGACTCTTTCTGAATTCTAATGAGTATTTTGCTCCATTGTATTGATTTTGCAAATCGCGTACTTGCAAACTGTATCCATAAATATCTTTCTCCAGTGTCCTATACTCTGGTGAAGTTACATCATAATTGCTCCTAAATTTGAAATCATCTAATTTCTCTACAAGTTGATCATGCAATGTTTGGAGTTCAGCTAATTGCGAATCCAGTTTTTCATATTTTGCTTGAGTGCTCGGCAACTTTTTTTGCTCTTCTTCGCATGCCTTTTTAATTTCTGGAATAAACTTGTTAATTAATTGTACGATTCTCAAACAAGCAGTACGATAATAGTCTTGGTCGATAGAATCATTAACCCTTAACCAAGGAATCGCATTGTATCGTCCTGACTTTACTTGTTCTATTAGGCGCAGTGCAATTGGGTATTCTTTCCCTAAATTTTCTTTATCGTCAAACACATTCAAATCATGAATAATTTTCAAACTTGCTTCTTGTCTTAATGGTTCTTGCTTGAAATTTATGTTATGGAATATACCAGCTTCAAACTTGTCCGCTTGTTCTTCTGCTGAGAATATCACAGTAAAAGGCACAATAAGTTTTTTCAACTCATTTATGTCTGCATTTGTTTCAGTCCAAACGCAATCATTCGGATTGTCAAAAGGTTCCAGTCTATGGTTTCCATCAACCCTAACTAATTCTGTATTTGTCCTTTTTATTAAATAGGCATGTCGTGCTCTGTACCCCTCATAAGGGAGTCTTTCACTTAAAACTTTTAATCCAGGAACAAATTGAGCATCATCTCTATCTACCACATTATCAATACCAATATTTCTTGCAAAATTCTCATAGTCATGTACTCTACAAGCAAGGGTTATTTCAGGGAAATACTTATATTCTCCATTTGCAAGAAACTTAACGATTTCTTTTTTATGATTATCCAAAGCATTTCTTTGGTATGAATCTGGTTTATGAGATATTGCAGCCAGATCCTTTATGGGTGCGAAACCTCTAAGCACTACATAATGATTAAATGTCTTATATATTATTCCTTCTAACTTTGCCATAATCTCTACTTGATGTTGTTTATATATTTTAGAAATGCTTCTCTTTGGCGACTCCAGATTTCCTTATCCGGTAATCCAAAATATTCTATCATTTCCTTATGTAGCGCATCTAAGGCTATAGATGAATTTATCATTTCCGCCTTTCGTGTGTCGCACAACCAACCTATTTTGTTAAAATTCACATCAGGTAAAAGATATAATCGTACTTTGTTGTCGTAAGCCCATACTGCTCCCATTTCATTAATACAGATTTCGCTGGTCTTGTATTTTTTAGAAATTATCAAGAATGAATAATCTACATTTTGAATATTCGTTTGTATGTGTTTACGAATATCCTCACCATTTTTTACTCCCATTTCTTCAATAGAAGTGCAAAATATGTCTTCGGCTTTTATTCCTATACCGAGTTGTAAAATGTAATCAACAAATTTTTCAACAATCTCTTTATTCTTGGACGAATGGCTTATGAAAATTCGTTTACTGTTTACATTTTTCTTTTCTAAAGAAACTATACAGTCAACAATGGCTTCAATAGCACTTAAATGTATAATTTTGTCATTATCATATTGCTCTATATGTTTCTGTAATAACTGGGATATTATTGGATATTTGACTTTGGTGTTTTCTACTAAAGACAACAAATTTGTCTCTAATAGTTTTATATCACCATTAATATCGTAATCTGTGTAAATAACTCCACACCTTTTATCTATAATTTTGTTATGCGAAACTTTTATTTGTTTATTTATAATGGTTTGACATTGACATGCAATGCGATGGATGTCTTCTTTCATAAATTACCTAATATTATGTTTTCTATTTCCTGCTTTGTTTTTTCAAGTAATTCAACTCCTTCTTTTTGAAGTCGTTTTGCTTGTTGCCGTATTGAAACAATACTTTTTACTATCTCATCTTGAACCTCTATTTCGGGTACAGGAATAAGCATTGTAGATATTTCTTCAAGATTTATGTTAGCTCTAGCTACTGGTCGTTTTAGGCGATCAAGATTTAGCTGACCTATTGAAGATTTGATGACTTCCTTAATATATTCCGGATTATATACATCTTTCAAGCGTACTAAAGCTATTGCCTGATTGATATTTGCTTCACGAGACGAATGGTAAATTCCTACTTGCCCTATTGTTGCGCCAACAATAGCAATCATTATATCACCATTTTGTACTTTAGATGACTTCATTCGAGTATCATGTACTTCTCGTTTTATGTATAATAAATTATCAAAATCTACTTCACCCATAATGTCAATGTTGCCGCTTCTGATAAATGCTACACCATGCTCAGAATCAGTATAATCATCGCCACCTGATTTTGGAGTAATACCACTTGTTATCAATACGGAAATATCTCTCAATCTTACCAAGTTGTAATTGGAGGTCTCTTTTAGATGTTTAAATGCTTCTTCAAAGTATTCATTATGGTAATAAGGGTCATACCTATTGCCTATTAATTGAGATAGTGTAACTTTGTTTTCTTTGGCATAAGTATCTCTTGAAGGCAAAATAACTCCAAGAGTCTTTAGTATAAAAGAGTCTATACTATCTAATAAAGATTTCGCTTCTCTATCTTTCGTTTGTTTTGCCTCTTGTGCTTGAGTATGTTGCTCAACAATTTGGCTTTGAATATCAACATGAGGAATAGCAGGTAGTTTTAGTCTTCCTATTCTATCAAGACCTATTTTCGGTATCGTAGTTTTAATACGGTTAGCATATATTTGTTCTTGAATAATATTGCTTTCTAAAACTATTCTTAAATATTCAGGCAATACATTATTGTCTTTTAGAACCAATTTGGCACAATTTTCCGTAAGTATAACTTTCTTCCCTATAGGAATATTTTTTACAATAAAAGTTCTCCCTATAGTACCAGCTATTGATATAATCAATTCGTTTTCTTCAATTTGATACCGATGCAATTTAATAAATAAATCTTCGCTAATAGAATTGAATTTTGCAAAATCAATAGCTTCAAAATTATCAATATCAGAAAGTCGTAAGTATAGATAATCAGTTCTTTGAAATGAAAAGAATTCGCCTTTAGGGATACGTTTACCTCCTTTTACGGAAACATATTTAGACAAAGAAACATAACCTCTATAACTATTTTCTGTCATAAAGAATGAAGCATCCATTCGATGTTTATCAATAATATTAGAAATGTTTACCTTATTTGTTTGCATTGATAAATTCTTTTATTTGTTTAGCGACTTTGTTTAGCTCACTTCCATCTATCTTTTTACCTGTCGCATCATAACCTATATTCTCAACTTCTATCATCAACACCTTATAGTCATTAACAAACCGAAAGATTCTCTCTTTATAAAGTTCTAACATCCGTTCTGTACGCTGTTCCTTGTCAAGACTTTTTTCTTTCTGCACCATAGTCTTAACCTCTTTAAGCGTTTCCTCAAATTTCTGAGTCACATCCTTTGGATGCTTTTTGAGAAATAAGATAGAAGATTTTACACCGGCTTTTACGTGTGAAAATGTATGCTGTGGTAGAGATACAACAGCCAGTATTCTGAATTTTTCTACCAGCCAATCACGTACATATTGACTTGTTGAATTTGTCAGAATACCATCAGGTACAACGATTGCCAAATAGCCATTTTCTTCATTTAGGTATTTGTAACATCGCTCCAAAAACAGAATTTCTGTACTTTGAGAGGTACGCCATTTCTTTTTATTGTTGTCATCTGAAATCCGCTCCTTTATCTCAGTTATACCAAGATTCTTTTCAAACAGCTCATATTCTTTATAATAGTTTACTTCGTCTGCCTTAATAGTGGAACCAAATGGAGGATTGGTCATAATCAAATCAAACGTTCCGTCCTGGAATTTGAGATTACGATTTTCAAATTCCAATGTCTTATTGTTTTTAAGGCCGTCATTTGTGATTATATTAGTATGACCGTCATCGTGAATTATCATATTCATTTTGGCAACACGTGATATTTGCTCGTTGATTTCAATACCGAACAAATGTTTTTCCGCAAACTCATGCCAATAATCTTTCCATGATGCACTTTCTACATCCTCACCATATATTTCATTCGCTTCGTCACGAATTGCTTTTAAAGCATGAAGCAAGAAACCACCACTTCCACAGGATGTATCAAGCACTTTCCAGTCCTTGTCGATATTTATGGAATTAACGATAAACTCAACAATCGGATTAGGCGTAAAAAATTGTCCGAAATCTCCACGGAAGAACTCGCCCATGAAACTTTGAAAGGCAACCCCTTTTGCATCAAGATCTGTTCTGGAAAGATTTATGTCTTGTAGATACTGAATGACTGTATATATCTTATGCTTATCCAACTTGATGTCATCTTTGAAGACTTCTGGGTCTTTCTTCCGTCCATGCTCATACAATTCTCGAACACGTTTTTCAAGTTCCGTTTTGGCTTTCAGGTTTTGTTTGTCATCTTTGTCTTCGGGATAAGAGATGATTTGAAAGGCAAATGGTTCCCCTTTTGTCTTTGGCGCATTATCTCTCCATTTCTCATCCCATATTTTACAGAAAATAAGTTTATCCAATTCATCGAAAGCCGTAGTAGGAGCTAAAGCTCCGCCACCCCACAAAGCATCGTGAGCTGATTTAAACTTTTGTCTCAATTCTGCTTGTGTTCCAGCCTGAGGTTCTTTTGCACCTTTTACATATTTATACCTTTCGACTTTCCCCGCTCTTTTGGGAATATCTGAGATGCTAATTCGTTCTACAGGATATAGTTCAACTATCTCAAAGTACTCATCTTTAATCCCAGACGTAACCCAGATATACTGACTTGCCAAAGAATGGGCATAGCTATATGCTTGATCAACTGCAATCTGAAATTGTCTTTCGTTTATTTGTTCCTCTTTACATTCAACTACAATCAAGATTTTGGAATTTGTCTCGTTATAAACAAGAATATCCGCTTCTTTTGTTGAAGAACCTACTTGAACATTTTCATTGACAGATATATTCAGAGGCGAATAATTATAGTCAATAACAAGTTTTAGATATGCTGTTGCCTGTACAAATTCCTCTGGATTACTGAGTTTGCGTTTTGTATTATTCTTACAATGGTATGTTATATAACTATTATCGTTGTTGATAGTAATATAATTATTCGCAATTCCCTTTTTAAATAAATTCGTGGAAAGCAATTCTGTTATTTCATCTTGAGTCTTAGCCATAATATATCAATCTTTACTATCAATTAAATCTTTGGGGTCAATTTGAAGAATCTTTGCTATTTCAAATAACACTTCTAAACTGGGTTGCCGTCTGTTGCATACGTACGCATTGACTATGCAGAAACTTTTGCCAAGTTTCTCTGCCAGCCAAGTTTGTTTGATACCTCTTTCTTCAAGTACCTCTTTTATACGATTCATAGGTTTATCCATCGTTCTATCTTTATATCATCAATATGTTTACAAAGATATAAAATTTTATGCTATATAAAAAGCAAAGGAGAGGAAAAAATCCCCTCCTTAACCTTAAACCAAGTCTCAGACATTCAAATCTTTCATCGCCAATCCATAGTTATCCTGCCCGAACAGGTCTTTATGGATGAGTTTCAGACCGAGTGTCTGATAATACTTGTAGTCATCACCTTCGGTACAGAGGTATCTGTAACCGTAGCGTGGCATGTACTCCTTGAAGAAGCGGGCCAAGTCTTTCAGGCTTTCGGCTTGATTCTTCTTGAAGTTGCTACGCACGATGATGATAGACCAGTTGGGGAAGTTGCCTCTTCCACAGCTATACTCCCAAAAGCGGATGTAGCAGTCAAAGTCACGCTCACGGATGTCCACGCAAAAGCCATTGGCATTTTGCATCACGCTACAACTGTTTCTGTAGCCGAATTTCTCACACAAGTAGAGATCGAAATCAAGAATTAAATCGTTTTGTAACATAATTAATTGAGTTAAAAAGTTAATAAATAGTGAATTATAAATTAAAGCCTCGCTTGCGCTTAGCCTTTTTCTTTCTCAGCAGGCGATTGAACTCGGCTTCTTCTACGGCAGTAGCATTATAGGAGGAGCTTCCGTTCAACAGACCAAGACTGATACTTGAACCATTGTCGGAATGGGAAACGCTTTGCTGTACTTCTTCATCTTCATGCGTAAATCCTTGTTTGGGGTATTCAAATGAGGATGCACAAGTATTCTGCTCCAATTGGTTGTCGATATTCAAATAGCTGAACTCCCGACTGACTTTTGAGCCGGAGAAAGAAAAACCGTCGTACCCAAACTTGACACCCTGTATTTCCCTTGTAGTACGGCTGACCTTGAATTTCATATCAATGTCGCGGTCAACAAGAGCATCTTTCAGTTCATTCCAATTTTGAACTTTGGGCAGTTCCTCTTTCAACGCTTTGTATATCTCATGCTTTGCCCGGTCGTATGGGCGCAAGCGTTCCTCCTTGATATTGTCTTTACCATTGGCAAAATGCAATCGGTATTTTGCCGTCAGCATCTTACACGCCTTTTCATTTCTGCGGAAGTCGTTCTTGTCGCTAATCGTTTTACCATCATTATCCACCCGATTGAAAACTATGTGACAATGCGGATGCTCACGGTCAATATGCCGGGCGATGATGTACTGCGTGTTTTCGATGCCCATCAGTTTCATATAGTCGTGGGCGATTTGCAACATCAACGCATCATTAGGCTTCAAGCGTTCGCTGTCTTCAGGGGAGAAGTTGAGCGAGGTGTGTCCGACAATATTCTTTACCTTGTCATTGAGAAACGCCTGTAATTCAAATTGCTCTGCCATCTGTTCGGGCGTACCATCCACTCCGACAGCTTTCAGCAATTTGGATTTCTCCTCTTTGAGGACATAGCGGACACAGCCACCGAATGATGTTCCTTTGGTCTGCTTACCTATCATCTTTCAGTTGCTTTATAAGTTGGTTAATATGTTGCGCCATTTCCTCGCATCTCTCGGCAACGGCAAAGAATCCGTAGGTGTTTGCCTGTTTCGCCAACTGGTTAAGGTTGGTGCTTTCACCTATCAACTGACGGATGATGTGGATATGCTCTTTCGTTATCCGCTCACGTACCGTACCATTCTCAATGAGCGAACGGATGACTGTGCTTTGGGGCTGCTTGCTCCGTCTGCAAAGCGCACCGAGCCATGCGAGTTGGTCGTAAGACAGACGGAGTGTTATCGTATATTTCTTTTCCATTTTGAATTGCTTTTAGTGAATAAATTGTGACCATCGGGAGCCGCCCCCTCAGACTTTTTGAGGAGCAAGTGGTCGGGAAATGTAATACACCGACATTAACTTGCTACAGTAAAAAAGTCTCGATTTCTCTCCCTTTGCTCAAAGTCTGATTCCTCGTTTCTTAGGCGGTGAAACATTCGGTTGAGGGATACCTCGTTGTACGCTGACGAGCCTTAAATCGAATGTCTCTATCAGTGTTTTTAAGTTCGGATTTTTCTTAATTATCTGCTGGAGTATGGCTTCATCGGGGCGTACCTTCAACAGATAATCGGCAATGTCGTATCCCTCTTTCCGTTCATTTTCGGTTGCTTTGGCTTCCAGATAATCGAACAGTTTCACGTCAATTCCATAGCTTTTCATCAACCCGATTTTGCTCTGCCAATAGTCGGTAGCTCCCAAATCGGGGAATAACACAACGCTTCTTCCTGCAAGAACGGACAGGCTGTTGGTATTAAAACAACCGTTCTTTCCACCCGATGCAATCCATAGGAATTGAGGGAGGTAGTAGGAGGCAATGATTGCCGTTTTCTCGCTTTCGACCAATGCAACAGGACGGCTTTTGTTTTCTGGAAGCAAATGTTCACCGAAGAAACATTGCTTCAGATTATAGTTATCCTTGTGAAGTACGGAGTGTACCCATGTGACATGATTGTAAGGCTCTTTTATCCGTTTGCCCGTTGCCGGATTGTAAAGCATTATCTTACCCGTGCGGACTCTGTTCTGATAATCCATTTGCCAAAATACGGTTGCACCGTCCCAATACTTGGAAGTGCCGACTTTGTATTTCGCTATCAGCTTCAATGTCTCCGCTTCTCCGAATTGAGCCGATAAGAATTGAAACAGTTTGTTGTCAGTATAGCGTTGCAATGACTGATTGACTATATCCAAATCAATGTAAGAAGTGGCTTTCGGCTCAATTTCTTTTATAGGCATATAGCTCCGAAAGTTATCCTCGGACAACTTTTCCTTTTCAGACGGATTCCGTTCAAAGTAATCATGGGGCGTGAAGTGGTAGCCGCATTTCTGCTCGTGGTCGCAACGCCCTACGTAATCAGGGAACTGGATTCGTTTCTCCGTATCAATGTACTTGGAAAAACATCTTTTGCGGTGACAGTTCGGGCAAGTATGCCGGGTGCTGACACCTTTGTAGGGTTCTAATATGAATCTATGTGTACTCATTGTTTTCTTGTTTATGCTTCGTATATTATAAACGCTGCGCCTCGGCATAGTCAGAATCAATTCTGCCTCTGCACTCGGTTTGCCGTTTATTTTAGTGTGTCACTTTTGGCGTTATTGTCGTTTTCGCTTGGAAAATGTCAAAACCGACAAAAATGCCACGGGTTAATCTTTGAATATTCTCCATGCTTCTCTTTGCGGAACAAAGTCCCGATATTGTCATTGAGAAAGCGTTGAAACGTTCGCTCTTTCATTCCGTTTTGCTCGGCTACCTGTATAGCTTGGGCGGTGGTAAAGGAAGGAGGCAGCAGATTGACTATCGCCTGTTGTTGACTGTTGAGAGCATTTTCATTCAGAATATTTTGTACGCTCAATGCGGATTCTTTGAAATACTTTGTCAGTTTAATGGCTCTTTCCACAGTCAATAGGTCAATACAAACCTTGTCACACTCTCCGCAAGTCCACCGTGCCAGTTGGATAATCAGGCAAAAGCGGATGATGTATATCTCCAGCTTGCAATAGATACTCACAATTGTGTCGTTCGTTTCCCGGTCGCACAATTCAGAGAAATGATGCTGCCACTCGTAAAGCTGTTTCTTGGCATCTTCTGAGAAGAAGAGGATTTGCGGTTCAATCTCTCCATGTTCATTGAGGTTGCATTCCGATTGTATCAGCTTATCAATGACGGCATTCCATTCTTGCTCTATATCTTCCGGCAGTTCCTTGTCATTCCACCGTGCTTTTTGCTGCAGATTGGGCATCACAAACAGGATGCGGTCGATAAATCCGTTGCTGGAGCGTTCCCCTTTAGCCAGCTCGTTCAGGATTTTCTTTTGGATAGTACCAATGACCGATATGTACGGACGCTTGATGAAGATTGAACTCTTGACATTCTTGCGGTCGGACATGGTGGTCTTTGCACTGAAAACTGAGAGCCAAAATTGTTCCTCCGAACCGTTGTTATAGCGGTTGAAATTCTTGAACCAAGCGGATAATTCATCAGCCCACAAGCATAACCCACGTTTGTTTTGAGCATGAATGAGGCTCAATCCTTCGGGCGTTACATCCGAAACCAAGAAGCGTTTGCGGATAGGCTCTTGTGGAAATTGCTCACCACCGCTTTCCGCACGTTCCTTGCGGCTCATGCTCATTAGCTCATCATACTTGGCAAGAGCCTTTTCAAATTCCTGATTCTGTCGGTAGTCATAATCAAGAAACGGCTTCATTGCAAAACTGAGTGGATGGCTTTTGTTCGCTCCCGGTCTTCCAATCAATGCCATATATAGGATGGGGCTTTCCGTCCATCCTTGCTTAATTTGGGCAAGGTGTGTGTTGCCTATGCCGACTGCTATTGCCGTGAGGATGGCTGCGGCAATGTAGTCGGTAGGGTAGTTATGGCATTCGTGTACCTCACGGATGATATGTTGGATTTTTGCCGGGAATATGCTGATAGGGAATGCCGTACCGGACAATCTTGTGCTTAAATCAATCGCTTCATCAATGATGGATGCCGGATTAATAGAATATGTATCCATAGCCCAATCCATTAAAATTGCACTGATGATTTGGGCTTGTGGCGTACACCGCTCTGCATATTGGCAAGCATCTCCTCGTATGTCTGCTCGGCAGTCTTTCTCCGTCTGTTCTCAATCCAAGCAAGAAGCTCGTCCTCGTAGAAATAGAGTTTCTTCCCCTTCTTATAAGCCGGAAGTAGTCCTTTGCGTACCAATGTATATATGGTAGGCTTGGCTTTTCGGATGATACGGCAAGCATCCTCAATTTCCACCAATACATGTTTATCTGATGACTGTGGCTGGAGTTCCGCTACCATCTTTTTCAACTCGATGACCTGTTCGGTCAGATAACCTACCGCTTCGGGCAGCTTATCAAAGGTTACTGTTTCTTTTTGCATACGCCAATCGTTTTTAATTGTTCGCCGGCAAAGGAAACAGGTGTTTCAATGGTGAAATCATTCACTAAAATATAACTGATGAATAACTTTTTGATGGTAATAAGTGATGGTTACGAGGGATTTAAGTACCTTTGTCTTGTAGAATATGGAAATGAAATGTGTTGAAATTTAATATTTGACAGACAATTGATATGAATACTAGTAAAGATTTAAATAACGAACAAGCAGAAAAGGAAAATCCTTTGTATCCTGTGGATGAATGTTGCAGTCATATAGAGATGGTTATTAGTGATAGCATTATACGTTTATATCATAGTATCGACAATTTTATATTTCAAGATATTGACTATAGTCGTGTAATTTCAAATATGCCACAATGGGTTGCAGATGGAGGTATTAGTCCTGAACTAAACTGCACAAAGGAGTGGTATGAAGCTTTAAGAAGAAAAATAACACATCCCATATTTGGTAGATTTATTTACCATTATGACTTGTGGAGTAAAATTGCAGCAATGCAAGATAGATTAAGTGCCGTTATGATGTTTATGCATCAGCTTTATACCATAGTGCCATGTAAAGCTATATACGAGGAATGTCAATATACTAGTGCTGCAAGATGCGGTGGTACACGCGAAACTGAGGCTCATATATTATTGAATAGTGTTTTTGTAGCTTATGCTTCGGTTTTTGACATCTTGACTAAAATCGCTATAGAACAATTTGAGTTTAACAAGTATGATTTTAGTGGGTATAAGAAAATGAGAAGTTCGGATATTATTTATAGGAAGAGTCTGAATAATATAGATTCTTCCTTGAAAAAAGAAGGAATGTTATTTGCAGAGCCTCCGATAATAAGAAAAATTGAAACGTTCAGAAATGAGTTTGTTCATAATGGTCCTTGGGATTTGAGATGTAGCGTTTATAATACAGCCGTAAATGGAGAACCAGCCGATGTAATCATTTATAGTCCTGATATGGATGAAATAGGAAATTTTATTAGTTATGGATCTCGCAATAAATTTTATTCTCAAGCAAATCGTATTAATATCCTATTACCTGATATGATAAAGGATGCTACTATAATAGTAAATAACACTATAAACCAACTCAGTGCTTTGTATCAAGCAGCTACAATTAGACGTACTGATGAAAATTATACACAAGAATGCTTGAATGCGATTATGGATTATTATAACTCATTAAAGTAGAACAGTCGTTATGCAATTGTTCTATCCAGTTTAATTTTACATACGGATTCCGTATGCGACATTTTGCGTTCGATGGTAGATATTTCCGAATCACGGAGGGTATGAGCAAATACCCTCTTTATAAATGAGCAGTCTGTAAGCGTGGCTTGCCAAATGCTTTACCGATATTCCATCCAAAGTGCATGATGTCAATGGTCTTTAACTGAGAATCAACCTTTATAGGTTCGACTTTATGCAGAGTATCTGACAAGTAATATTCTGTAACATATCTACACAAGCGATTAAGTGCAGCTTCATCAAGATAGAGAACTAAGGTTTGTTTCGTGTAAGCAATGACCTTATCTAATTTTTCTTTCGATGTTCGTTCTTTTTCAGCCATAGCGGTAGCACGGTAAATCTCGTATTTTGTTGGCTGGCTGGATTTTTCTATAGAAGTATTATTGATAATAGAAGGAATGGCTTCTTCTTTTGGAAGCTCTGCCACTTCTTCATTGGATTTAGGAATTGAGGGAAGAAAAACTTCTTCTGTGGTGTCAGATGTAGTTTCGATTTCTAGTTCAGATTCAGAAACGATAGGTTCTGTATCTATGGTGCTTTCAATAAGTTCCTGATGCACTATTGAGGGGGCAACTGCCACTGCCTTATTGCGGTAGCACTCAAATCTCATAAAGCATCTTTCTATTGTTTGGGAAAGGAGTTGTCTGAATGCCATTTGCAGATTGATATAGATTGCTCCAATGACAATAGAGCATACTACAAGAATAAGGTAGCTGCTGAACTCGTCCCAACCATAGTGAAGTACGGTTTGGCGGGCT
>OHOI01000209.1_pt1 | contig 53438 bp, 49 predicted proteins | sample 1569781 | NCBI WGS metagenome assembly OHOI01 (sample SAMEA3879587, study PRJEB24766) | human gut metagenome | biome: human-associated habitat; feature: feces | place: USA | collected 1985/1987 | reverse complement strand
TAAATCTGTGTGAATCTGTGTAATCTGTGGTGAGTCTTATTCATTCCTTTCCCGGGATGAATTAATTCCGCCAATGGGGGTGTCCTTATCCTATTTTTTTGCGTGCGGATAATCAATCGTATAGTGTAATCCTCGGCTTTCCTTGCGTTCTATAGCCTGGCGGGTAATCAGATATCCGACATTGACCATGTTGCGCAGTTCGCAAATTGCCCTGGATGCCTTGCTACGTTTAAAGAGGTCTTCCGTTTCCTCATATATCATATCCAAACGTACCCAGGCACGTTTCAGACGCAAGTCGCTTCGTACGATACCTACATAGGCTCCCATAATTTGGTTCACTTCTTTCATGCTCTGAGTAATAAGCACCATCTCTTCGTTGGTCACAGTTCCTTCGGCATTCCATTCCGGTATTTCGTGGTTGAACTCATAGCGGTCGAGTACGCTTAGCGCATGTTTGGCGGCAGCATCGGCATAGACAACCGCTTCAATCAAAGAGTTGGAAGCTAGACGGTTGCCTCCGTGAAGACCTGTGCAAGAACATTCTCCTACAGCATACAGGCGATTGATGGAAGATTCTCCGTTTAGGTTTACCTTGATGCCACCACAGAGGTAGTGTGCGGCAGGAGCTACCGGGATATAGTCTTTGGTGATATCGATACCTAAGCTGAGGCACTTTTCGTAGATATTCGGGAAATGCTTCTTGGTTTCTTCCGGATCTTTGTGCGTGACGTCCAGATATACATGGTCGTCACCGCGTTGCTTCATTTCGCTGTCGATGGCACGTGCCACGATATCACGCGGAGCAAGAGAAAGACGCGGATCATATTTCTGCATAAACTCTTCACCACCCATATTGCGTAATACGGCACCATATCCGCGCATCGCTTCCGTAATCAGGAAACAGGGACGGTCGCCCGGATGATAAAGCGCTGTGGGGTGGAACTGGATGAACTCCATATCCTGTACGAAACCTTTGGCACGGTAGACCATGGCAATACCGTCTCCGGTAGCAACCAGCGGATTGGTGGTGTTGCGGTAAACGGCACCTACACCTCCCGTAGCCATCAGCGTCACTTTGGAAAGGAAAGTATCCACTTCGCCCGTGTCTTCATTCAGCACATACGCTCCGTAGCACTTGATGCCCGGGGTATGGCGGGTTACGATGATACCCATATGATGCTGCGTGATGATTTCTACGGCAAAATGGCGGTTGAATATTTCGATATTGGGGTGCGTCTTTACGGCTCTGATAAGGCTTTCCTGTATTTCGGCACCTGTATTGTCTTTGTGGTGCAGAATGCGGAATTCGGAGTGACCGCCTTCTTTATGGAGGTCGAAGTCTCCCTTATCGTTCTTGTCGAAGTCCACTCCCCAGTCTATCAGTTCTTTGATTTGTCCGGGGGCCTCGCGCACCACTTTCTCCACGGCGGCGCGGTCACTGATCCAGTCGCCTGCAATCATGGTGTCTTCAATGTGCTTGTCGAAGTTATCTACCAGTGTATTGGTTACTGAGGCAATTCCCCCTTGGGCGAAGAAGGTATTGGCTTCTTCCAGTTCCGTTTTGCAGATGAGTGCTACCTTACCTTTATGAGCCACTTTCAGAGCGAAACTCATGCCGGCTATACCGGAACCAATTACTAAAAAGTCGAACTCTTTAATCATATTTCGTATGTTTAAGTACTGCAAAGCTACAAAATAACTGGGTTGCTTGTACTTTTCCTGTATATTAATTCACGATTTTATGATAAGTACTGCTTTATAACCTCATCCAGTGACTCCTCTTTTGTAAGCTTTATTTTCTTACGCATACGCGAACGGATCATGTTGACGCTACTCCGGTTGATGCCCATTATCAAGGCTATTTCGTCCGTACTTTGATTCATGCAGATGAGCATGGCCAGTAGTTCCTCGTTGCGGGTGAGTTGCGGATATTTCTCCCGCAACTTAGGCAAGTAAAGCGGATATATGGCGGCAAATGATTTTCTGAAGGTGTTTTCGTCTTCTTTACTGAGCAGACTTTGTCCGGTCAGTTGGCTGACGGTGTTCAGGTTGTTGGCGGCCATTGCCTGCTCTATCTGTCCGGTCAATAGTTCGTTGTGCCGGTTCAGTTCTTGCTGACGGGCCATTAACTTTTGTATTTCCTGTTTACGCTTTTCCAATAACAGGCGATTCGCCTTCCTCTTAGTGATAAAATAGGCAATGGAAATGATAAGTAACAACAACAGTGCAATGGAGATGTATATATTGAAGAACAACTGATGTTGTTGCAGCTCTACTTGTGCGGAAAGCAACTTGTTCTCCTTCTCTTTACGCTCGGCATCAAACCGGATATTGGCGGCGGCAACGGCACGTATCTTTTCATCCAGATTCAGGGAGTCAGCGAAGAGCTGGTCTCGGTCGTAGCAACGGAAGAAGGCATCGTCCATTCTCATCCTCCGGTAGTAGTCCATCAGTATCCGGTTGGCATTCTTCTCTTTTCCGATCATGTCCATCCGGGCAAATCCACGGGCTGCCTTTTCTATAAGAGGTATTCCTTGTGAGGCCTTACCTGTCTCCAGCAGAGCACGTCCTAAATGAAGGTTCAGGTCATACCTGGCCCATTGAGGCATACGGGTACTGTCCGGACAAATGCTTACTGCAAGCTGTAATGCCTTTTGTACAGAGTCCGGATAGTCCAGATAGCTATCTACTGTGAGGACTTTGTTGACAAACACACCTTTAAAGCTTTCCTGTTCGGCTGAAGTTTTCCCGGCTCGGTCCAGATAGTAGAATACGGAATCTTTATCCTGGATTCTGCGGAATATTTCTGCGCGATAGCGATAGAGATCGCCCAGTCCGAAGCTGTCCTTCAAGAGTGAATAGTATTGGGCTTTGGAATTCAGCTCTAAGGCACGGTCGTACATGCCCAGTTCGGCATAGAGGTTGGCCTGTTCGCCATAGGCTATCACTATATTAGGAGGGGCTATGCTATCATTATAGCTGTTGATAGCTTCCTGGTTAGTGGCTACCGCTTTTTCGTATTCACCGATCAGGCGGTAATAGATGCCCAGTCGGGATATGATGCGGAGCATATTGTGGAATTTCCCTCCCTGATGGTAATATTCCATCGCTTTCTCCAGGAGTCGGATAGCTTGGGGAATATCGTTACCAGAATAGATATAAACTCCGCTGACAATTTCGGCTTGCGGAATGTAACGGTCGGCATCATCGTATTCGGGTAATTGCAAGTATTCGTCTGCCAGTCGGATGGCTGCCTCGTTGTCTCCGCACATCTGGTGCAAGCCTGCCCGCGCGGATAACAGTTCGTGTTTGCAATGTTGTTGCAGAAAGGGAGCATTGTTGAGGCTGTCCAGATATTCTATACCGGGACGAAATTGCTTGCTGCCCAGATAACTGAAATAGAAGAAGTTGACCATCTGCCGGGCATATTTGACCATTGTATCTTTAGGCTCGGTATGATCTGCTACGGCCAGCAATTCGGATATCTTTTGTTTGCCTTCGTCAATGGCTGCCTGATGCTTTCTCTCTTTCAGTAATGTGTTCAGCTGTTGGATAGTCTGCTGCCATTGCTGTGTGTCCTGATTGCCTGAAGAATGTGGGGGGACGGTACAGGCTCCGGCTGACAGCATGAGGAGTAACATAAATGTTTTTATCTTCATAAGTTGGAGGTTTATTTGGTTTGCCGGACAAAGATACAATTCCATTTTAAAAAAGAAATAAGTGCTACCTCTATTTTTTTTATGTTTTATTGAGCTTGATAATGAGAGAGATACATTTTTGTATATTGGATTGTACATTGGTTATTTATGGTTTAATCTTATAGTTTCTGCAAATTTGCAGTCTATAGAAGACTAACCAAATAATAAATTAAGGTGGAAAAGATGTCACGATTGTGTATGAAAGAAATCAGTAGGGCTTTGATAGAGATGATTTCCGATGAATCGCCCTATGCTTCGAAGGATATGCTTTGCGGAGCGCGTGGAGCCGTTTTCCGCGAGATATTTATTTTTCATTATCCAGACTTTATAGAGAAGGTGCAGAAGTTGGTTCCCGGTGCTACGAAAGATGAGGAATTGCTCTGTATGCTGATTGCCGTTGGGCAGTCGGTAGATGAGATTGAGCAACTGTTTTGTTTGCCGGCCGAGCAGGTGTATATGTTCCGTAAGTCGGTATGCTGGAAGATGAGATTGGAGGAAGAAAAGCTGTTGGGTGATAAATTGCGGGAGATATTGGAAGGATAACTCCTGCTGTTCCGCAAAAATACCTATCTTAGCGGCAAAAACAGAACAAAATGAATCGTATCTTCCATGCCCGCATTGCTATAGGGCAATATTTGTTTTTAGTGCTGACAACGATTATCGTTATTTATGCCATGTGGATGCAGCATGCCGTCATGGCCGTCCTTTTCATGCTCCTGCTCGTCATCGCCATCGAGCGACTCATTCATACTACGTATACGCTGACCACAGACGACAGGCTCCTCCTTTTTTACGGACGCTTTTCCCGTTCGGAGGAAATATCCCTGAAAGACATTATCTCTGTGGAGCGGGCCTCGTCCATGAAAATAGGACGTTTCGCCGTGATGCGCTATGTGCTGGTGAAGTACGGAACGAGGGGGAAATGTGCCGTGCTGCTTCCGGTGAAGGAAGATATGTTCATAAAAACCCTTACGAATCGTTTAAATGAAGTGAAGAAATACTAATTCTCTATTCCCCTGTTGCAGCCTTCCCGAGGGTCGTCCGTCTAATTTCTAAAAATAAGAGAAATGATGATGAATTTGACTTGTGCTATTTTGCATGCCGACAGACAGGTGAGTGAACAACTAGAAGTGTTCATAGCCAAGACACCCTTTCTTGCTTTGTGTGGAAAGTACAATAATCCTATTGAGGCTTTGAAGGGTTATTATGATAATAAGGTACACCTTTACTTTGTAGGAATCGGGCAGGAAGAAACGGAGGGCATCAACGGGATGGAATTCAGTAAACTACTCTCTCCGTCCACCCGTGTCATATTTATTGCGGATACTCCCCGGTATGCCGCCGAGTGCTTTCGGCTGGACGCATTGGACTATCTGATATCCGAAGTCAGTTTTCCGGTTTTTTTCGAAGCGGTGAATAAGGCTTCGCGTTGGTTCAGCCTGAAAGGTGAAACGGAAATGCCGCTTACCGTTCTTTCCGAAAAGTCTCAGACGGAAACTTGCCAACCGGAAACGCTCAAGGTGATTTATGTGAAGTCCGACAATCGGATTTTCCGCTTGGATATATCCCGGATATCCTATATCGAAGGATTGGGTGATTATGTGAAGATTTATAGCAAGGACGAGCCAAAGCCTGTGCTGAGCTTGTGCACGATGAAGTATATGGAAGAGAAACTGCCTTCCGATGAGTTCATACGCGTCCACCGTTCGTTTATTATACGCAAAGACTGCATACGCATCATAGAAAGCAGCAAGATTGCTTTGGACAAGAGAAGTATTCCTATCGGAGAGGTTTACCGGAAGAAGCTGAAGAATTATATTGCTGATTATTCTGTTCTTTAACCTGTTGCGATGCTTGTTTCCGGAATTAGCTCACATCGGTACAGAGGTGGGGTATCTTCTCACTACGACTGAGGGTACTTCCCATTACGACTGAAGGTACTTCCCACTACGACTGAAGGTACTTCCCACTACGACTGAACAGGTGTTTCACTACGACTGGACTCAGTGGAACACCAAGTGTTTTATCACACAGGAAGTTATGCTTCTTGCATTACCCTTATTTCAGCTTTGCCCGTGATATTCTTTCTCCGAACGTAAGATTCAGATTTACGCTAAAACGACTTTCCTGCATTAGGCTACTACGTGAATTTATTTGTTTCCGCCAGGTGGCGCCCAATGAAAGATAAGAGTAACGAATGGGAAAACTCGCCCCGGCACTGATCTCCAGATACTTCATTTTTCCACCTCTCAGATTTATATAAGAATTGCTGAAACCTACCCCTCCCATTAGTTCAGTGGACCGGGGATAGCGTGGGTTTGTGGTATAAATTCCCCCGATATTCATCTTGTGCTGATTCTCATATTTCATGGAAGTGTAGGAGGAAGTGTTACGGCTCCAGTCCAGATAATTGTAGTCGGCGGTAACCACCCAACGTTCGGTAGTCATGGACACTCCGCTGCCGATGTGCATGGGCAGGTATTGCGTCCGGCTATGGTAACTCTTGTCAAGGTTGTCGCTGGTAGAGGAATTACTATAAGTCAGATTATTGTCGTGGCTGATTTGAAGGGAGGGAGCAAATACTAACCCGGCCGTCCACTTCTGCCTTCCGGTAGTATTGAATTCATAATGTACTCCGAAGTCGGCGTAAAAGGCACGTTTGGAAGATTCATATTCCACAATGGCACTCTCCTGTGTTTCACTTTGAGTAACTGTTCCCAGTATGATGCCCAGATTCACACCTACCGACAGATTTTTGGTCAGTGCAAAGGCATTGGTAAGATAACAGCGGTATAAGCCTCCCGATCCTTCAAATAACGAATAAGTATAGCTTCCGGGCATTCCTTCCACCTCTTCTTCGGTCTGGATGACGTATCCTACACTGCTGTAAGGCGATGCACCCACCATGGCATACCAGTGCGGCAACACACGGAAGCCTATGCTGAAGCGGTTGGGATTGCCCATAAAGCTGGAACTGTGATCGTTCTGGAAAGAATAGCGGGCATACGAAGCCGATGCACCGACATCAAATATAAAGCAGGTGCTGTCCATTCGGGTGATGGCTGCCGGGTTCAGAGTGTTCTGGAAGCCGGGCTTGTTCAGGGCTATGCCGATATTGCCCATTCCGGCATAGCGTCCGCCGTCGCTGGTACTTAATTCACCTATTCCATACATGGAAGTGGGCAGGTTTGTGGTGTTTTGGGCTACGATAGAAAGGCTTGTTGCACATAAACTGCACAGCATAAGGGGAATTCGGTGGTGATGTTTCATTTTTCGTTGTATATTTTAAATCTGATATCTAATCTGCATTGTCTCTCCTGGTCGGGGTCGTTGGCAAAGATTATCTGATTGAAGGTCGTTATCATTTCATTGTCCGGCAGACTCAGCAGTAGTTTCTGTCGTTTGATGCCCCATGTGCCGAAGTTGTTGCGGATGAATTCGGTCACGTTAAAAGAGTAGTAGGTATCTCGCCCGAACATCTCGTCCACACTCAGATTGCCAGTCTGTACCGTTACGCCGTCGCTGCCATATACATAGTCTTCCAACACATTGTTTTCGTCCGTGATGTAGAGGCGGATATCTTCCGGTAGCTGGTTCAGCTTGTTATAGCTTCCGGCCTGCGGATAAAGGTAGAGGGTGGCGCTTTCTATGGAGACGATTTCTCCCGCATTCTGTAAATTATTCAGATAGGGGAACTCTATCTGGTTGTAGAGCCCGGTTAGTCCCTGCATATACGCATGCTTGTCCAGATCGTAGGAGTGGATAAGGTTTTCTATTCCGCTTTCCAGAGTGGCAAGGGAAGTCCCTGTTCGGTCGTGACGAATACCCGTGTAGGCATAATCTGTATTTACGCTGAATATCAGTTCTTTTTCCGTGCGCTGGCTGGTTATCTCTTTATAATGCAGGGTGATGGCCATGGATGATTCATTCACTAGGAATCCTATGATACATCCTCCGTTGCTTTCGGCCACGAGGGCCAGTCCGGGAAATTTTTCCTTGAACTTATCCTGGCTGTCGAAGTAGTCTTCTTCGGCTATGAGGTCTGTCAGCAGTTCTTTACCCAGTTCGTCGGGCAGACGTATCTCCAATTCTCTTTTTTGTCCGGGGCGTGGAGTGAAGGTAAAGCTGAGCAGGGGAGTACTCTCGGTGGGCAACGCGGTGGTGGTGTATAAATCTTCGTCATCATCCAGATAAATAGGCTGTTTCAGCCGGTATACTGAGATGCGTTGCTGTGTCAGCGTATCGCCCCAGAAGTGGCCGGAGGGTGTCATCCGCAGTACGAGTGAGTCGAAGCTGTAACTGTAGTTCTCGTTGGGAGTGAAACTGTTTGCGGAGTATTCGGCATAGTAGGTGGCAGAGGCTTCGCCCCATGACGGATCCTTGTAATGTCCCAGCTGGCAGATGCTGTCTCCCCTGGTTTCTATGGAGTCCATAAGAATGGTGCTGATATCCACGGTGCAAGTGTCTACATATATATTGTAAAAAGAACTGTCGACCAGGCTTTTGCCCAGTTCTGAGTTTTCGTCCTGGCAGGCACAGATGGCGGCGATTATTATAATCAGGCTATACAATAACTTTTTCATTGTTCATAGTGTTTTTGAGCTACAAGTTATAGGCTACGAGCTACAAGTGGCTGCGCTATCATACCGAAAGGCACTCGTAGCTTGTAACTCTTAAATTCTTTCGCAAAGGAAAATGAAATCTTCCATATCTTCCTATTAAAATCGGCTATCGGGCGGGTTTTATCGGTAAAGCTATTTACCGAAAAATTAGTGCTGTTTGTCGGTTATATTTGCTGATGAAGTACTTGCCGCCTACTTTTGCTACCAAAAATATAGTAATTAAAACAAGTTCTGAAGAAAAAATGAATCGACTATTATTTGGAATGATGCTGCTGGCGGTTGGATGCCTGGCCGGCAGTTGTACGGACGACGATGAATACACCCAGGGTGTATGGATGAGAAGGTCGGACCTGGACGGGGTTGCACGGGGACAAGCCAGTAGTTTCACCATCGATAATAAAGGCTATCTGTGCTGCGGTTTCCGTGGGACAAACAAGACATACCTGAAGGACCTTTGGGTGTACGACATCAACAATGATTATTGGACACAATGCGCCGATATGCCCGATGAGGCGCAAGGTCGCCACAGTGCAACTGCGTTTGCTCTAAATGGAAAAGGCTACATTACCACCGGTGTCCAGAAAAATGAGTCTACGAATCTGGCGGATACTTGGGAGTATGATCCCAATACAGACAGCTGGACACGGAAAGATGACTTTGGCGGAGGTGCGCGCTATGGTGCGCTGGCTTTTTCTATCGGTGGATATGGCTATGTGGGTACGGGGTATAATGACAACTACTTGAAGGACTTCTATCGTTTCGACCCTAATGCCGCTACCGGACAGCAATGGACAATCGTGAGTGGATTTGGTGGATATAAACGTCAGTACGGTACAGCTTTCGTTATAGATGATGTGGCTTACATTTGTTGTGGGGATAACAATGGTACTTTGGTAGACGATTTATGGAAGTTCGACGGTAGTGATTGGAAACAGTTGCGTGACATTGCCAATAATGATAGTGATGAAGATTATGACGACGATTATGCCATTACCCGTGCGGGTACCGTATCTTTCGTCATAGACGGTAGGGGATATATCGCTACAGGAACCCGTAGTGGGGTGACCAGTGATTATTGGGTATATGATCCTGAAGAAGATTTGTGGTATGGTGATTCTGATGATGACTATACGCCGATGACGAATGTGCATAATGTCAGTTCCGGAGGTTCATCACGTTCTTATGCGGTGTCTTTCTCCACAGGTAAGCGGGGTTTTGTACTGTCGGGATCTTCGGGAACCAGTTATTTTGATGATGTCTATGAGCTCTTGCCTTATGAGCAGGAAGATGTTGATTAGTGCTTTTTCTATATAAAGATTTATGAAGCTGATGTTTATTGTGAAGATAGGTGTACTGTCCCTTGTGGCAGTATGCCTTTCTTATTGTTCCGGGCGTACGAATGCCGCCGGAGAAAAGTTATCCTGCCGTTCCATGCAAGTGGAAGGGGGATATGGATATGTGGTGGTTTACGGGGCAGATACACTGATTTATCAGCCTTATATACCTGCCATAGGTGAGAAGACAGCTTTTACATCAGAAGAAGATGCTTTGAAAATAGGTACATTGGTGTGTCGCAAGTTAGCGGAGAAACAACCTCCTACCGTGAGTCGGGAGGAGATTGTTGAAAACTTACCGTCTATGCGTCTTCCGGCGGCAGGTCGCTGACCTCATGGCGTATAGGAGAACAATCATAAGGGTAATTCTTTAGCAGTTTCCCTGTAATGATTTTCTTTGTGTCGCTGCCGGGCCTTGACAAGGTCATAGTGTAACTAACTTGCAAGGTTTTATAATAGATGTCAGCCTGATATCTGTTTTGCTTCATGCCGACCATGTCCATCTCGAAACTAATATCTTTTAATTCACCTCTGTACATGCCTCTGTCGGTGTATTTCTGCTTTTCTTGCTCGAAGATAATTTGTCCGTCTACAATGTTTCCCGGCATATCCACATAGCGGCTTTCTCCTTCGGGATTCATCCATTCCTTGGGATATTCGCCGGTATAGGTATCGAAGTAATATTCAGTAAAAGCATTGTAGAAGGGGAAAAAGGAAGTCTTCTTTATTTCTTCTCCGCTACCGGTTCTGTCTATCCAGGTGATTCCCCAAGGCTTTGTTCCGGCTTCTCTTACTCCATCAAATTCATCCAGGGAGTAAGTGATGGATTCTATCTGATAGTAATTGGTGCATATCTTCTGCTGGATGAATATTTGTTCTGAGTAAAGTCCTTGTTCGGTACTCAGTTTGAGAATCAATCTGCGCTCTTCCCCTGCAAAGTTATCATTCAGTTGTATAGTCAGGGATTTTGCCTTGTCGCGGGTGATGCTGCCCCAATGGAAGCGTACGGTGCCCATACCCTCCAGTTTTAAGGGATACCCATTCTCATCTGTCATGATGCCTCCATCCGGATACATAACGGAAGCCACAATCCAGTTGGTTCTGGTCATCGGGATCTCTATGGAACTTGCATCGCCTTCGACAGTAAATTCTTCTGTAGAAGAGAAACGTTCATCATTTGCATTATCACAGGCTGTTCCGCCGAAAAGGATGACAATGGAGAATATTAGCGCTTGGAGTACGTTCGTTCGTTTCATGTATCTTTAGTTTCGTTAGTTTAAATAGCTTTTGTTTATAGACGTATTTTATTGGAAAATACTGCAAACAAAGGTATGTTTTTTTAGCAAGAAAAAGATAGGGGGTGATACTTTTTGTAGAATATTAGTTGTACCTTGTAGGTCTTTAAATCAACAAAATACATATAAAGTATGGAAAACAAATTACAAGTCATCAGGGAACAGGAAATAGAAGCATGTCTAATAGAACTGAGAGGGCAAAAAGTCCTGTTGGATAGAGATGTGGCAATACTGTACGGAGTAGAAACGAAAAGGGTGAATGAAGCGGTGAGAAATAATCCGGATAAGTTCCCGGAAGGATATCTTGTCTCTTTACAAGTGTCTGAAAAACAGGAACTGGTCGAAAATTTCGACCGGTTCAAAACATTAAAGCATGCTACAATGGAGCCTAAAGCTTTCACTGAAAAAGGGCTTTATATGCTTGCTACCGTTTTGAAAAGTCCCCGGGCTACGGCTACGACTCTTGCCATTATAGAATCTTTTGCCCATTTAAGAGAACTCTCCCGCAATCTAAATATCTTGTCAACAGAAACAGATGAAGGTAAACAGAAAACATTGACTCAACGCAGCAGTGAGTTACTTCACGAATTATTGTCTGTAGAAGAGAAAGGGGATACAACAGAAACCGAATCTTCGATAGAGCTGAATTTATATGCCTTAAAGATGAAGCGTACGGTGAAAAAGACAAAGAAAGGATAATTGTTTTGTGCAGATAAGAGAGGTTTTTATTAACTTGCAGGCAGTTTACAAGTATACTAATAAATAAGACTATGAAATACCAAGTTGCCATTATCGGTGGAGGTCCTGCTGGATATACTGCTGCCGAAACAGCCGGAAAAGCCGGATTGAGTGTAGTGTTGTTCGAGAAACAAAATTTGGGTGGAGTCTGCCTCAATGAAGGTTGTATCCCTACTAAGACTTTGTTGTATTCGGCAAAGACGTATGATGCCGCGCGTTATGCTTCCAAATATGCAGTGCATGTCTCCGAAGTCTCATTTGACTTGCCGAAGATTATTGCCCGCAAACAGAAGGTAGTGCGCAAGCTGGTGTTGGGCGTTAAAGGCAAACTGACGGCACATGGTGTAAATATCGTGCAGGGAGAGGCTACCATCATTGACAAGAATACCGTGGAGTGTGGTGGCGAAACTTATGAATGTGAAAACCTGATTCTTTGTACGGGTTCGGAAACCTTCGTTCCGCCTATTTCCGGTGTGGATACAGTACCTTTCTGGACGCATCGCGACGCTTTGGATAATAAGGAGCTTCCCGCATCACTTGCCATTATCGGTGGTGGAGTGATTGGCATCGAGTTTGCTTCTTTCTTCAATAGTCTGGGTGTACAGGTCACTGTGATAGAGATGCTTGATGAAATTCTGGGCGGCATGGATAAGGAACTTTCTGCTATGCTGCGTGCAGAGTATGCCAAACGTGGAATTAAGTTTATGCTTAGTACAAAAGTGATATCTATTGCTGAGGCTTCTTCCGATGATGGGAAACCACAGGTACAGGTGAGTTATGAGAATGCGGAAGGTGCAGGTGCTGTATTGGCTGATAGATTATTGATGAGCGTAGGCCGTCGTCCGGTGATAAAAGGATTCGGGCTCGAAAACCTGGATTTACGAAGGACTGAACGGGGAAATATCTGTGTGAACGAATGTATGCAGGCCTCTGTTCCGGGCATATATGTATGTGGTGATCTGACGGGTTTCTCTTTGCTGGCACATACAGCCGTGCGTGAGGCAGAAGTAGCCGTGCATACCATACTTGGCCAAAAGGATGCTATGAGCTATTGGGCTATTCCCGGGGTGGTATATACCAATCCGGAGATTGCCGGTGTGGGGCAAACGGAAGAAGCTCTGCAACTAAAAGGTATCAACTATCGGGTTGTAAAGCTTCCAATGGCTTACTCCGGGCGTTTCGTTGCTGAAAATGAAGGTGTGAATGGGGTTTGCAAACTTCTGATAGCGGATGATGAAACGATAGTGGGGGCACATGTATTGGGCAATCCGGCTTCCGAAATCATCACTTTGGCAGGTATGGCTATCGAGTTGAAACTGACTACTACGGAATGGAAGAAAATCATTTTCCCCCATCCTACGGTTTCTGAAATCTTTAAGGAAGCATTATGATAATCACAATCGCTTCTTAGCGTTTTTCAGGACTCATATAAAATATTAGAACGATGAAAACTGTAAAACTGATTACTTGTAGCGATGCTGCTCAGGCACACATCATTCAGGGAGCATTGGAGAATGAAGGCATTTCTTCCCTTCTTCACAATGAGAATATGTCTACGTTGTTGCGCGGCTACATCAATGATATTGCCGGAGTGGACGTTTTGGTCGACGAAGCCGATTATGAAGCTGCCGTTCGCTTGCTGGAACAGAATGAGATGATCCCGGAGCAATTAAAATATTGCCCTTTCTGCGGTTCGCCCGACATTAAGTTTGTGTTGAAGAAAGAGCATCGGCTACGGGCTGTCATGTCGGCCATCGCCTCTTTGTTGGCGGCTACTCCTCCGGGAAATAATCATTGGGAGTATGTCTGCCATGCCTGTGGAGGAAAGTTTGAAAAGCCGGTTGCAGAATTTCATTCGGCTGAAATATGATCCGTAAGTATATCAAAAGGTGCTAATTCCCTCAACAGGTAATTTAATATTAGTACTTATCAGTAATTAAATGCACATGAAAAAATATCTTTTGTCGCTTACTCTTTCTCTCTTATTTATTCCCATAGTACTATGGGGGCAGAATACGAGTGCTAAGAGTCTCTCTTCACGCCTGGATACCCTGATAAAATATCAGCTTCCTGCCGGTTCCAATGTTGGTATATCCGTATACGATCTGACTACAGGGAAATCCTTATATACCTATCAATCGGATAAACTTTCCCGTCCGGCTTCTACCATGAAGTTGCTGACTACCATTACCGCCCTTGCCCGCCCCGATGCGGATGAACCTTTTAAAACGGAGGTGTGGTATCAGGGAGTGATTGAACGGGATACATTGAAGGGTGACATATACGTTGTCGGTGGATATGATCCTGAATTTGATGATGAAGCTTTGGACTCGCTGGTGAATACGGTGAGCCGTTTCCCCTTTTCGGTGATAGCAGGCAACGTATACGGTGATGTTTCTATGAAAGACTCCATCTATTGGGGAAGTGGCTGGGCATGGGATGATACGCCTGCCTCATACCAACCCTATCTCTCACCGTTGATGCTGAATAAAGGTCTGGTTACCGTAACCGCTTCTCCGGGTGAGAAAGGAGAAATGGCAAATATCGAATGTGTTCCCGCTTCTTCCTATTATACTGTGACCAATGAAACCCAGTCCCGTACTCCTTCTGCCGGACGTTTCGGTGTTTCCCGGGATTGGTTGCAGAATGGCAATAATGTGATTATTAAAGGAAACGTGGAAAGTAAGCGGATAGGTACAGTGAATATCTATTCCTCCCAGGATTTCTTTATGTATACTTTTCTTGAACGCCTGCGAGCAAAAGGTATTCAATGCCCCGCCGGTTATGCTTTCAACGAATTGCAGAAAGATAGTCTTTCAGTGCAAATGGCTTTGTTTGAGACTTCCACTCAAGATGTAGTCAATCAGATAATGAAAGAAAGTGATAATCTGAATGCCCAAGCTTTGCTTTGTCGTTTGGGTGCCCAAGCTACCGGTAAAAAAAGAATTTCGGATGAAGACGGGCTTTCTGCCATTCGTAAGCAGATAAAAGCTTTGGGAGGAGATGCGGATAACTATAAACTGGCTGATGGCTGTGGACTTTCCAATTATAATTATATCTCTCCTGATCTGCTGGTTTCTTTCCTGAAGTTTGCTTATTCGCGCACGGATGTTTTTCAGAAGTTGTATAAGGCTTTGCCCATTGGCGGTGTAGATGGGACATTAAAATACCGGATGCAACGCGGGACTCCCTCTCATAAGAATGTACATGCCAAAACCGGGTCCTTTACAGCTATTAATTGCTTGGCCGGCTATTTGCGTGCCGCAAACGGGCATGAAGTGGCTTTTGCCATCATGAATCAGAATGTACTTTCAGGAGCTAAAGCACGCGCTTTTCAGGATGCGGTATGTGATGAAGTAATAAAATAGTTACGAGCTACAAGCTACGAGCTACGAGTGGCTGCGTTGATATCGCAGAACTCGTAGCTCGTTTCTTATAGCTCGTACTGATTTACACTTGTAGCTCGTAGCCCGTAACTCGTAGCTTACTTATACTGTGCCCAATCTACATTCTTCATGTCTCCGCTTTTTGCCAATTCTGCATGCATAGCCAATGCAGCGCGGACTGCTTGCGGAGTCTGAGATTTACCATCAGTTATTTTCAAATAATCCCAGAGGATATTCTTGTAATCCGGATGAACGCAGTTTTCGATGATTGCCTGTGCGCGTTCTTTCGGGCTCTTACCACGCAAGTCGGCAACACCTTGTTCAGTAATGATGATGTTTACGTCATGTTCTGTATGGTCGTGGTGAGATACCATCGGAACAATGGCGCTGATCTTACCTTCCTTGGCGACGGACGGACAAGTAAAGATGGAAATATAAGCGTTGCGTGTGAAGTCACCGCTTCCGCCAATACCGTTCATCATTTTCGTGCCGCCGATATGTGTAGAGTTAACGTTTCCGTAGAGGTCAGCTTCGATAGCCGTGTTAATAGAGATAACTCCCAGACGGCGTACAACTTCCGGACTATTGGAGATTTCCGACGGGCGGAGCACCAGTTTATCACGGAAGAAGTCCATATCATCATAAATACCTTGCAGACAGTCGTTTGTTACAGTGAGTGAGCAAGCGCTACCAAACTTCACGCGGCCGTCACGGATCAATCCGATTACGGAATTCTGAATAACTTCCGTGTACATTTCGAATGCCGGGATGGTCTTGTCACGTCCCAATGCACCGAGCACAGCGTTAGCGATATTGCCTACACCGGATTGCAACGGCAGGAAGGTTGACGGAATGATTCCGCGCTTCATGTCCGCAGCCAGGAAGTCGGCTACATTCTGACCAATCTTGTCAGTCAACGGATCAGCTTCGGCAAAACTGCGTGCTTCGTCCGGCCAGTTGGTTTCCACAACGCCTACAATTTTTTTCGGGTCTATCTGGATATACGGTTGACCGATACGATCACTTGGTTTATAGATAGGTATTTCGCGGCGGTAAGGCGGATCAAGCGGTTCGTATACATCGTGCAGTCCCATAGCATTTTTGCTGTGAGCAGCATTCAGTTCCACGATGATCTGATCGGCAAGGCGGCAAACGGTGGGAGCGATACCACCGGCTGCGGTCAGATAAATCTTGCCGTCGGGAGTTACTTCGCAAGCTTCGATAATGGCAATGTTTACTTTGCCCATGAAACCGTAACGAACTTCCTGTGCCATCTGAGACAAGTGGATATCGTTATAGGCAATCTCTCCGCTGTTTACTGCTTTACGGAAATCGGAATTGGTTGTGTAAGGAGCACGATAACGGATTGCTTTGGCGCGTGATAGTATACCGTCGCAGGAGTCACCCGTAGAGGCACCTGTGAAGATTCCTATCTGGAAAGGGTTTCCTTTTGCATGTTCAGCTTCCGCTATTTTTGCTAATTCTGCCGTAACGGCTTTGGCTGTTCCAGCGGGAGTAAATCCGCTCAAGCCGATGTTGTAGCCATGTTTGATCAGGCTTGCAGCTTCCGCTGCCGAGATGTAATTGAATGCCATAATGTATTTAGTTATTTTTCCTATGTGAAAATTCATAAATTACTGGAAAAGCTTTTTTAACTCTCCACTCTCAATTCTCCACTCTCCACTTATTCAATACTTCCGTTGTAGTATTTCCGACCAGATGATGGCTTTCCGCGCTTCTTCTGCCGAATGAATGGAGTATTCGGAATCGGTTTCAGGTTTTTGCGGAGTGGACAGAGGAGGAGAAATCTTCTGTTTCGGATGAGTTGTGGTATGCTTGGGAGATGTATTTGTAGAATCTCCTCCAAAAATATGTTTTGAAGCAGAGAATTGATATTCTTCTTTTGCTGTCGGAACGGAGGGTATTTGGGGGGCGGGACCTTCGGGAATAAATCCGCCATATGTGTTTCCCCAGGCTTCAGGAATGGGTAATGCGCCTTCGTCAATTTCATTTTCCGGCACAGGCATAGCAGGCCTGTTCTCAGCGTTCTTCTTTGCTTCTTTCTTGAACTGCTTAACAACTCCGATAACGATTATGCCTGCGATTAACAGAAACTGTAAGATACCATCCATACTCATTTAAGTTTTTCACCGCCAAAGGTAACTAATTTATCTGAATAACAGCCAATTTTTAGGCATGAAAAAAGGGCAGCTTCACAGCTCCCCTTATTTTTTTTAACCTAAACCTTAACTATGAAAAAATCTAATGTTTCTTTCATTACGCAAATTTGTGAAATAAAATCCTTTATGCCAAATAACAGTCTCGAAAATGTTCGTTCTATTAACATTAATTATGAGAAACAACTCATTTCCTAACTATTGAGTGTTATTTTTCGCCTTTTCATCTGTAATTTAATGTCGAAGGCGTATCTTTGCAGCTGAAATTCTTTCACCACGGATTACACAGATTGACACAGATGTTTTTTGAGTTTTCTGTAGACTTCTCATTGGGGAAGATAGTCTGTGTTAATCCGCGTAATCCGTGGTGAGTCATAAAAACAGGAAATTATGGAAAAAGTAACGGGAGCAGACTTTAAATCTGCAACTGCTGATGACAACAAGAAGTTGTTTATTGAAACCTATGGCTGCCAGATGAATGTGGCGGACAGTGAAGTTATTGCCTCTGTGATGCAGATGGCGGGGTATTCAACGGCTGATACGCTGGAAGAAGCGGATGCAGTGTTTATGAACACTTGCTCCATTCGTGACAATGCCGAGCAGAAAATTCTCAATCGTCTGGAATTTTTCTATTCGCTCAAAAAGAAGAAACGCAATTTGATTGTGGGAGTATTAGGATGTATGGCCGAGCGGGTAAAGGATGATTTGATCACTAATCATCATGTTGATCTGGTGGTAGGTCCTGATGCTTATCTTACTCTTCCTGACTTGGTTGCTGCTGTGGAGGCGGGCGAGAAAGCAATCAATGTAGAGCTTTCTACCACTGAGACTTATCGGGATGTTATCCCTTCGCGTATTTGCGGTAATCACATTTCCGGGTTTGTATCCATTATGCGTGGATGTAACAATTTCTGTACCTACTGCATTGTTCCTTATACCCGTGGACGGGAACGTAGCCGTGATGTGGAAAGCATTCTTAATGAAGTGTCCGACTTGGTGGCGAAAGGTTATAAAGAAGTCACTTTGCTGGGTCAGAATGTCAACTCTTACCGTTTTGAGAAACCGGACGGAGAAGTTGTAACTTTCCCTATGCTGCTCCGTACCGTAGCTGAGGCTGCGCCGGGTGTACGTGTCCGTTTCACTACTTCGCACCCCAAGGATATGAGTGACGAAACGCTGGAAGTCATTGCACAGGTTCCCAACGTATGTAAACATATCCACCTGCCTGTACAGAGTGGAAGTTCTCGTATCTTGAAACTGATGAATCGTAAATATACCCGTGAATGGTATCTGGACCGTGTAGATGCTATCCATCGCATTGTTCCCGATTGTGGCTTATCCACAGATATCTTCTCAGGCTTCCATTCCGAAACGGAAGAAGATCATCAGCTTTCCCTTTCTCTGATGGAGAAATGTGCTTACGACTCAGCTTTTATGTTTAAGTATTCTGAGCGTCCGGGTACTTATGCTTCCAAGCATTTGCCGGATGATGTACCCGAAGAGGTAAAGATACGTCGGTTGAATGAGATTATTGCTCTGCAAAACCGCCTTTCCGCCGAGTCTAATGCCCGCTGTATTGGTAAGACGTATGAAGTTCTGGTGGAAGGAGTTTCCAAGCGTTCGCGTGAACAGCTTGTAGGGCGTACGGAGCAAAACCGTGTCGTGGTGTTCGACCGTGGTACGCATCGTATTGGTGATTTTGTAATGGTGAAAATTACAGAAGCTAGTTCAGCAACACTAAAGGGAGAAGAGGTAAAGTAAGAAATTATCATTATAGTTAGAAATAAACAAAGGGAAGCTGCCGGAGAATTTAGTTCCGTTCAGCTTCCCTTTTCTTTTTCAATCCCGGCCGTTTGCCGTCAGTTTATCCCAGTGGGTTCTCATCCAGGCCACCATCGCCTGAGCCACCGCCTTCAGAGCCATCGCCTTCCGAACCTTCACTTACCGGAGTGTCTTGCAAGCATACGCTGTTGGCTACGTTTGTGACGTCTTCGTTGCAGAAACCGAGGTAAATGGCCAGTGCATCGTCCTTCCAGTTGGCGGGAAGTTTCAGTTCTGCCTTGGCATCGGAGCGTGTGGCTGCTGCTATATCATAAACAGCCATCCCTTTGTCCTTGTTGTATGCCAGTAACATGGCGGCATCTGTAACTGTTGCGTCACCCATTCCGCTGTTGTCGGTCCAGGCAAAAGTTACTTTACTTTCGTTTACGGTTACTGTGGCATCCAATGCGGGTACCAGACTGCCACGTGTCACCAAAGCTTTGTTGTAGTCAATTGAGACATTTGTTCCGCTACCTTTCATTGCATGTTTCAGAATATACGATACGGCAGCATTGAATGCTGATTGCTGTCCGGAAAATTCTTTGTATCCAAAACGCAGAAAGGGTGTCATTGCCTTTGTGAAGTTAACAGCTGCTGTAAATTTAGAGCGTTGATTCTTCTGTTTCTCGGTGCGTGGATCACTGAAACTTACCGCCAATGCACGCATATAATGTACCGATTTCCATGTACTACCTACTACTGTACCTACTTTTCCTGAGAATCCTCCGAGGATTCCTTGTTTAATTGTTCCCATAATTTTTTCTTTTTTGTGTTGTAAATAAATTAGTTTTCTTTGTGAACTTGCTAAAAAGACTTCTGCAGCAATCTTCATCGTGTTGTTCGGTGTGCAGCGATGTTTGGTTCTCGTTGCGTTGGCAAAGGTATGGGAAAGTTTTCTTTTCGACCTGCCATTTTTGCCATAAGCGTTCAAGAATTTTTCTGAAAAGTGGTAATGTATTGATAATGTATTGTTTATAAACGGTTTTCTGACTCTTGTATGCAGTTGACGTTTCACACGGAGATAATCCACTACTATTATGTTCCGTTTTTGGTTAAAAACTCTTTTTCTCCGTACTCGATTCGTACCTTTTTCGCTTCTATACAGAAGTACAAATAGCGAACCGGATACGAGCCGGGTACGAACCGGGTATGAGGGGGAGGCAATGTAAAGTAAGATTGGCTACTTTTTCTGATTTTGGTCTATTCTTTCTTCTAACATCTGACACCTTTGGCCGGAAAACATTATCTTTGTCCAACTAAGGACTCAGTAGATGACTTATAGAATGGGAAAAACTAAAGCTATTATACTCTTTTTAGTTGCTTTTTTGCTGCTGGCCTGTACAGCCCGGCAAAGCAATAACAAGCAATTGATATGGGCAGATTCCCTTATGCGGTCGCTGCCGGATAGTGCCTTGTCTGTTTTGCAGAATATCTCTACTCAGGAATTTGCCTCACCGGCTGATAGTGCCTATTATGCGCTGTTGCTGACACAGGCAAGAGATAAAAATTATGTTGTACAGGTAGATGATTCGCTGATACGTTACGCTGTTGCACATTATGATAAAGTGGGGGATGCAAAGATGCGGGCAAGTGCACACTATTATTGGGGATGTGTGTATAGAGACATGAACCGTCAGGCAGAGGCACTCAGGGAATATCTTATAGCTGCATCTTTGACGAAGGAAACTGTGGAAAAACGGCAATTGGGATTGATATACAATAATATTGGCTATATTTATTATATACAGAATTTCAAGGAAAAAGCAGATTCTGTATATCAGTTAATGGAGGACATTGCTCAAGAATTAAAAGATACTACTCTTTGGGCAGAAGCTCTATCCAGGCAGGGTTCTATTGCCTTTATGAAAGGTAATGATTATTTTGGTACTGCTGAACAAAAGTTACTGGATGCTTTTACAGTGGTAGATAGAATTGAAAATAAAGCGATCAAAGCTGATGTTTCAGCTACATTAAGTCGTCTATATAGCAAAATGGATCAAGGTAAAAAGGCTCTCTTTTACGCAAAACTTAATCTTTCCCTGCGAAAGGATACTACACGAGCCTATCAAGCTTTTCTTATTTTGGGAGATGCTTACTATAGGGTTGGGCTATATGATTCTGCAACTTTTTATTTAAACAAGAGTCTGGTAAGTAAGGATTACGGGAGAAGATCGGATGCCTATATGCGTTTGGCGGATATAGCAATGATTCAAGGTAATGCAGTCTTGTCTATGAAACTGGAAAGATATAGTTCTGCATATAAGGATAGCTTATATCAATCCCGTGGGAATGTAGTAACTGATAAGATTGTTGAAGCGGAAACCGACGCCCAGATAACGCTCCATCAGTTGTATTATAAAGGACGCTTAAATATATATTTGTGTGTTTTTATACCGATAACGATTATAGTTATCATGATTGTTTTCTTTCTTTATAGAAAAAATAAACAATATCGGGGAAAAAATGATTTGCTGCAAAAGAATAATCAGCAATTAGAGAAAGTAAACCAAGACTTGAGTCAACATTATGCTTGTCTACAGGAAGAGATAACCCAACGAGACCTGGAAATTGAAAATCTAAGGAAAGAGTTAGCTTCTTGCCGGATTGATGAAGAGCAAAGGGAAAAAATACGGGTAGAACTGGATGAAATGGTTTTAAGGAGAAAAGCTTTGGTGAAAGAGGCCTTCCTACATTCACCACTTTATGCAAAAATGCAGGCAATTATAAAAGATCATCTGGATAAAGATGCATCAGATAAAGAAATAAGCGATCAGGAATGGCAGGAATTAATTGTCAGCATGGACTCCCAGTGGAATAATGCCATTTCACGTTTTCATGTTAAGTATCAATTATCCAAAGAGGAACTCTATTTAGTATGTTTAAGTTTGACAGATTTTCCATTTGCTCATTTAGCATATTTGATGCATTCTTCCAGAAGAACACTTTATCGGAAAAAGAATGCTTTATGTGAACGGATTGGCGTTGAACAAAACAGTGAATTTAAAGAAATCTTGCGCAAAATATAGGGGTGGCACACTTGTGACACACTCTTTTCGCATGGACTTTTGTAGTTTAGCGGCATCAAACAAAAAGTTATGCATTATGAAAAGAGTATTATCTATTTTATTTCTATTTTTGGTTTTAGGTAGCTCAGTGAAAGCACAATTGGATTTTGGATTTAAAGAGATTGTGTTTACACAAAAAAGTGATGACAGGGACATGAGTGGACAAAGTAGTAGTACCAGTCCGGAAGATGCTCCCAAAACTCGTAGTGTTGTTCTCCAACCGGTGTATGCTTACTTGGATAATGGAGAAATAACTGTTTATTTTGAAAAAGTATTCCCTACTGTTGCAATCAGTGTTATAAATGAAACTACAGGGAAAACTGTTTGTTCAAAGACGCTTCTTAGTCCTACAAACTTTTCTATTGATTTGAACGGAGAAGATAGTGGAGAATATATAATAGAGGTTATTTCTGACGGAACCTCCTTAGAAGGCACTTTTTCTTTATAATATCCTGATAGATAAACGAAGGTAATCATGACCGGGGCTGATAATATCAGTGTCGTACTCTATTGTTATCTGCGGACATTGTCTGTAAAGGTAAGTAGAGATACTGTACATCGCCTGCTTAGTACTCCGTTGGGAGGTGGTATGCGCGGTATCAGTGATGCACTGGATGCGCTTCATATAAAGAATGAGGTGTTTCGGCTCCTGTCACGTGATTACTTTTTAAAACTGGAAACTCCTTTTATCACAATGCTTGAGGTGGACAAAAAATCTTTTTGTGTTGTGACGAAAAAGGACGATTTCATCGTAGAATTTATCAATGGAGAGGGTGGTAAACGACATGTAAAGGTAGACAAGTTTCTACAGCATTGGACAGGTACAGTCTTATTGGGAGAACCTACTGAAGCAACACCGAACGAGCAATTTTATATAATGAGAAATATCGTATTTTATTTATTGCGTTATAGATTTATTATTGCTTTGCTCTTTGTCCTGATATTGGGACTCCAGACTGCGTTTTGTCAGAGTCGGTCGCTTGCCTTTATGTTCTATTTATCTGTATTGTTTTTTGGAATACTCGTATCTGTCGCCATCCTCTACAAAGAGCGGGTGAACGGGGAATTCATGGAGCGATTCTGTAATATCGGTAAGATAGTGAATTGCAATGAAGTGTTTCACTCTAAAGGGGCAAGTATAGCAGGGTTAGGGTTAGGGGAATTATCTCTGCTATACTTTGCGCCTCTTTATCTATTCTCGCTTATCCGGCAGGATGATTTTTATATAATTTCAGTTGTATGTTGTGTTGTAGCCGTGACGCTTTCTTTATACTCTATTATTTATCAGGTTTTTATTTTGCGTAAAGCCTGCATGCTTTGTGTATTGGCTGATTTTGCGGTATGGGGTAGTGCGGTAGCTCTTTATATATTGAAAAATGATTTTGTAATGGAGCTGTCATTATCCTCACTTTTCGCATTTGTGGTCATAGGGTATATCTGTTTGATTTTTGAACTACAGTTGAGAGCCATACAAACCGGAGAGAAGGAAAGGATTACTTTAAAAAAATATTTTGGCAGCCTGCTTAACCCGGAAACTTTTCAAATATTGTTGGCATTAAAACCTCAGATCGGGAAAATGGTAAGTCGGGATATTGCATTGCATAATCAAAAAGAAGGTAGTAATGAATTGATGATAGTGACTAATCCCAATTGCAAGAATTGTGCAAGTGTTCATCGTCATATGGTAGAAATTGCTTCAAGTGTTCCCGTGTCATTAGTATTGGTAACATTTCCAAATGATAGGTTGGGTGAGGAAATTGCCCAGATTATTATTGCGGCTTATTACGTTGTCGGTTGGGATAGGGCAATAGAGCTTTTGGGGGAGTGGTATGAAAACAGGCACATGGAAGACGCGGGTATATATAGTATAACGGCTGAGGTACGTGATGTGTGGACAAAACAACAGATATATTGTCGGGAACAAAAGATAAGTAAAACCCCTTCTGTTATAGTGAATAAGCATTATGTGCCGGAGGTATACCCATTATCAGATTTAAGATATGTATTGACATAAAGATTTATTGTAGATTTAGTAATTAATAGCCAGAACCTTAACTTTGTTTATTTGCTACTGAAGCTCAACAGAAGTTGGGCTTCAGTAATAGTAGTATTCAATATAACGGTAATAGGTGCTTTATAGCTGTTTTGTAATCGGATAACTAAAAAAGCACGAGCCTCCCGGCCCGTGCTTTTCAACTAATTGTTAACTTTAATTTCTATATTTATTACTTTGCAATTGCTAATAGATTGGTCGTGAAGTCCATCTGCTTGTGGTTAACCAGAGTCCAATCTGATTTATTCTTATTGTCTTGCTTGTAGGCTTTGTAAGCCGTCGGCATATTTGCGTCATTCAGTTCGTATACACTTTTCTGAACGGCTTCATCATAAGCTTTGTGAGATTCGTTCCAGCGGGCGTAATTCATGGTTATTTCATTATCGCTGTACTGGTAAGTCATCTTGAAATAGGGTACCCACGCATCTTTTGCACCATCCCATTTGGATGCTTCTTTGCTAATCAGACGGTTTTGGTCGTCATAAGTAAAAGTGTATTGCATGTGGCGTTGCAGATAAGAGCCTTCTTGTTTGAAGATAGTTTTGGATGCGACTAATTCGCCGTTCATCACTTGATTTGTTATGAAACCGTCCTGAGCTTTCACTTCGGAGTTGAGAACACTTGCTACCATAATAGCTACCAATGCGACTGCTTTAAATAAACTTGTAGTTTTCATAATCTTTATTTTTTAATTGTTACTATTTCTATTTGGCTTTCGCTCTTATCTGTTAGACGGAACTACTTGCTGAAAAGTGGCAGATAATCTTTATTTTTTTTGCTGACCGCTTTCGCTTAATAATAGTCAATTCCTGTGCCAAAGTAATAAGTGGTTGAAAATCAGTAAATAATAGAAATAGTAAGCTGTTCATTATCGGACAGTTGTCCGCTTATTATCGAACAGTGACCGGAATAAAACAAAATATTTATTCCTTTTGAGACATGAGTTCAAACATTTGGTACATTATCAATATCCTTTTATCGATAACGCAACTATTTTTGTCTCCAAAATAATATGCTATGAAGAATTTCTGTTTGATTACCTTATTTATTTGTTTCAGTGGTTTGCCCGTATGGGGTGGCGGAACGTCGGAAAAGGCAGTGTATGACCTGATAGAGCGGGTTACTCCCGGTTATGCTTCGCAGTATCGGTTAGAGATGATACAGCCGGAAAATGGAAGTGATGTTTATGAAGTGGATGGTGACGGGCAGAGAATTATCCTGCGGGGAAACAATGCGGTCTCCTTGGCAACTGCTTTCAACTGGTATTTGAAGTATACGTGCCATGCCCATGTATCCTGGTTTGGTAATCAATTGAAATTGCCTGCGAAATTGCCACAGCCTGCGAATAAAGAACGGAGGATTATTAATGGTAAATATCGCGTTTACATGAACTATTGCACGGTAAGCTATACTGCGGCGTGGTGGAATTGGGAACGTTGGCAACAAGAACTGGACTACATGGCGATGAATGCTATCAATATGCCTTTGTTTTCTGTAGGGCTGGATGGTGTATGGTATAATACGCTGTTACGTTTTAATTTCACGGAAGAAGAAGCCCGGGCTTTTCTCACTGGACCGGGACATTCGGCATGGCAGTGGATGCAGAATATTCAGAGTTATGGTGGTCCTTTGCCTAAATCGGTGATAGATAAGCATGTCATATTGGGTAAAAAGATATTGGCGCGTCAGTTGGAATTAGGGATGCAACCTATTCAGCAGAGTTTTTCGGGATATGTTCCACGGGAATTGCAAGCTAAATATCCGCAAGCCAAAATCAGTATGAAACGGAAGTGGTGTGGTTTTGACGGTACTGCTCAACTAGACCCGACTGACCCTTTGTTTTATGAAATGGGCTTGGCTTTTCTGGAAGAGCAGGATAAATTGTTTGGTAGCTATGGGGTATACGCAGCCGATCCTTTTCACGAGAGCGCTCCTCCGATAGATACACCTGAATATCTGACAGGGGTGGGACAGACCATACATAAGCTTTTCCAGACATTTGATGCGGGAGCTTTGTGGGTGATGCAAGCATGGAGTATGCGGGAAGATATAGTGAAAGCTGTTCCTAAGGAATCTTTACTGATATTGGACTTAAACGGATCGAAAACTGCTGCTAACGGTGGTTGGGGATATCCTGTGATAGCTGGTAATCTTCACAATTTTGGCGGACGTATCAATATGCATGGCGATTTAGCTTTGTTGGCTTCTAACCAGTATCAGAAAGCGAAGGCGCGTTATCCGAATGTGTGCGGGTCCGGACTTTTTATGGAGGCCATTGAGCAGAATCCTGTTTACTATGAACTGGCTTTTGAAATGCCCAATCATGCTGATAGTATTCCTTTGCAGGCATGGCTTGCTGCTTATGCCGAACGTCGGTATGGAGCGAAATCTGCTGCTGCCGGAAAAGCGTGGATGTACCTGTTGGAAGGTCCTTATCGTCGGGGTACGAATGGAACGGAAAGGAGCTCTATTGTAGCTGCTCGTCCGGCATTGAATGTAAAGAAGTCTGGCCCGAATGCGGGTTTGGGTATTCCTTATGAACCGATGTTGGTGATTCGGGCTCAGTCGCAGCTTTTGAAGGATGCTGATAAACTGGCATTTTCCAAACCTTATCGTTTTGATATTGTAGATGTGCAACGCCAGATGATGACTAATCTGGGACAATTAGTGCACAAAAAGGCGGCAGAAGCATTTGCTTCCAAGGATAAGGCGGCCTTTGCCTTGCACTCAGGACGTTTTCTTGAATTATTGAGAGATATGGATGAACTGCTTTATACACGTAGCGAATATAGTTTTGACAGATGGTTGACTGAAGCCCGCAGTTGGGGAGAGACTAAAGAGGAAAAGGATCTGATGGAACGTGATGCAACTTTATTGGTCACTATTTGGGGGGCTGATGGTGATCCGCGTATATTTGACTATTCATGGAGGGAATGGGCAGGTTTGATTAACGGGTATTATTTGCCTCGCTGGCAGAAATTCTATACAATGTTACAGGGACATTTGGATGCAGGTACTGATTATCAGGAGGAAGGGCTATCCCTGGCTTACGGTAGAGAAGATTTCCGTGCAAACGACTTTTACAACCGGCTTGCTGAATGGGAACTTGCCTATGTGGATCAGACGGATAAAGCACGAACACCTGTCACTCATGGGGATGAGCTGGTCGTTACCCGTCGTTTGTTTGATAAATACCTGAAACTGTCTCGTGAATATTATGCGGACTTTTCGGGTGTGGGAGAAATCAAGGAAGAACGTACTTATGAAAATGTCGGTGAGGAGTAATAGTAGTTACTCCCCACTTTTCTTCAATATTATTTTTGCCCCGTATTGAGTAGCGATACTTTTGCGGAAATCCAGGAAATAGGTATAGTCTTCTTTGGGGTAATTGCCTTGGTAATAGAGCAGGCGATGAACGATAAAAACATTGCCTGCGTCGCCCAAGGTAATGGAAGACCGGAATTTGCCGAATTTACTTTCCTGATCAACGGGTTTAGGCAATGATTCTATTTCATATCCTTCCGGCAGGCGGATGCTGATGCTATCTATATCGAGATAGCCATAATTGGTTTGAATGCTTTGAGTGCGTTCTCCCTGGTTGTTCGGACTGTAAAAGCTTCTGTGGAAAATATTGATCGGGATAAACAGGCGTTTTCCGGTTTTGTTTCCATATTGTTCGCTTTCGATGGTGTACGAGATATCCAGTTGAGGCTCTTTCTGCTTGATTTCGTTGGCACGGATGGCATCGACTTTAGCCTGTACCAGGTTGATGTCGGAGCGTAGCCAGTCTTTCTGCCGGGCAGGTTCCATGTCGATAATGGATGCCATGTCTTCATATTGAAACAGGCGGGAAGTTTGTTTAACTTCTACTTTTGCACTCCCATCCGGTTGTAGGGTTACGAGGGTGTTGTTGACTTGTGTATTCAGAGAGTCCGCATACGTTGGCAATTGACAAAGAGTTCCGCCGTTGGGACCGACGAGTAGAGCATCGTGCCCTGCAATGGAATGATGCACGTAGCCTAAGGGTAAAGTAGGATTGGTACATTCCAGCCAAAGCGTATCATTGGGTAACGGTACTTGTAAGATGACATGGTTGTTTTGATTGGCACTGGCAAAGTCGGCTAATAAACGCCTGTTAGTAGTGCTGATTACGGTGTAAACGGATGGAATACCCAGTTCTGTAAGCATGGCACGCATATAGTTGGATAGTCCTTTGCAGTCTCCGAAGCCGGTGCGGTTTACATCGGCGGCGGCTATGGGTTGCAACCCTCCGATTCCTAGCTGTATGCTGACATAGCGGGTAGTGGATGCGAGATACTGATAGATTGCGGCTATTTTTTCATACGGGGTATTGCAGCTTGCCGTCCGTTTTTGTAATTCCTCCTTTAGTGTCGGGGGCAGTTGGTCTCTTCCACTCAATAACTGATATTGCCATTCGCCATACGATTGCCAGCTTTCCATACTCCCTTTAGTTCTTTCGAAAGAGAAATTCAGGGGAGTGAAATAGATACGGGGCAGCAATTCGGATAGGGAAGGGCTGTAAGGTTCTTTTTTGATAGCGGGTAGAGACTGGACTTTGACTTCTGTCAGCCAGTTTCCGTCAGCTGTCTGTTGTTGGCTGACTTCTGCCTGCATATTGATGGCCCGGTAACGGCAAGGATTGTCAGCCGGAGTCAGAATACGGTAACTTGCCTGCGCAACGGATTGGTTATAACTCTTTTGCGGAACGAAGCTGGGGTAGCCGATCAGTCCATCGCTGTTCTTTATCTCCCATTCGTAGGTGATGGTAACAGGATATCGTGACGGGGTATATTCGAAGAAATAGTAATAGTCGTCGCTGACAAGGCCGTCTGAATATTCGGTAATCTTCAGTTCGCTCTTTTTAATTTTCCGGATCACATTGCCGGAGGCGTCCCGAACTTCTCCGGAGAACTTTTTCAGAGAGGAAAAACGGTCGCACAGACAGACAAAGGAGGCATCTTCTTTTCCTTTTTCATTCAATACCTGTATCACACGTTTCTCTTTCTGAATGGCATCGGTGGATGAACTGCATACGATATCCGTTACGGCATCTTGTATGATAGAGTATGCGTCGGTACGCAAATCTGTTTGAGCGTACAGGTTGCCGGAGTAAAAGGCGGCTTGTAGCAGGAGACCGAAAAATAATTTGTTCATTTTCATAATTTCCGCGTTACAGTTTCTTTAAAACCATCATTTCATTATTCTTCTTGGCAATCAATTCCCATAATTGTTGCAGTTCAGGATAGTCAGTATGCAGGAACAGCAGCTTCTGCAACCGGAAAGAATACCTGAGTGTGACCTGATTATTCTGTTGCGTGATTATATATCGGCAAAGCACTTGTCCGTCACTTGTCTGCAATCTCTGATTCTCCGGCTTTTCATCGACTGTGTATCCTTCCGGAATGGTCAGATTTATGGTCAGGGACACCTGATCTGTGTAGGGAAATTCTACAGGAAGTTTCCGTTCCGACTGTTTGAAGGGAGATTCGGAGACATGCAGGAATACAAGCGGATTGACGTAAATGAACTGATCGTTAACAGTGTACTGCTTTTCAAATTCTACCAGTTCATACACTTGCGGTGAGAAGTGGGTTCTCCCTTCCATCTGGAGTTTTTTCACCTGTATGTTTTCTTCGGAAGCCAGTTTGCTGGCAAACTCGGTACTGTCCTTGGCTGTGCGGTATTTGTTACGCAAACGGGAGGCATACTGACCTATATAAACAGTTTCACGTGTGCCTGTAACAACTCCTTCAGAAGAAATTCCGGCCTTCACGCTTGATCTCAGCAGGTTTGCCCCTACATTTTCCAGACTGACCCACTGACTGTGATTGTCCGGAGCGATAATACGCGCACGGTTGGTCATCAGTACAGGAGGGAGGACATTAAGGTAGCCATTTTCTACGGAACTGTCCAGATAAACCAGAGTACTGTCTGTAGGGCTGATGGCTACGACAAATGTATTTAGTTTCTGGATGCTGGGATGGCTATAAGGAAGTATGCCCATATCCCGGCGGCTCATTACTGCCGGATAGGCGGGTATTCCGGCATCTTTCAGCATGCTGATAAGGATAAAGTTGATGTCGGCATTGCTGCCTGTGCCTTCTTTCAGCACTTGCTTGGGTGATTTGCTATATAAGGCATATTTCTCATTCCATCTCACTTTGTTTTTCAGAAACGTGTAGATGGCACATATCTTTTCGTCCGCTCCTTTCATTTGTTCCAGATGCAGGGCAGTCATTTCTTCTTTGAACGGATTGTTCATTTTCAGTCTGCTACCGAAGTCCGAGTCCTTCAGTAATGTTTCGTCAATCTGTTCCCAGCTTTGGGTGAACGATTTGTAGAGGGAACCGGGGAAATCAATTCCCTGCAATTCCAGGTTTACTTGTGTACAGTAGTCATCCGCGCACCACACATGATTGTCGTCTTTCAGAGCGGGGAGTTGGTTGCCCTGGAAGTTCAGATGCGTCCCGGAGCATCGGAGCAATTGCGATCCGATGGATAAGTTGAGGGAAGCGTTTTCGTTTACGGTTTCCAGCTTTTCCGCACCGTGCATCTCTATGTTGAATTTGAAATACTCGGGTATGGTGACATTATATTCGGTATATAAGATAGGAATATCACTTTGTGCTTTCCAACTGTCGATGCTGAAGAAGAAATCGGACTCTACCCGGTATTCATACTCTATCAGCGTTCCGGCTTTCACCTGCGGAATGGAGAATTTCAGGTTCATCCGGCTTTCGCCCACACGCTCCTTGAAAACTACATCTTTCTTCATTTTGGTACGTACAATTTTTCCGTTTTCCAGGTTGTAGGCGCTGGCATCCAGTCCGATTATATTTTCTTTCATGGCGTTATTAGGCAGTTCGTAGTAGGGAATGATGACATCGGCATAGGAGGTTCCTTCCGGTTTGAGTACCTTTATTTTTACTTTATACTCAGAAACCAGCCGGAAGCTTTCTATTCCCCATTTATAACTGATGTCAGTCAGCTTACACAGGATAACGGCGGTGGCGCTGGAGTCGGGTTCATAAACAGCCATGTTCAGTTCTTCCATGGTAGGTTTGCCGAATTTCCGGTTCGGTAGAATAGTTTGTCCGTCAGCGAATAGCTGAAAACAGCAGAAGCAAAAAAGTAAGGAGAGTAAAGCGTTTTTCATGATAGTATGTGATTGAAGTGTTCTTGTACCGACAAATATATGTTTTTTTTATTTAAAACAAGTGTTTAAACTTCTCTTTTATTAAATCTCCTTAAAGAAAGCCCGATGCGTCACTTTTTATTTGTTATTTTGCACCAAATTCGGGTATAGTGCGGTCTGTTCAGTTCAGGCTGCACTTCATTATTGCAGAACGTTCAATGAATAAACTCACCATAAAAGTCTGTCCGGTATGTGGTAGTGCGCATATAGAGCGTGCTATGACTTGCATAGACCATTATGCTTCCAGCGAGGCATTTTATCTGTGCCGCTGTCAGGATTGCGACTTTCTCTTTACGCAAGATTTTCCTGTGGAGGCTGAGATAGGCAAATATTATGAGACTCCCGATTATATTTCCCATTCTGATACGAAAAAGGGTCTTATGAATAAGGCGTACCATTGGGTGCGTGGTTATATGCTGGGGCGCAAGGCACGTCTGGTGGCTCGTGAAGCACACCGGAAAGAAGGACGTTTGCTGGATATCGGTACGGGAACAGGATATTTTGCCGATACCATGAAGCGGCGGGGCTGGCAGGTGGAAGCAGTGGAGAAGAATGCGCAGGCGCGTGCTTTTGCCAAAGAACATTTCGGTCTGGATGTGAAACCCGATACCGCATTACAGGATTTTGCTCCCGGAAGTTTTGATGTCATCACTTTGTGGCATGTCATGGAACATCTGGAACATTTGAATGAAACGTGGGATACACTGAATAGCCTGTTGACGGAGAAAGGCGTGTTGATTATTGCCGTGCCCAATTGCTCCTCGTATGATGCGAAGAAATATGGTGCGCACTGGGCTGCCTACGATGTTCCCCGTCATTTATGGCATTTTACGCCCGGCACTATTCAGAGATTGGGAGCAAAGCATGAATTTATATTGGCTGCACGCCATCCGATGCCGTTTGATGCATTCTATGTGTCGATGCTAAGCGAAAAGTATATGGGACATTCGATGTCTTTCTTCCGGGGGATACTCAGTGGTACGTTGGCGTGGTTCAGCGCGTTGGCGAGCAAGGAGCGAAGCAGCTCGATGATTTATGTATTCAGAAAGAAGCAGAAATAAGATATGAGGTGGTAAGATGATAAGATGATAAAATGGTAAGATGATAAGGCATGAAGACGAAAAGCAAGAATAATTCCGTATCCTATTTTGATATGCAGTTCATTACTTCCAGCATCAGTACGACGCTGGTGTTATTGCTGCTGGGATTGGTGGTGTTTTTCGTACTGACTGCTCACAATCTTTCTGTGTATGTAAAGGAGAATATCAATTTCTCTATTATCATCAGCGATGATATGAAGGAAACGGATATTCTGAAGTTACAAAAAAGACTGGATAAGGAAGTATTCGTACGGTCTACCGAGTATATTTCGAAGAAGCAGGCGCTTCGTGAACAGATTGAGGCGATGGGGACAGATCCGCAGGATTTTCTGGGATACAATCCTCTTCATGCTTCTATCGAAGTGAAGCTGTACTCCGATTATGCGAATACCGACAGTATTGCCAAAATAGAAAAAGAGATAAAGAAGAATACCAATGTACAGGAAGTGCGTTATCAGGAAGACCTGATAAATATGGTTAATGAGAATATCCGTAATATCAGTTTGATGTTGTTGGGATTGGCTGTATTACTGGCTTTCATTTCCTTTGCATTGATCAATAATACCATCCGGTTGACTATTTACTCTAAACGCTTCCTGATTCATACGATGAAGCTGGTAGGTGCAAGTTGGAGTTTTATCAGGCGTCCGTTCCTGTGGCGTAACTTCTGGATCGGTGTGTTGGCGGCTGTCATTGCCGATGGTGTTCTGTGGGCTGCGGCATATTGGTTGGTGGTGTATGAGCCTGACCTGATCAGTGTTATCACACCCAATGTTATGTTGCTGGTTTCCGTATCGGTGCTTGTATTTGGAGTGTGTATCACGTGGTTCTGTGCATATCTGTCCATCAATAAGTTCCTGCGGATGAAGGCGAGTACGCTTTATTATATATAGTATTGAACATTACAGCTTATACGTTAATAGAGGAATAAGAGATGTTTTGAGTGAAGTTAAATTGTAAACAATTAAATCATAAATAAAGAGATGAGTAAAGAGAAATTTGCTTTCGATAAAACTAACTTTATCCTGCTTGCCGTTGCAATGGCGGTGGTGATTATCGGTTTTATCCTGATGACCGGTCCGGTGTCTACCCCGACGCACTTTGAACCGGATATTTTTAGTGCGAGACGTATTAAAGTAGCTCCCGTGGTATGTCTTGTGGGTTTTTTGCTCATGATATACGCCGTATTGCGCAAACCGCGTGACAAGCAAATGAATAATGAAGGAATAAAAGAATAAAAAGCTATGTGCAGAGGGGCATGTGTCCCCTATCATAATTCATAAATTATAATTTATAAATCAACTACATGGAATGGTTTGAGGCGCTCATCCTGGGCTTGATCCAGGGATTGACAGAGTATTTGCCGGTAAGTAGTAGCGGACATTTGGCTATCGGTTCGGCATTGTTTGGTATTCAGGGAGAGGAAAATTTGGCATTTACGGTGGTAGTGCACGTAGCTACGGTGTTCAGTACAATGGTGGTCTTGTGGAAAGAAATCGAATGGATTTTCAAGGGACTGTTTAAGTTTCAGATGAATGATGAAACACGTTATGTAATCAATATCCTGATATCTATGGTGCCTATCGGCATTGTGGGTGTGTTCTTTAAAGATGAGGTGGAGGCAGTTTTCGGTTCAGGCCTGCTGATTGTGGGTTGCATGTTGCTGGTAACGGCTGCTTTGCTGTCATTCTCTTATTACTATAAACCGAAGCAGAAGGAGAACATCTCCATGAAAGATGCGTTCATTATAGGTTTGGCTCAGGCTTGTGCGGTGCTTCCCGGACTTTCACGTTCCGGTACCACGATTGCAACCGGATTGTTGCTGGGTGACAATAAAGCAAAGCTGGCTCAGTTCTCTTTCCTGATGGTAATGCCTCCGATATTGGGTGAAGGGCTGCTGGATGGTATCAAGTTGATGAAAGGAGAAGACATTGCCGGAAGCATTTCAACGTTATCATTGCTGATAGGATTTATTGCAGCTTTTGTGGCGGGTTGTCTGGCTTGTAAGTGGATGATTAATATTGTGAAGAAAGGAAAACTGGTATACTTCGCTGTTTATTGTGCAATAGCCGGTATCGTAACCATCGTACTGTCACAAATGCAAGGATAACGGATGAAGTTTAAAGAAGGAGAAGTATTATATTTCAATAAACCGCTGGGATGGACATCGTTCAAGGTTGTGGGACATGTGCGTTATCACATCTGCCGGCGGATGAAAGTAAAGAAGTTGAAAGTAGGCCATGCCGGTACGCTCGATCCTTTGGCAACAGGGGTGATGATTGTCTGTACGGGCAAGGCTACGAAGAGAATAGAAGAGTTCCAGTATCATACGAAGGAGTATGTCGCTACCATTCAATTGGGTGCCACTACCCCCTCTTACGATTTGGAACACGAGATAGATGCCACTTACCCTACTGAGCATATCACGCGGGAGTTGGTGGAAGAAACGTTGAAGACATTTATCGGCGAGATACAACAGGTTCCCCCCGCCTTTTCGGCCTGTATGGTAAATGGCAAACGCGCCTATGACCTGGCACGTAAGGGTGAAGAAGTAGAGTTGAAACCGAAATTGCTGGTGATTGACGAGATAGAGTTGCTGGAATGTAATCTGCCGGAAATTAAGATCCGTGTGGTATGCAGTAAAGGTACTTATATCCGTGCCTTGGCCCGCGACATTGGTGAAGCGCTGAACAGTGGCGCCCATCTTACGGCTTTGGAACGCACCCGTGTAGGTGATGTCCGGCTGGAAGATTGCCTCGATCCGATGGATTTTAAAGAGTGGATAGACGCTCAAGAGATAGAAACAGAAGAATAACTTAAAGAAAGAATAGATATGAAACTGTCGCAATTTAAATTTAAGCTTCCGGAAGAGAAGATTGCTTTGCACCCTACAAAGTACAGAGACGAGTCGCGCCTTATGGTGCTGCATAGAAAGACAGGTGAGATTGAGCACAAAGAATTCAAAGACGTTTTGAACTACTTTGATGATAAGGATGTGTTCATTTTCAATGATACGAAAGTATTTCCTGCCCGTTTGTATGGCAACAAGGAGAAGACTGGTGCCCGTATTGAAGTGTTCCTTTTGCGTGAGTTGAATGAAGAACTCCGTCTGTGGGATGTGTTGGTAGACCCTGCCCGTAAGATCCGTATCGGCAATAAGCTGTATTTCGGTGATGACGACTCTATGGTAGCTGAAGTTATCGACAATACAACGTCTCGTGGCCGTACGCTCCGTTTCCTCTATGACGGTCCGCACGATGAGTTTAAGAAGGCTTTGTATGCGTTGGGCGAAACTCCGCTGCCTCACAGCATCATCAACCGTCCTGTAGAGGCGGAAGATTCGGAGCGTTTCCAGTCTATCTTTGCCCGTAATGAGGGTGCGGTGACGGCTCCTACTGCGAGTCTGCACTTTAGCCGTGAGTTGATGAAGCGTCTTGAAATTAAAGGTATCGACTTTGCGTATATCACGCTACATGCCGGTTTGGGTAACTTCCGTGATATTGATGTGGAAGACCTTACGAAGCACAAGACAGATTCTGAACAGATGATTGTGAACGAAGAAGCTGTCGGCATTGTAAATCGTGCCAAAGACCTGAACAGGCAGGTTTGCGCTGTAGGTACCACTGTGATGCGTGCCATTGAGAGTACCGTAAGCACAGACGGTCATTTGAAGGCATACGAAGGATGGACTAACAAGTTTATCTTCCCTCCCTATGACTTTACAGTAGCCAATGCGATGATTTCCAACTTCCATATGCCGCTTTCCACGTTGCTGATGATTGTTGCCGCTTTCGGTGGCTACGATCAGGTAATGGAGGCGTACAATGTGGCTTTGAAGGAAGGTTACCGTTTCGGTACGTATGGGGATGCGATGTTGATTACGGATAAGTAATGCACGTTTATTTCAGTTTAGGAACCAACCTCGGTGATAAGGAGCAGAATCTCCGTCTTGCCGTGCAACATATAGAAGAGCGGATAGGGAAGATTGTTTCCCTGTCCGCTTTTTATGCTACTGCCCCGTGGGGGTTTACTTCTGATAATGCTTTCCTGAATGCTGCCGTTTGTGCGGAGACTTCACTTCCGCCGTTGGAGATACTTTCCATAACCCAGTCCGTTGAACAGGAGATGGGGCGTACCCATAAATCGGTGAACGGAGAGTATAAAGATCGTGTGATAGATATTGATTTGTTGATTTACGGAGATCTTATTCTTGACACCCCTATCCTGAAACTTCCCCATCCGCTGATGCAGGAACGCCGCTTTGTGATGGAGCCGTTGGCGGAGATTGCGCCCGATGTGATACACCCGGTATTGGGAAAGACACTGGGGGATATCTATCGTGATCTGACTGATTAATAACCGGTTTCCTACAATGAAGAATAGATACCGTAACTTGTTCTTGCTTTTCGGAATACTCGCCATTGTCATCATGCTTTGTACAATGGACATGGATTATTCCGACATTTGGGAGAACGTGAAGCGCATAGGCTTTTGGTTTCCTGTAATCATGTTGTTGTGGTTCTTTGTCTATCTGATAAATACCTGTTCATGGTATCTGATAATCAGGGACGACCGTCAATATAGCGTTCCTTTCTGGAAGGTCTGTAAGTTGTCGATCACAGGTTTTGCCATAAATTACGCTACACCCGGCGGACTGATGGGCGGTGAACCGTATCGGATTATGGAACTGACTCCCTATGTAGGCGTAAGTAAAGCTACGTCTTCGGTCATTCTATATGTGATGATGCACATCTTTTCTCACTTTTGGTTCTGGTTTCTCTCCATATTCTTATATATCTTCCTGTATCCTGTGAATACCTTTATGGCAATATTGCTCACTGCAATAGGGGCATTTTGTCTGTTGGCTATCTATTTCTTTACCCGTGGATATAAAAATGGGATGGCGGTGAAGACTTTCCGGTTCTTACAGAAGGTACCCTTTATCAGGAAGTGGGCGTATAGTTTCGTTGTGAAGCAAAAAGATACTCTGGAACAGATTGATAGTCAGATAGCCTTGCTGCATAGCCAGCATAAGATAACTTTCTATAGTTCTTTGCTATTGGAACTTTCGGCACGCATACTTTCCAGTCTTGAAATATACATTATTCTAAGCGTTTTCACACCGGACGTTAACGGGTGGGACTGTGTGTTGATACTGGCCTTCTCTTCTTTGTTCAGTAATCTGATATTCTTCTTTCCGATGCAGCTGGGCGCACGCGAAGGTGGTTTGGCATTGGCTGTGGACGGGTTGCACATGTCCCCGGCATTGGGCGTTTATGTGGGACTGATTACCCGCATACGCGAATTATTATGGATAGCCATCGGAATGGCTTTGATAAAGATCGGTAATAAGAAGTAAGCTGCCTTTTATCTGCTAAAAAGAGGCAGTACACGGATTATCATAGAGAAAAAATCTATATCTTTGCTCTTGAAGTATATAACCTGTAGTCTAATGTCCAGATATTCTGTTTCTATCTTATTTTGTCTTTTTATTTGTTCCGGTCTGTGGGCTGCGGTCAAAGCGGACGATGATGCCCTGCTTTTAAAACTGGATAAGATGATCGAGCATCGTGAGGTTTATCAGCAAAAAGTGGAAAAGGAAATAGTAGACATTCGCCGGACGCTGGAGTATGCGGAAGATGATAAACTCAGGTTTGATATATTAGGGAATCTGTTCACTAAATATCGTTCATTTCGGATTGATACGGCTATGATTATCGCAAAGGAGAGACTGCAACTGGCAGAAAGTCTGAAGGATGAAACGCTAATCAATCAGGGGCTGATGAACATAGCCGATGTAATGAACAAAATGGGAAAGCATGAGAATGCGTTGATTATGCTTGGCAAAGTGAAACGGACGGAAGATGTAAAAAAGGATACTTATTTCTATTATCTATACCACACCATTTACTTATCCTGCTATAATGATGCCATAGATGATCCCGGCAAACAACTTGCCTGGCAGCAGATAAAGGCTTATAAAGACACGCTGATTGCGATTAGCGAACCACACTCTTCCAGCTATGTTACCAATAAATGCGGTCGGCTGAGTATGTCCGGAAAGTGGGATGAGGCTATCCGGCTGCTGGAAGATTATTATGGGCAAAGTGCAGAAGATAATTCGGACAGAGCGAGAATGGAGTATCTTCTGGCAGAATTGTATTTGGGAAAACAGGATACTTTGCAGGCAAGGCATTATCTTATTCTGGCTTCATTGACTGATATTGCCAATGCCAAGAAGGTGTATATGTCTTTGCAGCATCTGGCAATACTTCTCTTTCAGGAAGGAGACATTGCAAGGGCTTATAATTATATTTCATGTTCCCTGGAAGATGTGAACTTCGGGAAAGCCCGCTATCGCTTTATTGACATTGCCGGATATCTCCCCATCATTCAGGCCGCTAATGATGCGCGTATTAAGGCTGATGAGAATCGGGTGCTCTTTTCCCTTCTGATACTCCTGATATTGGTAATAGCCCTGGTTGTCGCTTTCTTCTTTATCCGTAAGAAGAATACCAAACTGCTGAAGGTGAAGCAATCGCTGGCCGAACAGAATCTGCGCTTGCAGGAAATGGCTGGGAACCTCACCCGGATGAATGAGCAGATTCAGGAATCAAATCATATCAAGGAAGAATATATCGGGTTGCTGTTCAATATATGTTCCGAATATATCTATAAGCAGGAGAACGACCGCAAGGCATTACTGAAGATTGCAAATACAGGCTCTATGGCGGATATATCAAAGACACTCCGCGGACAATCTTCCACTTCCGATGATTTCAAGCTTTTCATCAGTAAGTTTGATACTATATTCCTTTCCATCTTTCCTAATTTTGTGGAGTCGTTTAATGCTCTGTTGAAGGAAGAAGAGCGCGTGCAGCTGAAGGAAGGTGAACTGCTGACGCCTGAGTTGCGTATATATGCTCTCATACGTTTGGGTATAAATGATAATTCCAAGATTGCCAACTTCCTTCATTATTCACTTCAAACGGTTTACAACTACCGGATGAAAATGCGGAATAAAGCGATCATTCCGGGCAAGGATCTGGCAATTCAGGTACAGAAACTGTAGTTTTACATCTCCTTTGATCTTACTTTTTCTCTTTTACTCTTATTTGTCAATATGTTGATAAATAGGATGTTACTTTCTGTTCTCTTTTTTATTTACTTACTTTTCCACTTCGTGTAGTTGTTCTGCTATACCATTGAAATTACTTTTGCTTCGTATCGTATGAGACACGCGATGCCTTTGTTACACGTATAATAAACTAATTTAAAACTATTATGAAAAACAAGAAGAATCCGGAAACTTTTGGAAGTAGATGGCGGTATGTTTGGGTACTGTTTGCTTTGGTTTTCAGTGTGAGCGTTGCCGCACAGAAAACGGTTGTAAAGGGCAATATCCTCGATAAGGATAATCTGCCTATTATTGGAGCTAATATTTTGGAGAAAGGAACGTCGAACGGAACGATCAGTGATGTGGACGGTAACTTTACTCTCTCGATCACAAATCCTAAGGCTACATTACTAATTACCTATATAGGGTATAAAAACGTGGAGATGCCTGCTTCTGCCAACATGAAGATCGTGATGACAGAAGATAGCGAGATGCTTGAAGATGTGGTTGTCATCGGCTACGGAAGCGTAAAGAAGTCGGATGCAACAGGCTCGGTAACAGCCATTAAGCCGGATGATTTTAATAAAGGACTGCGCACGACCGCTCAGGATGCCTTGGTGGGTAAAGTACCGGGAGTAAACGTAGTATCCAGTTCCGGTGCTCCAGGCACAGGCGCCACGATTCGCATCCGAAGCGGTGCTTCGCTTTCCGCTTCCAACGATCCGTTGATTGTGATTGACGGTGTACCGGTTGATAACTCTACTATCGAAGGTGGTGGCAATGTGATTGGTGGTATTAATCCCGATGATATAGAAACCTTTACGGTGTTGAAAGATGCCTCGGCTACGGCTATCTACGGTTCGCGGGCTTCGAACGGTGTGATTGTAATTACTACGAAGAAAGGGGCTGATACCAATTTGCGCTTTAATTATTCAACGAACCTGTCGGTAAGTACAGTTACTGAAACGCTGGATATTCTTTCTGCCGATGAATTTCGCCAGTTTGTTCCCACTGTATCCGGAGTACCGGCTTCTGTGACCTTAGGCACGGCATCGACCGACTGGCAGGATGAAATCTATCGGACGGCATTCGGACAGGAACACAACTTTTCTGTATCGGGTAAAGTGAAGCAAAATGCTCCTTATCGCCTTTCGGTTGGATATACCAATCAGAACGGTGTCATACGTACCAATAACTACGAGAGATTTACATTCAACGGAGGTATTTCACCCAAGTTTTTTGATAATCATCTCACGGTTGATCTGAACCTGAAAGTGTCTTATGAGAATAATAAGAAAGTCGATGAAAGCGTCGTAAATAACGCGCTTCGCTATGATCCTACACGTCCGGTTAAGACCGGAAGTGCCACTGCGGCTACTGATCCGGGGTTGGGATATTTTATCTGGATGAACGGTAATTCTCCGATGGCCATCCAGACGGATAATCCGGTGGCGCAGCTTGACTTGCAGGATATCCGCAATAAAGTGACACGCTCTATCGGTAATGCATCCTTCAACTATAAGGTACATCATTTGGAAGATTTGCAACTGAACATGAACCTGGGATACGATGTCCTGACCAGTAAATACTCGAAAGAAGTGCCCGAACTGGCGGGAATGATGTACACCTCTAACATGAAGGATGGTACAGGTCTTGTCTATGACTCCAAGCAGAACAAGCGGAATTATCTGCTGGACTTATACGCTAACTATTCTCATGTTTTCAATGAGAAGCATAACTTCAGTGCCATGGGCGGATACGGCTGGCAGCATTTCTGGAAGAAGTTTGATGCTACTACCTTCTCTCCGGAGGGCAAGGAACTCTTCTCTCCCAATCATTATGAATCGGAATATTATCTGCTTTCTTTTTACGGTCGTCTTAACTATTCGTATGATAATCGCTATATGATTACAGCTACGCTGCGTTCGGATGCTTCATCCCGTTTTGCAAAAGGTAATCGTTGGGGATTGTTCCCTTCCGTGGCATTGGGGTGGAAAATCAGCCAGGAAGCTTTCCTGAGAGATTCGGATATTCTGTCTGACCTGAAGTTGCGTCTGAGCTACGGACAGACCGGACAACAGGATATTCTGAACGACTATCCTTATATGACAACTTTCACAGTATCCTATCCTGAAGCTTGCTATCAGTTCGGAGATAAATGGTATAATACGTATCGTCCGAATGGTTATGACTCCGACATTAAATGGGAGACTACCGAAACTTATAACATCGGATTGGATTACGGCTTCCTTAATAACCGTATCTATGGTTCTGTGGACTATTACCAACGCCACACCAAGGACTTGCTGAATACGATTCCTGTGATTTCGGGAACCAACTATTCTTCTGTGATTACCACGAATATCGGTGAAATGGATAATAAAGGACTCGAATTTTCCATTAATGCAGTGCCGGTACATACCAAAGACTGGAAATGGACAGTAGGCATGAACTATACCTGGAACGATTCAAAGATCACAAAACTGAATGTAGTGGATTCGGAAGCCAACTTTGTACAGACCGGAGCCATTTCGGGCACCGGTAAAACAGTACAGGTATTCATGGTAGGCGAACGCCCTTATACTTTCTATCTGGCAAAACAAGCTTATGACGACAATGGCAAGCCGATAGAAGGCCAATATGTACAGCCGGACGGTTCCGTATCGGCAACAGAAACAAAGTATGCCACCAACAAGAGTGCATTGCCGGAATCCTATCTGGGCTTCAATACCCAACTGAGCTATAAGAACTGGGATTTCGCTATCAGCGGGCACGGAGCTTTCGGCAATTATGTCTATAACTACATAGCTGCCGACCAGTATGTACAGTCTGTTTATAGCGACCAGGGAAACTTCTCGAATATCCTGAGCAGAACCAAAGCTACAGGTTTCCAGAACCAGCAACTGTATTCGGACTACTTCCTGGAGAAAGGAAACTTCTTCCGGATTGACAATATCTCATTGGGTTACACTTTCAAGAAACTGTGGGATCAGTCAAGCTCTTTGCGGCTGACTTTCGGTGTTCAGAATGTGGCTACCTTTACCGGTTATTCGGGCATCGATCCGGAAATCTACAGCGGTATCGACAAGGAGATATATCCCCGTCCGCGAGTATTCTCATTAAGTGCTAATTTAACTTTCTAACGGATTAAAAAAAACTATGCGATATGAAAAAGATAATTGCCTATTCATTCAATCTACTTTTCTTGGTCACGTTTCTGGCTTCGTGCCTGGGTGACCTCGATACCATGCCATTGGACAATAATCAGTTGGTAAGCGACCAGGTATATAAGACTAAGGACGGCTATACGGGCGTGTTGGCAAAGTGCTATTCATCTCTGATCCATGAAGTATTCGCCCATGGTGCAGCCGGAGTACGGCGCGATATACTGCAGCGGAGCCAGCTCCGAGGCTGTCGCGGAGACAACGATGGTATAGTCCATGGCGCCGCCGCGGGCGAGCGTATCGACGAGCTGGGCGACGGTCGAGCGCTTCTGGCCGATGGCGACATAGATGCAGATGACGTTCTTGCCCTTCTGGTTCAGAATGGTATCCGTCGCGATGACGGTCTTGCCGGTCTGACGGTCGCCGATGATGAGCTCGCGCTGGCCGCGGCCGATGGGGATCATGGAGTCGATGGCCTTGATGCCGGTCTGCAGCGGGACGCTGACGGACTTGCGCTCGATGATGCCTGGGGCGTTGCGCTCGATGGGGCGCAGCTCCTTCGAGTCGATGGGGCCCTTGCCGTCAATGGGCTGGCCGAGGGCGTCGACGACGCGGCCGATGAGGGCCTCGCCGACCGGGACGGACACGACGCGGCCCGTGCGCTTGACAAGGCCGCCCTCGCGGATGCCGACGTCCGTGCCGAGCATGACGACGCTGACGCAGCTCTCCTCGAGGTTCAGCGCCATGCCGAACGAGCCGTTCTCGAAGCGGAGCAGCTCGTTGGACTTGCATTTATCCAGCCCGTGCACCTTGGCGATGCCGTCGCCGACCTGAATGACGTAGCCGATCTCATCCTGCTGCGTCTGGGATGCATAATTTTTGATCTGATCCTTGATGATCTTACTGATATCGTCGATTCTGAGATTCACGGTTTCACCAACCTTATCTTTTGATGGGGAGCCGGTCAGACCACGGTCTGGCTCAGGCTGCGGCGCAGGCGCTCCAGACGGCTGCGGATGCTGTCGTCGAGCTGGATGCCGCCATAGCGCAGGGTAATGCCGCCGAGCAGCATGGGATCGGTGCGGCAGGACGGGTCTGCGCTGTCCAGCAGGTCGGTGCGGCAGGTCAGGCTGACGGTCTTGCCGGTCAGCGACTCGAGCCGGGCGCACAGGGCCTCGCGCTGCCGCTGCTGCATGGGAACGGCCGTGATGGCCGTCGCGCGCAGGATGCCGTGCGCCTCGTCATAGGCCGCCTCATAGGCGGTCAGGCAGGCGGGCAGCTGCCAGAGCGCGCGCCGGTCGCACAGCAGGCACAGGAAATTGCGCAGCTCCTGCGACGCGCCGGAAAAGGCCTGCAGCAGCAGGGCGTGTTTTTCCGGCCCGGCCACGGCGGGCGTGTCCATCAGCGTGACATAACCTGGGTTTTCCCGCAGGGCGCGGCGGACGAGCTGCAGCTCCTCCAGCACCCCGTCGCCGCAGCCGTCCTCTTCCGCGAGCTGAAACAGCGCACGGCCATAGCTTGCGGCATCAATCATGGCTGTCCCCCAATTTCTCAATGAAGGAATCGATCAGTTCGGTGTGCTCCTCGCTGCGGATATCGCGCTGCAGGACGGCGGAGGCAATGTCCACCGCCATGTCGGACACATCGTCCTTGATCTCGTTCATGGCGCGCTTCTTTTCCAGCGTGACCTGCGCCTCAGCGCGCTGCATGGTCTGCGCCGCCTTGTCCTGCGCATCGCGGAGGATCTCCTCCTCTCGTAGCTGGGCACGGCGGTTGGCGTCGCGGAGCAGCGCCTCGCTCTCGGCGTTGGCCTGCTGCAGGCGCGTCTCATAGCGCGCGCGCATCTCTTCGGCCTCGGCCTTGGCACGGTTGGCGTTGTCGTAGAGGTCGTCGACCTCCTTCTGGCGCGAATCGATCATGTTCTTGACGGGCTTGAAGAGGAGCTTTTTCATGACCAGATAGAGGATGACCAGATTGCACAGCGTGAACAGGCAGGTCCAGAAATCCACACCGACAAAGCTCTCAAATCCCGTAAAAAATTTCAAGCCGCATCTCTCCTTTCTCCGGCAGATCTCGTGGTGCTGCGCCGCATCAGAAAACGAAGAGCAGCAGCAGAGCGATGACCAGAGAGTAGATACCGGTGGACTCGGTGATGGCGCAGCCGAGGATCATGTTGGTACGCAGCGTATCGGAGACCTCCGGCTGACGTGCCATGCCCTCGAGGGCCTTACCGACGGCATTACCTTCGCCGACTGCCGGGCCGATAGCGCCCAGACCCATGCAGAGACCTGCGCCGATCGCAGCGGCGGCCTTGATGATTGCTTGATCCATTGTGTGTTTCCTCCTGTAAATATTGTTGTGTTTGGAACGATCTCAAATCGGGGTTTGCTTATGGCAACACCGCATAATTCCTCTTCGGCCTTCGCCGGATATTTTTCGCCGATTCTGCAGTTCGAAAAGTTTGAAATACACAAAGTATTCCTGCACTTTTCAAACCTTGTATCGACAAAAAATCTCTCGCCGAATGCTCTTGTTGAATTGTGCGGTGTTGCCTTATTTCTTCTCCGGCTCTGCGGCGGGGGGCGGGCAGGCTGCGCCGACGTAGACCATCGTCAGCATGCAGAACACGAGCGCCTGGATGCAGCCGGTAAAGAGATCAAAATAGATGGAGAGGACGGCGGGGATGCCGACCTGGAAAATGGGGATGGACGAGATGAATTCACTCGGGATCCAGCCGAGCACGAACGAGCTTAGCGCGGACAGACCGCCGTAGATAAGGGCCGTGAGCACGGAGCCGCCGGCGATATTGCCGAAGTGACGGAACGACATGGAGATCGGCTGCGCGATCTCGCTGATGATGTTCATCGGCGTCATAACGACCACGGGCTCCGTGAAGCCCTTCAGCCAGCCGAAGAAGCCGTTGTTTTTGATATTGTTGTACCAGACGAGGGCGGTCGTCATGAGGGCCCAGGTGAGCGTCGTGCTGAGGTCGGCCGTCGAGCTGCGCAGGAAGCCGGTCAGGCTGGCGAGCGAGCCGAGCACGGACGAGCAGAACAGCGCGCCGATGTAGGGCGCAAAGCGCTCATTGTGCTTGCCCATCGTGTCGTCCACGAGCTTGTAAACGGCAAGGACGGCGCGCTCCGTGACGGCCTGCATGCGGCCGGGGCGCTTCCGGAGATTACGGCCGAGCCGCCAGCAGAGGATCGTCACCGCGGCCAGAACGAGGAGCGAGGTGAGCGTCGTCTGCGTGATGGTCACATCGCACAGACCGAAAAACGAGAACTCCGCAAGGATGCGCGGACCGGTGATATTAACATTCATGCAGCGGGAACTCCCTTCTTTTTCTTGCGTACCAGCTCGGAGGCCATGAGCGCCAGCCGCATGAAGCACAGCGGCAGCAGCGTGGCCAGCGGGTCGAACCGCTTGCTCTTGAGCGCGATGACCAGAACGACCAGCAGCACGACCATGCGCACGACGAACAGCACGCGGGACGTGAGCTGGGCGGACAGTGGGTTTTCCTTCTTCGAGGCCCGCAGCAGGCCGAGGATCATGGCGGCAAAATTCACCAGCGCGGCGGCGGTACCGAGCGCGGCGCCGAGCAGAATATCCTGCCGCAGCGCGGCGAACAGCGCGTAGCAACCCAGCATGATGCCGGACAGCACGATCTCCGCAGCGAGCGTCGGCAGAACGAGCCACTTCAGACTGCCGGACGTTGACTCGTTAACGGGTTCCATGCGGATCATCCTCCTTTTTGTGAGATGACGGAACATCGGAAGACGGGGGCGCGGTGGGGTCCATGGTGCGGGCAGCCGTCAGCAAAAAATGGAACATGCTGTACAGCCCGGCGAACACGCCGAAGACGATTGCGGTAATCATGATCCAGCGGCCGAGCCCGCAGCGCGTGCGCAGCAGCCAGCCGCCGAGAATGATGAGCCCAGCCGGGCACACCATACAGAAGCCTGCCTGAATGCAATAATTGACGGCATAAATCGCGCGAAATACCTTTTTCGGCAAGAAAGAGCACCTCCTAAAAAACAGGACCCGATTCTCCCCTATTATCAGTTAACATCATACCCCTTTTTTTCAAAAATTGCAATATGCAAAGCTTGAAAAATGTCTGAAATCAGGGCGGCCTTTCGAATATGCTCCGCGTTGACATTCTGCGGGGAATTCGATATAATTGTTCACGATCGCCGCGCAGAATGCGGCTTTGTTGATTCTTCCCGATTTGAGGTGTCTTGATTTTGAAAACTCCCGAACTCCGGCCGGAAACGCTCTGCATTCAGGCCGGCTACACGCCGGGCAACGGCGAACCGCGCCAGATCCCGATCATCCAGAGCACAACATTCCGCTATGAGACCTCCGAGGCCATGGGAAAGCTCTTTGACCTCGAGGCGGACGGCTATTTCTATTCCCGCCTGCAGAATCCGACCTGCGACCACGTTGCGGCGAAGATCGCGGCGCTCGAGGGCGGCACGGCCGCCATGCTGACCGGTTCCGGGCAGGCCGCCAATTTTATGGCCATGTTCAACATCGCCGGCTGCGGCGACCACATCGTGAGCTCCGCGTCCATTTACGGCGGCAGCTATAACCTGTTTGCCGTGACGATGAAGCGCATGGGACTCTCCTGCACGTTCGTCGACCCGGACTGCTCCGCGGAAGAGCTGAACGCCGCGTTCCGCCCGAACACAAAGGCCGTGTTCGGCGAGACCATCGCCAACCCTGCCCTGACCGTGCTGGATATCGAAAAGTTCGCCGCTGCGGCCCATGCCCATGGCGTGCCGCTCATCGTGGACAACACGTTTGCCACGCCCGTCAACTGCCGCCCGCTCTCGTGGGGCGCGGATATCGTGACGCACTCCACCACAAAGTATATGGACGGCCATGCGGCGGCCCTCGGCGGCTGCATCGTCGACGGCGGCAAATTCGATTGGACGAAATATCCCGAAAAATTCCCCGGCTTGTGCACGCCGGACGAAAGCTACCACGGCGTGACATATACGGAGCGCTTCGGCCTTGGCGGCGCGTTCATCACAAAGGCCACGGCCCAGCTCATGCGCGACCTCGGCGCGGTGCAGTCCCCGCACAACGCATTTCTGACAAATCTCGGCCTTGAGAGCCTGCCCGTGCGCGTGCGCCAGCACTGCGCCAATGCGCAGCGTATCGCAGAGCACCTGCAGGGCCACGAAAAGATCGCGTGGGTGAAGTACTGCGGCCTGCCCGGCGACCGCTATTACGAGCTGGCGCAGAAATATCTGCCGAACGGCTCCTGCGGCGTTATTTCGTTCGGCGTCAAGGGCGGCAGAGCCGCCGCCGAGCGGTTTATGAGCCATCTGAAGCTCGCCTCTATCGAGACGCATGTCGCCGATGCGCGGACATGCTGCCTGCATCCCGCCAGCACGACGCACCGCCAGATGAACGACAGCGAGCTTGCCGCAGCGGGTGTTTCTCCAGACCTTGTGCGGCTGTCCTGCGGCCTTGAGAATGCGGACGACCTGATTGCCGACCTCGATCAGGCGCTTGCCGCCGAATAAGCCGGAGGAAACACCATGCCTATTAAAATACCGAACGATCTGCCGGCAGCCGCCACCCTGCAAAGCGAGAATATCTTCGTTATGCCGGAGACCCGTGCCATCACGCAGGACATCCGCCCGCTGGAGATTCTCATCCTGAATCTCATGCCGACGAAGGTCGTCACGGAGACGCAGTTTGCCCGCCTGCTCGGCAATACGCCCCTGCAGGTGCACCTGGAATTCCTGCACACGCGCTCCCATGTGGCCACGCACGTCTCGGCGGAGCACCTGTTCACGTTCTACAAGACGTTCGACGAGGTCCGCGACCGCCGCTATGACGGCATGATCATCACTGGCGCGCCCGTGGAGCAGCTGCCGTTTGAGGACGTCGAGTACTGGCAGGAGCTTTGCAGCATCATGGACTGGAGCCGGACGCATGTGCACAGCACGCTGCACATCTGCTGGGGCGCGCAGGCCGCGCTGTACCATCACTACGGCATCGAGAAGGTGCCGCTGGAGAAAAAGCTCTTCGGCGTGTTCCCGCACCGCGTGGAGTATAAGAACCCGATCCTGCTGCGCGGCTTTGACGACGTGTTCATGGTGCCGCATTCCCGCCACACGACGGTCCGCCGCGAGGACATCGAGCGCGTGCCGGAGCTGAAGATCCTGGCCTCGTCGGAGCAGGCGGGCGTCTATGCGATCTTCACGGCGGGAGGGCGGCAGATCTTCCTGACGGGCCACGCGGAATACGACCCGGACACGCTGCGGCGCGAATATGAGCGCGACAAGGCTCTCGGACTTCCCATTGCTGTGCCGGAGAATTATTTCCCCGGCAATGACGACACGAAGCCGCCCCTCGTCACCTGGCGCAGCCACGCCAACCTGCTGTTCTCGAACTGGCTGAACTACTTTGTCTATCAGACGACCCCGTATGATTTCACATTCTGACCAAAGTGCGCCGCAAAAACGGCACGCTTTTTCGTCGTAAGCGCCAAAGATCGGATTTTGACGAAAAAGGGCTTTACAGCCGGGAAGGGCTGTGCTAGAATAACGCCCGAAAAAAGTTCTTTAAGAGCGGTACAGAGAGACCGACAAGGACGCGAATGAGAGACGCAGAGGGTCTGTGCACCCGTCTGCCGCTTTGCTGTGGATTCGTATGCCCTGTCGCTGTACTGCGGCAGGGCATTTTTGCGCCCTGCGGGAGGGAAAGCCATGCAGACTGTTGAGATCGCGGATGCAGCCGCGTTTGAGCGCACCCTGCGCCGTCTGGCGCATCAGATACTGGAGAACAACCCGGAGCCGGAGCAGGTCCTGCTCGTCGGCATCCTGCGGCGCGGTGTCCCGCTGGCCGAGGAGCTGGCCAGGCTCATGGAGCGCTTCGGCGGCGTCCGGCCGCCGGTCGAGACGCTGGATATCACGCTGTACCGCGACGATCTGAGCGAGCTCGGCGATCTGCCGGAGGTCCGGCCGACGCAGTTTGCTACGCCGGTCGCCGGAAAGACCGTCATCCTTGTGGATGACGTCATCTACACCGGCCGCACGGCGCGCGCCGCGATGGAGGCCGTCATCCGCCTCGGCCGCCCGGCACGCATCCGGCTGGCCGTGATGGTCGACCGCGGCCACCGCGAGCTGCCCATCGACCCGGAGTACGTCGGCAAGAACGTGCCGACGGCGCGGGAGGAGCAGATCTGCGTACTGACGCCGCAGTTCGACGGACAATGGGGCATTCACCTGCGCAAGCAGGCCTGAATACAAAACCACATCAGCAAAACCCAAAATACAGAACGGGGGAACCAATCATGAACATGATCTTCGGAGTCAAGGACCGGCCGAAATTCGGCCAGACGATCCTCTTCGCCATCCAGCAGCTGCTGGCCATCATGGCGGCGACGCTCGTCGTTCCGGTCATCACCAACGGCGCGACCGGCAGCACGCTCAGCCCCGCCGCGGCGCTCTTCGGCGCTGGCGTCGGCACGCTTGTCTACCTGCTCTTTACGAAATTCCGCAGCCCGGTCTTCCTTGGCAGCTCGTTTGCCTTCCTCGGCAGCATGGCTGCAGCCTTCGCAGGCGGCGTTTCCATGACGCTCGGCTATGCAGGCCTTATTCTCGGCGCGGTGTTTGCCGGCTTTGTGTATGTCATCATTGCGGCGGCCGTGAAGGTCGCGGGCGTCAAGTGGCTCGACCGCCTCATGCCGGTCGTCGTCATCGGCCCGACGGTTTCCATCATCGGCCTTTCGCTGGCGGGCAACGCCGTCTCCGACCTCATCAAGGGCAGCGTGGTGAACGCCGAGGGCGCTGCGGTCGCTTCTCCGCTCATCACCGTTCTGTGCGGCCTTGTGGCTCTGCTCGTGACTATGCTCTGCGCGACCTACGGCAAGAAAATGGTCCGCCTCATCCCGTTCATCCTCGGCATCCTCGCGGGCTACGCCGTTGCGGCGGTGTTCACCCTCATTGGCAACGCCACGGCCACGGACGCGCTGAAGGTGCTCGACTTCTCGAAGCTTTCCGTGCTGTGGGAAAACGGCGTCACGCTGAAGACATTCGTGAACTATGAGCTTGTGACGAAGGACTTCGTCTTCCTCAAGGCTGCCAAGGGCTTTGCCGAGCTGAACTGGGGCTATGTCGGCGCCATCGCCGTGGCCTATGTGCCGGTCGCGTTCGTCGTCTTCGCCGAGCACATTGCAGACCACAAGAACATCTCCTCCATCATCGGCAAGGACCTTCTGAAGGATCCCGGTCTCTCCCGCACCCTGCTGGGCGACGGCGTCGGCTCCATGGCGGGCGCTCTCCTCGGCGGCTGCCCGAACACGACCTACGGCGAATCCGTTGCCTGTGTTGCCATCACGCGCAACGCCTCCGTTGTGACGATCCTGGCAACGGCCATCCTCGCCATGCTCGTCAGCTTCTTCTCCCCGTTCGTCGCCTTCGTCAACTCCATCCCCGGCTGCGTTATGGGCGGCGTGTGCATCGCCCTGTACGGCTTCATCGCGGTCTCCGGCCTGAAGATGATCCAGCAGGTCGATCTCGGCAAGGACAACAACCTCTTCGTCGTCAGCACGATCCTCGTGACCGGCATCGGCGGCCTGTCCCTGACGTTCGGCAAGATCACGATCACGCCGGTCGCCGTCGCACTCATCCTCGGTATTCTCGCAAATCAGATCCTCAAGGGCCGCAGCGCGAACCGCGACTGAGACCGAGTCTCATACCTTATATAATATATACAGCCGCGCGGTGCCCAAGTCACCGCGCGGCGGCTTTTTTCAAAATAGGGCTTGACAAATGCGGAAAAACAAAGTATAATACACAAGCAAATTGGATATGCGAGTGTGCTGGAATAGGTAGACAGGCACGTTTGAGGGGCGTGTGGCAACAGTCGTGTGAGTTCAAGTCTCATCTCTCGCACCAAATTAGACAAAAACCGTGTATAACTTGAGTTATACATGGTTTTTGCTTTTTCTGCCGGAAAATCACATGAAATAAACTCGCAAACTGTGCAGAATGTGCATACAGAAGATAACAAAATATCATTTATTCCTATGTTTTATCTCTTGGATGAGATAGCAAACATAGGAATTTTTATTTTAGGAGGAACAAAACATGAGAATACCATATGGTTTTACTTTGACCAACAGTGGGGGACTTGAAACCAATAAGAGCGAAGCAGAAAATGTTGCCTTGATTTTTAACTTCTATATGGCAGGGGCAAGTTTGGGAAAGGTTGTGGATATGCTTTATGCAAAACAAATACCGTCTCCGACTGGAAAGGCAAAATGGACTCGTGCCGCGGTAGACCATCTTCTCTCTAACGGAAAATATGCGGCGATCATCGGGCTAAAGAAGTTTCTGGATGTGCAATTTGAAAAGGCGGCACGCTGTAACATTGATTATGACAAGGAGGGCTTGCCGAGAAAAAATACGCGCTATGTTTCGCATATTATGGCTCAGAAATGATCCATCTTTTATATTTCTGTACATTATGCTACAATAACCTTAAGAGGTGAGAGATGTGGCAGAGAAACTTAGTTTGGTGGATATGATCGGTATCGGAAACTTGTTGGAGCCCCTCGTAGCTGAGGATATCATCACCTGTGAGGAGCGGGACCGAATTATATTGCGAATTACGAAGGACAATGAGATTGACGAATACAGGCTTTCTGTTCTTGCCGGCTATAAGAGAAGTAAGGCGGAGGTGTTGGCCCGCATGGAACAGAGAAAGCAGTCGAAGTCTCAGCCCCAAAAGCAGGATGATAGTTACATTTCGCTGACTGAGCTTGCACGAAATCACAGCAAGGCTGCTTCGGGATATGTGATACAGAGCTGGCTGCGCAGTGAAAATACACTAGCCTTTTTAAATCTGTGGGAGCAGGAAAACAATCCCGATTATAGAGAAGCGGGCTACATTGAACTTTTAGAGAAAAAGAAAACTGCCTCGTTTACTTTGACGCCAAAGCTATGGATTGAGAAGACAGAGGCGATCGGTATCGCTTCCAAACAAGGCAAAGGCGGCGGAACATTTGCGCATCCGATGATTGGCTGCGAATTCGCGTCATGGATATCGCCGGAATTCAAGATGCTGTTGCTGAAGTTGTCACTGGATAGGGAGCGGTTAAAGGAATGACTAAGGCTGCATATAGTCGGTTCTTTCTTTGCGAGTAATACATTCAGAGTCAGACTTACACGGAGGATGGCAATATGAATTTCTTCGATTTTATGCGCAACACATTCGTGACAAACGAACCTGTTTGGAACTATTATGGCACAGAAATCTATACTGATCCTGTTGCTTCACCGGGACGGTCCGCACAGTTTATTCAAGATTATTTCTTGCAAGGTCAAAAAGGCGACATTGTCTATGAGTTGGATGCACATCACGACGTGAACATACACGGCATATCGCTCCTGCTTTCCGAATACAGAGCGACTCACACGGTGTCGGCATTCTTCTTGGGGATATTCCTTGAGGATTGTCTGACACAGGGGCAGTGTGGCGCGGATCTCGCGGTGCACGGTGATTTCTTCCCGTTTTCATATCTTTGGTTTCTGACCTGTTTATATCATGATTATGGTTATATTGTGGAAGAAAACTGGAAGCCAAGCTGTAGACGATACAATGAAGCAAGAATATGCAGTTTGGATGGA
>OHOI01000170.1_pt1 | contig 59817 bp, 104 predicted proteins | sample 1569781 | NCBI WGS metagenome assembly OHOI01 (sample SAMEA3879587, study PRJEB24766) | human gut metagenome | biome: human-associated habitat; feature: feces | place: USA | collected 1985/1987 | reverse complement strand
TCGAACCTATGACCCTCTGCTTGTAAGGCAGATGCTCTCCCAGCTGAGCTAAGATCCCATATTACTTCGTGTCATCGCTGACACCTTTGTTAGTATACTCAAGTGACCATGTTTTGTCAACAACTTTTTTCACTTTTTTTATTATATTTTTATCGGCCTCCACCAAACAGGTAAATTATGAGATTCACGATGAACAGAATGATGACAACCGGTATGACGATATACCACACGATCTTGAATCCCAGCCAGATCACTCCAAGCACTATACCTATAACAAGTGCAGCCACAAGAATGAGTATTATCGCCGTCAGCACCTTGCCTATCGGTGAACCGAAATCAAGCTTGCCATATGCAAAACTTGTGTTGCCCTCATCGTCAACATTTACATGCCAGCCCTTCTGACTGCTACCGCCGGCTTTGCGGGTTGTGTAGCTCTCTTCATACGAGGAGGACTCTGAATCATAATATCTTCCGCTTGCGCCCTGTCCTTCTGTGTCAATTATTGTCTTGGCGATCAGTCTTGCAGATCCCAGAGATGAACATATCTCCTCCTCTGACTTGCCTGCTTCCTTCTGCTTCTTAAAATAATCCTCATAATAATTTATCGTGTCATAATATGTCTGCGTTGAGACATTTCCATCAAGAGCTTTCTTCAGCTCATCCATAAACTCTCTTTTTCGCATATCGCACCTCCGCGCCATTATGTCAATTCTATTTTTATCACTTCATATTAAGATATACGACGACAACTTTGTAGCCGCCCATATCTTCCACCACATAATTTATAGACCTTATATTGCCATAATTGTACAGAAATGACAAGTCAAATGTTTCGTCATCTGTATATATAGCAGCTTCCAGCACATTACTGCCGCCCATCTGTATCCTTATGCCTTTTTTATACTCATCGAACGAGTCATAGGTATAAAACCTCTTTTTATAGAAATTATACGCTGTGTCGGCACACTCTCTGTAGAATTGCTTTTCCCATGAGTGAGTCAGTTCCAGTGTGCTGTCATCGACATTCACATAGGTGTGCTTCAGATAGCTGCCCATATCCGGCAGCGAGTCATCCCATGTCAGATCCACATTATACCATTCTCCGCCGAGCTCTATCTGATTCCATGCATGAAGTCCTTCCTCCGTGCTTCCGACTACTATGTCACATTTGACGCCCAGACAGGACATGATTATGAAGAACGCCTCAGCGTAGCCGTCGCACACGCTCTGGTGAAGCACCAGCGCTCCATATGCCGTATATGCATCATCATTATTGTCGGGATATCCATAGACACAGTTTTCCACTATATAATCGTGCACGGCGATCTCCTTGTCAAGGTCGCTCATGCCATCTGAAATGTTGTCATTTATAAAGCTGTCTATCACCTCATATATCTGCTTCGCCCTTATGTTGTCCTCCGGGATATCCGTTCCTTCTATATATTTTCTGACAGCATAATAATTATCCGACAGTTCATAGTTGAGCTGTATTGCCAGATATCTTCCCGTCTCGATTATTATCCTGTACGTATCCACTGAGCCGTATGCCGAATCTATATATTTGTTGATGTTGTGCACATCACTTTTCGCCACATTACTTACATAATACATGCCCGACTCGTCTCCGTCCTCCATATCCTGGACAACGGCCGCCCGGAACTCCACCAGGCCATCAAGCATCTGGCTGCTCTTGATCACATTGAAGAACAACCACCGCACTCCCACCATCATCAGCGAGAGAACAACTACAATACTTATAACTCCAAGAATCTTCTTTTTTGTACCCAAACTTCCTGTCAATCCTCCATCCCTGCTTTGCTGCGGTGATCCGCCTGTATATTTTATCATCTGTACTTTTGCGCCGCAAGCACCAACCACGCATTTCCTGTGGTTATAAATAAACCTTATTTGTGTTGATATGCGAACTTTTATGTTGTAAAATGTACGTTGTTTGAAAACTACCTTATAATTTACTCAGTTTTCAACCTAAAACAAAAAAATAACAGAAAAGAGGATTTAATATGGCTCAGCTCTGGGGCGGACGCTTCACAAAAGAAACAGACAAATTAGTATATAACTTTAACGCATCTATTTCATTTGATCAGAAATTCTACAGACAGGATATCCGCGGAAGTATCGCGCATGTAACCATGCTCGCTTCATCCGGTATTCTCACTGACGAGGAAAGAGATCAGATCATAGCGGGACTTAAGGGCATACTGAACGATGTGGAGAACGGTTCTCTGCAGATCACTTCAGAATACGAAGATATACACAGCTTTGTCGAGGCAAATCTCATAGACAGGATCGGCGATGTGGGCAAAAAGCTTCACACCGGACGAAGCAGGAACGACCAGGTTGCATTGGACATGAAGCTCTATGTAAGAGACGAGATCATCGAGCTCAAGGAGCTTATTTACAAGCTTCTGACTACTCTTCACAGACTTATGAATGAGCACATCGACACATACATGCCTGGATTTACTCACCTCCAGAAGGCACAGCCAATAACTCTGGCACATCACTTTGGAGCATACATGGAGATGTTCAAGCGTGACTACGACAGAATGAACGATATATATGACAGAATGAACTACTGTCCTCTCGGATCAGGTGCCCTCGCAGGAACCACATATCCGCTCGACAGAGAGCTCACCGCTTCTCTGCTGGACTTCTACGGTCCGACTCTCAACAGCATGGATTCAGTTGCCGACAGGGATTACTGCATAGAGCTTTTATCCGCCATGTCTACCATCATGATGCATCTCTCACGTTTCTCCGAGGAGATCATCATCTGGAACTCAAATGAATATCAGTTTGTTGAGCTCGATGATTCATACAGCACAGGAAGCTCTATCATGCCACAGAAGAAGAACCCGGATATAGCCGAGCTCGTAAGAGGTAAGACAGGCAGGGTTTACGGTGCTCTCACCTCCCTTCTCACAACCATGAAGGGAATCCCTCTCGCATACAACAAGGACATGCAGGAGGATAAGGAGCTCACATTTGACGCGATAGACACTGTAAAGGGATGTCTCGCACTGTTCACAGGCATGATAGCCACCATGACAGTCAACAAGCCTAGAATGGAAGCATCAGCCAAGAACGGATTCACCAACGCAACAGATGCCGCAGATTACCTTGTAAATCACGGTGTACCTTTCCGTGATGCACACGGCATCGTCGGCCAGCTCGTTCTGAAGTGCATAGAGGAGAACATCTCCCTCGACCAGCTTAGTCTCGACGAGTACAAGGCCATCTGTCCTGTATTTGAAGATGACATATATACAGCCATCAGCATGGAAGAATGTGTTCAGAAGCGTAACACAATCGGTGCTCCGGGACACGCTGCAATGCAGAAGGTGATCGATGCAAACGACAAGTTCTTAGCATGGGCTGAGCAGGATTTAACCAAGCACACCAAGGAGTGATTTTTATGAACAATACAACAAAAGCCAAATACGATATGGCAGAAAAGATGCTCAAGGTCGATATCTCTCTTGAGGAGGTTGCTCTTATGACCGAACTTCCAATGGAAACACTGAAAAAGATACAGCACGACATAGAAAAAGATGGCCTTGTGACCAGACACGATGTAAAGGATGTTGATCTCGGTACAAGTTATCTCATCTGATCGTCTTCTATCACTATATGCATGTATTGCACAATAAATATCCCCGCTGTTATTGTAAAAACAGCGGGGATATTTATATTGTGTATCACTATTACTTGTCCTCAAGATACCTTCTAAGACTTTTTATCGCATTCTTCTCGAGGCGGCTGACCTGCGCCTGGGATATGCATATCTCCTCCGCCACCTCCGTCTGGGTCTTTCCCTCAAAAAATCTCAGCCTCACTATATTCTTCTCCCTGTCGCACAGCCTGTCCATAGCCTCTCTGAGATCAAGGTTTTCAACCCACATCTCCTCCTTATTCTTTCTGTCTCTTATCTGATCCATGATGTACAAGGTGTCTCCACCCTCCTGATACACCGGCTCATACAGGGACAGCGGTGCCGATATGGCATCAAGCGACATGACTATATCTTCCTTCGGTATACTTATCTCCTCCGCTATCTCCTCTATCGTCGGCTCCTTATCCTTTGTCTTCTGGAGATTTTCCTTGGCATATATCGCCTTGTAGGCTATATCACGCAATGACCTTGATACTCTTATAGCATTGTTATCTCTGAGATACCTTCTACACTCACCTATGATCATAGGAACTGCATTATGTAAGTGCTAAAAGTTTTTTAGCTGAATTTCTATATCGTCCTTGCCTACAATCACTTTATCAATTATAGTTTTGAGTATAGAGTTTTTTTGAGACTTGCTGATACCATCCCAAATGTCGGCAAGTTTTTTTATATTCTCATAGACAAATTCTTTTTTCTGCTCATGCTGACCATTTTTTCTTTCAGTTGAAATCTTTTCGGTAGTCTCTCTAATTTCAGTCTCCAAAGTCTTAATCATATCCAAAACCATGTCGTTTCCCTCTGCATACAGAGTGTATAGCCGTTTTAGCTTTGATTTTTGCTTTTCAAGCTGGTTAGTCAGTATTTGCAGCTTTGTTTCTTTTGCCTTTGGCTTGTATTGCGATAGATTTATTGAGATGTCGAGTATTTCATGCTCAAATGCTTTTTCAATATCGCTTGCCCATGCTCCGGGGTTGTCGCAATCTGCATTATAGTTTGGCAAGTAGTCCAAGTATTTGTCGTGTGAGCAACAATATATCTTGTGGATTCCCATGCCAGTTATCTTCTGGTATCGCATCTTGCAACCACAGGTTTTGCAATAACACAAACCTGTAAGCAAATGTGGCTCGGTAAAACTGTATATATGCTGTTTACGTCTACTTTTTCTCAACTCCTGAGCAAGATAAAATTTGTCGTGTTCAAATATCGACTCATGCAATCCTTTATATGTGCCGCCCTTGTATGGGATATAGCCGATATTAACAACCCCTGTGAGGATATTTCTCACAACAAATTCGCTCTTATAGCCAAGTAGTCTCTGAATTTTTACGTCGGACATGCCGTCAATAAACAAATCCATAGCTCTATTAGCCTGTTCGGCACGTTCTGGAATTGGTACAAGATAGCCAAGGTTTTTATCATATCGGTAACAGTATGGTGTATTGCCGCCGCCCATCCAGTAGCCATTTTTAACTCTCTCCAGCATACCGCCGCGCATTCTCAGCAACATTGTGTTTCTATCGTATTCGGCAACTGCCGCCATAATATGTGTTTGGAATTTGTCTTGCGGCGTCTCGTACCTGGCAAAATCGTGTACGCTATTAACTCTGACACCTTTCGGTGTAAAGAGTTTTTCAATCATGTATAATGCATCTACTGAATCCCTTGCTAGCCTGTCCAGCTTATATACTACTATGTTGTTTATTTTCGATATGTCCGATATAAGCCGTTGCAGTTCAACACGCTTGCTCATGTCCATCCCAGATAGTCCAGCATCAATATACCAATCAGTGATTAGCATTTCATTTTTCTTACAATATTCTTCGATATCTCTTTTTTGACTTTCAAGGCCGTAACCCTCTTCAACCTGTCTTTCTGTTGACACTCTTATATATGCCACACATTCCATTTCTATTATCCTCCTACGTAAAATGTGCCGCATATACACTACATTCTACGGCACATTCTACTTGTCATTTATTTACTTGTCAACCAATCATGCTAGCTATTGTTCTCATCACATCATCAGGCAGAACAATATCAGCAATATTCACTTTCTTACCGTTTTGTGTAACCACAACATTCATCTGCTTTTCCTCCGATACTCCGCCTTTGCCTTTAAACTTCTGTCTATCAGATACTTGTCAACCGCTCGGCTCTTCGACCTCTCGTTAAACACTTTGCTGTTCCATTCATCGTACACTTTTTTCCACGTTAGGTACCGCTCACAGTTTGAATGACAACCAACATATCTATCGGGGCAGTCTTTACACGGATTGTCTTTCTTCGTTGTCATTAGCCGCTCGCCTCCTTTGGCTTATCTGATACTGTCGCCTGTTATATGCACTCCTGTCTGCCTTTGCCGAGTTGATAAGATTGAGCTGGTAGTGGTGCTCACATAACTTATACCCATCCTTAACAGGATTATTGCAAAATCGACATATACCCTTTTCGTATCTTTCTTGTGCATTCAACCTTTTCTCTGCTCTCTTTCTTCGGTGATAAGCATTAGTTTTTTCAGCGCAATACACGCATGTGTGTGCACCATCTTTAGCCGGTCGTTTTCCGCACCTAGTACAAAGGCCTTTTTCAACCCTTTCGGCATATTTGGTTTTCGCCCATTCCGCATGTTGTTTGTTGGTGTTTTCTCTGTCTGACTCCCTTTTTCTTAGCTTCCACTCAGATTCTCGTGCGCGACACTCAGGGCAGTGCCTTTCAGTCCCCATTAATTTATTTATTCGGCATGTAGGGCATATTCCATTATCGGCATACCAGTGTTTTTGTTGTATGGAGTCCTCGGTGTGTGCCTTGCAACATTTAACACAGTAAGCACCTATCCTGTCCAGCGGTTTTCCACATTCGACACATAATCCAGCAGCTTTACGGCGGCGGTACTGTTTTGTTGATGCTCCCATAGTCACTACTCTCTATTCAGTTTATAGTTTTTATCTTGAGTAATCTCAGGCAGATTAGCCTGTTTATCTTGAAGTAATTTAGAATTATTATTGACTTTATCAATCATCTGTCGTATCTCTGACGGCATTCTGTCTATCTCTCTCTGTCGTGCTATCTCTGTTCGATAGCACCGCATGAAGTTGCTGCTCACGACATTCTCATTAAACTCCGTGTCTTGCGCCCACATTCTCAGCTGTGACGGTGAGCCCACGGCTCTCTGACATGCCGGCGGCAACTCGTTAAATCTTGCTGTTGCATTGTAGCCACTATCCGATATTGCCTTGCGGACCAGTGACCACGCTTCGGCATCGGTCATTTGCCGAGGAGTAGTTATTGACTTTATTTTGTCTATAACCTGTCCTATCGCCGGGGCAAAACCACTGGTGTCCGTTAATATGTAAGCCTTGATTGCCATGTCAACCTCTGAGTAAGAATAATCAGACAACATATCCGTCCAAACAGATACAGTAAAGTCAATGTTAATCGGCTTGTAGTTTGGATAAGCAACCATTAACACCGCTATTATCTTACGTGTTTCTTTATCGGTCAATTGCGCCCCTCCTTGATTTCTTTCACCTTGTCACGAATAGCATCACGCTGCCACTCATTCAGCAAATATTTATCGCAATCTAATTTTGCCATTAAGTCATCAAGCGCTTTGTTATAACCATTATTGTATGCGCTTGCCATTTTTGATATATTTGTTGTAACAGGCTCAAGCCGTAACCGTTTTAACTCTTCAAGCCATTCCGCAATATTTACAAATACATCCGGATCTACTTTAAGTTTTATGTTCTTGGATTTTTCACGGCAAATTTTTATCGCCTTATCTACTGTCATTTCATTCTTGCCGTCAATCATCTTCATCTCTCCTTATCTGCTCCATGAGCCTATCAAACTGATCGCTTGCACTCTGTCTAGGCTTTGGTGGTTGAACTTTTTTTATTCTGTCCCAGGTTATCCCCTGGTAGCCATTTCCGATACTTTCGTCAATTATCGCTATGACAGCTTGCTCTCCATACTCATCAGCCTTGGCCTTAATAGTCTTAACCAAGGTTCTCAATCCGCTCTCTTTGTATGTAAATCTCCGTTCTTTTTTATATTTAAGCCAAGTATTGATACTATCTAATAAATAATTAGATATATTAAACTCTGTAATTAATTCATCTAGTATATTATTATTTATATTAATATTCTTAGATGTATTAACTATATCTCTTTTATTATTAATATCAGTATCAGATACAGATGCTTGTATGGGGCATACATGCCCCATAATAGGGGTATTACTTCTTATGCAGCTTACAACATCCAAAACATATTTTTTAAACATTTCCGACTTAATATGTTTTGCAACATTTTCAACCCCAGTAAGCGTTTTCTCGGACTTACTCCAGTTGTATTTATACCAATTCAGAATCAATACCTCCTTGGTATTCTTATCAAATTTAATAATCTTGTGAACATTTTCAAAGCGTTCAAGCAGTCTTATTATTGTGTCCTTGTTATACCCGGTATTTCTGGTCATCTGAGAATAGCTAATCTCGTAACAACCGCAAATATTAGTCTGAGGGTTCGTCAGCAAATAAATATAAAAATACTTATCCTCTGGTGTAAAATCATCCTCAACCTTATTGTCCGTCCAAAATGATAAATGCACACTCCTATATACCGCCATCAAACCTCACTCCTTATATGATTTTAGTTTTCATCTTTTGTAATGTCTTTTTTAGAAATTTTGTTTGCACTGAACACTGTATTTATCATTCATTGCGCCAAAGCAGAAACTTAGCAAGATTCATAACGCCTCCTTTATTATTTTTACCGTATCTTCCCAGGCATGAATAAAACTCAATGCCCAAAGGACAGTGCCATCCTTAGATTTTAAATCATTAGCCATAGCACAAGCTCTTTCCCATTCAGGATCAAGTTTCGCCTCTGCCGTTGCTCTAATTCTTTTTGCCAAAATATCCTCCTTTCTTTGATTTTTAGTTAGTTACTGGGGCTTCCTGCCTGTCTGAAAATGTTCGTCATAAGCATCAACTGTATAGCGTATTTCAGCCATAGCTATATCAAGTGTTACATCTTTTTTATCCAAGGCTCTTTCTGCAGAATCTTTAATTCTCATCATTAAAGATTCTGCTATTACTATATTCGCATTGCTACTCATTCTGAATCACTCGCTTTCTTTTTTCTTAAAATCCTCACAAGGTATATCAAGCAAGCAACCGCATTTTTCGATTTCTGTCACTCCCCAATATGTCTTGTATCTGTAAGAATTTTCGCATTTAAAGCAGAAATCCTTACCATTATTCAGCTTGCAACTTGTCTTTTTATCTTCCAGCTTTTTCCCAATACTCTCATTTATCCTTTTGAGTTCCTCAACCTTTTTCTGCAATTTCTCAAAATCTTCAATGAGTTTATTGTATTTCTTTTTGCTTAAAATCTTCACTCCGAATCACCCACTTTCAACAAATCCATGAACTTCTCATACTGTCTCTGTGACACCCATTCCCAGTGCAATTTCCCTGCACTTTTATATGTGCCACAGCAATTTGCCCTTATATTTCTAGCATATACATTTGTGTTCCTTTGTGCGTCATTGCTATTAGCATATATAATTCCAGTCTCTTTGCATCTTACAGGCTTTTGATTATGCGTATTATTTGTTCTTGTCTTTGACATATTGGATAAACAATTCCCATAATTTACGTTATATTTGTTGTTACACCATTCAAGATTCCATACGCAATTATTTGTCTTATCTTCGTCAATGTGATTAACCTGTGGCAGATTGTTCGGGTTCTGAATAAATGCCTTTGCTACAAGTCTGTGGATTAAAAAACTTTGCTGTTTATTTTGTTTTGTTAAGCATATGCCCAAATATCCTTTTTTCCTTTTTGACGGTTTCATAATTTTCCCTTTGTAGAATGAAACCTTATTGTTTCCAAAATTGCTTGTGTTATAAATATACCTGTCAACACTTCTAACCCTTCCGAAATTTGAAATCTGATAGTACCCTTCATAGTTTTCAATATCTTTCCAAGTTTCATTCATTAGTATCACCGCCTTTGTAGAAATTAAGAAATTTGTCAAATTTGTCAATTGCCTTTTGTTGGTTTTTGCTCGGCATATCCGACTTAGTTTTGTAATCAAGGTGCAATTCGAACAAATGAGAGACTTCTCTTGAAGCATTTTTATAGCCCTGTTTTAACCCATCTCTATAAGTTTTAGAAGCCTTAAATTCATTTATCTTCTCCTTGCCCTCACCCTGACCGCCAGCTGTCTTGTTGTAACGGCACTGGTAGCCTTTCTTCGTGTACTGCAATATCCAATACTGCTCCATCTGATCTAGTTCATCTTTGGGGTAATGGATAAAATTAATCTGCCATCCATAGGGGTTATCCGCACTGTAAAACCCTCGTTTCTTCAACGATAGGTCTATGTGCTGATACCCGGTAAGGTGGCTACACATCCGCTGCAAAATTTTCACAGCTTGACCTATGTAAAAGTAAGATATGCCATCCTCATCCGTCCGGGTGAGAAAGTATATACCACTCTTGTCATCAAGGTTTGGATTAACTTTCATAAGCCTTTCACGGTTGGATTTTTCTATAGCATATATTTTTTTGTAATTTAGCTTACTCGTTTTCTTCACCTCCTTCCATAATCTCCACGGCATCATCAAATTTTATATTCTTTCAATAATCCCTAGTCTCTATAGGGTCGTTAAGATCAATTACAAATGTTCCACTTGAACCCCTTGCATAACAAACTCGATTAAGCACAACATTGTGAGAGTTCTCAGCTATTCTATCCGATTCAGAATCCAGCACTTCATTCTGTCTATTTACGTCCATGTTTTCAAGGCCTGCTACATCAATTAATCTCAATCTTCATCGCTCCAATCTAATCTACAACCGCACTTGCTACAGTAATTTGGTGCATTGTATCTAGTGCCTGTGATTTTAACGCATTTGAGATGGTCTTTTTCACATTGCAAAGCATCTTCTTTGTTGCAATAATCCGTATGGCAAATATCACACGTATATAATTCTTTCTTAGTCATTTCCTCCACCTCCCAATTCTTTCAGTTTTGCCTCGGCTTCGGATTTTGCTAGAAACCAAGTCTCCTTGTACATCTTGTCTATAAAAATGTGGCCTGTTGCATATTCCAAGTCTTTCTCACATTCCAGATACCAACCATTCATGCTAAATGTAATTTTTGCAACTTTTTGATGGTAAACTCTGTTTGCTTTGCTGTGATGGTTCAGTATGTTGAGTTTATAGTTCGCCTGGCTCGGGACAAACCATACATCATCTCCAATATTGCAAGGCAACTTGATAAGCCTATCCTGTTCCTCTAAACTTTTACATTTTTTATAAAAGTCAACCGATTCATTTATGAGCAGAAGTGCTTTAACTGTATCGTCAGGAATATCAACTCCCGAGTGCTCTTCAAGCAATTCAATCATTGATTCTAATAGTCCGCCACAATCTCCATATACTTTGTTAAGTCGCTCTTCTAAGTCCTCATATTCAGCTAATTTTTCCGCAGCTGATACATAATCATGATTTTTTACCCATACCCCAGACTCTCCATCCGGGGCATTATCAATCCTTTCTGTTAATCTCTCCATTCTTTACTCCTTTCTCATAATCCGACATGTGCAATAACAATACCGATAATGACCACGATGCAGATTAGCTTACCCATCATTCTCTTCCTCCGACCAATCAATTTTCTGTCCACAGTTCGGGCAGTAATACACAAGCACATTACACAAACTGCCTCCACATTGCTGGCAAGAATACCCTACTGGAACCCATTGGCTATTATACTCTTCTGTAACCAGCGGTTTCTGTCCTATCTGCTTATTAACACACGCTTGAGCGATTCTTAATGCATACCTGCTTGATATGTTCTTACATCTTGATGTAGCATCCTGCTCAAGTATTTCCTCAAGTAATTCAAGCTGATTCTTCACCCGCTTTAGATTCATTCCTTTTCTTGCACTCATTTGCTATCACTCCTACTTAAATGGTAAATCATCCTCTATGCCCTCTGGTATGCTCATAAAGTCGTTGCCAGAGTTTGGCTGATTGCTCGCATTTGCTGTATTGGACTGCTGACTATTGCTGTTATTCGCATTCTTACTCTCGCAAAATTCCTGTTCCTCAACAACAACATCAGTTGTGTATACCTTATTACCATCCTTGTTTGTATAGCTACCGGTCTGGATTCTGCCAGTTATGGCAATCTTAATGCCCTGTTTAAGGTACTTCTCTGCAAACTCAGCGCTCTTACCAAATGCAATGCAGTTGATAAAATCCGCTGTCTGCCCATCGCCCTGTTTCTTAAATTTACGATCTACAGCTAATGTATATCTAGCTATACACATCTGATCGCCATTCTGTGAATATCTGATTTCTGGATCATGGGTAAGCCTACCCATCATAATTACTTTGTTCATATACTATTTCTCTCCATTCTGTCTAATTGTAAAGGTTATTCCAACCTCTTTCTGTAATGTATCTATATAGTCCTGCCACTTCACGTCTTCGTCAGCAAGGCAAGAAGTTTTAAGCATAAAGCGTTCAATGAACCTACATAATCTATCATGACCAAACCCAAATTCATCGTGCAATGTTGCGCATGATAACAAGACCACTGTATCTATCGTGTTCCATTTAACTTTCTGTTCATATTCACGCATCTTTGACGTTGGAATTTCAAGTGGAACAAAACATGCTCTACGTTTGGCCAGTTCCTTTTCTGCTTCCTCTATGCCCTCACGCTTGATAATTTCTAACAACCAAGCTGCACCGGACATTCTATATTCATGTACTTTATCATTTGCTTTCGCCATATCTTTTGTACTCCTTTCTGCTTAAAATGGGCATTCATCCTTTGCTCTCAACTGCCATTCTGCTCCGGCTCTTGCAACGTCCACATTTGCGTTTTTAGCCACTTCACATATCTCAGCAACCATTCTGCCGGCATTGCTTGTATCAATACCCAAATGGCACAATATGACGTTCTGTAGGCTATCTGTAGCATTCACCTTAACAAATTCCTTACAAGTAGCTAATTCACAGTGGCCAAGTACCTTATGAGTGTAATTCGGAGCATCAGTATCGACCATATCTTTGATGTAATTACATTCAATTAACATATGGTCGATATTTTGCTTTTTAAATATCATTGGGCAATACTCAAAATCCGTCATGTACAACATTTTTTGCCCATCAACCTTGATCAAAAATCCGCAATTGAAAGTGCCGTTGTGTGGGAGAGAAAAACAACGAATTGTAAACTCTCCCATTTTTACAGCCTTACTAACAGATTCAAATGGTTTCCACACTGGTATACCCAGTTTTTTCAAATCAACTGCTGCCCTGATGTGGTCTCCATGAGCATGACTTACAATGGCACCAGCGACATCTTTAATGTTGTAATCAAGGCCTCTCTGTATATCTTTAATTGACACTCCGCAATCAAGGATAAGTGTTTGATTATTTGCATTTGTGAGTAAATAGCAGTTGCCAATGCTACCACTGGATATACATTTAAGATTCATTACTGCATCTCGATTTTTTCTAATGGGCATTTTTCATGTCTTTTGCCATTTCTAAACTCAAAAGATACGTCTGCACATTTGATCTGTTTCAATTCCATAAGTTTACATTTAAAATCTAAAGAGCACGGAGCAACATACCATGCCCTGCACTCCTGACAGTTACTAGGCATTTTATTCCAATATATTTCACACTTTGCTTTCATCCCAAAAGCTCCTTTCTTACATTTACTCTACCTGAAAACACTTCTCCGTAGCGATCTATTCTCATATATACTCCTTACTTTGCAAACTCTGGTACTTCTTCGTCATCAATAAATTCCTGTGAATTTGCATTTTCAAGATCGCTCTGCACCTGTGTTGATACATCTTCGACTGTATATTCCTTAAAATCACCATCCTCAACTTCTTCCTTGGTGTATAATCCCATCGTTAATTCAGGACAGTTAAGACGTGAGAAAAACGATGCAGCTCTATACCTAAGCATAAGCTGTGGCATTGTTTTCCACTTGCTGCCATTCTTGCCGAGCCATCCCTCGTCTTTGGCCATCTGCATATCTACAGTCATACCCTCTACTCTCCTGCCTTTTTTCAAAGTCCAACAAGTGCATGAGAAAGGTTTGCCGTTTGCATCCTTGGTTTCCTCATACTGTAACTCAATATCATATTTACCGCTATTATTCACTTGGGCGATAAGAAACTGAGAACTCCATGATGGTCTGCCCTGTATAGGGTACAGGTTCTGCATGACCATAAGAGGGCTTATTCTCATTCTCTGTGCCTGTTCAATAGCAATAAGGCAGTTGGACGGATTCTTCTGATATGTCTGTGGTACAATAGTTGATTCAGCCAATGCCTTAGCCATCTGCATTGCCATGATAAAATTATCGGATGTACCAAATATACCAAGACTATAATCAGTCACCTTGTTTGAGGTTGTTACCTCTTTCTTCTGCTCTGTTGCAATTATCTGTGTACTATCTTCCATTTATTTATCCTCCTCCTGTAGTACTTCTTTTAAAATTTCTGCAATAATTCTTTTCTTTATTTCCCTTGTTTCTGCCTCAATCTCATCATCAGTCTTTTTTGAGTCTTCAATAACCTTTTCAAACTCGTTCTCACTTATATGTTCACGTAAAGATCTAAGTAGTACTGATGTCTCAGCTGTAACTTCATTCTTGGAACCATTGATTTCAACAAATCCTTTGACACACTTAATCATATTTATTTCTCCTTATTTTGTTTGATTTATTTAACAATTGCTCTACATATACATCCATTGAATGACACAATTTTACGCAATTGCCATGCAACATGTGATTTTTCAAAGCACCATATTTTTCATAAAACTTTTTCTCTGTCATCTTGCCATCATTAACAAGTTTCGTCCAAATTTTTAGCTTTTTATAAATCTTTCGCTTACTTTTACCATTCAATTTCCGTATATACTTTCCATCTTTCGTTACATAGTGATGAAAACCTGTAAATAAAATTCCGTTTTTAAACGGAGTTATCTGTGTCTTGCCATTAAGTGATAATCCCAGGCTCGCTACAAATTGATTTATGCAATCCAGACAATGTTTCAAGTTATCTTTGCTTGGCGCAATCAGATAAAAATCATCCATGTATCTACCATACAATTCAATTCCCAGCTCACCTGTTATAAAATGATCTAACCCATTTAGCATAAGCAATGCATATACTTGTGCTACCTGATTGCCAAGTGGCAGCCCTAAGCCATCAGTGCTGTCAATGTATAGATGATTTAGCCATTTTGTGTATTCGTCATCAAAATAGTAATCGACTATATCTTTCAACACTTCATGATCTATCTGATAGAAAAATTTTGTAACATCACATTTCAAAATCCAACCGTCAAGACCGTGCTCTTTATAAAATTCAAGCATGTGTTCTTTCAAACAATCCATGCCAAAGTGGGTTCCTTTGCCGAGTTGCCCTGCGTAGTTTGTTTTTATAAATTCATACTTCAACCTTGGGAGCAAAATATTGTCACATAAGCAATGCTGAACTACCTTATCTTTGAACGAACACGACTTAATCACTCTTTCTTTAGGTTCGTAGACCTTAAATTCATTATACGGATTCATCCGATATGTCTGATTTTCAAGTTGTTCTTTCAACATATGAAGCCCTTCAAGACTCATTGCTTCAAATTTTGCAGTGCTTGAATTATGTTTTTTACCACTTTTAGCTTTTCTGTATGCCCTATACAGGTTTCCATAATCACATATAACATCTTTATCCATAGTAAAAATTCCTTTGTATTTATCCTTTTGGGAAAGGTCACACACTTTTTTGTATCTTTATCTGATTTCGGCTTAATGCCTACTCTTACTGTCTGTGTGATACAGAATGGGCGAACACCGTTGTTGTTGTTACAGTTGTTGTTGTTGATATTGCCAGCGGACGAAACAACGGTTTATACAGTGTGTAACCTATATTTTTATTTACTATCATTACTTGCCAATCTTTTCTTGTCGCCTGTTCTCCAAGCAATTGTCATATGCTTAACATCAGTAACCATCTTTGACCAATACTCCATGCTTTTTACATTGATAATGTTCAATTTCATTGATAATTCAATGTAAAATAAAAGTTCATCGCAATGCGTTATAGCTTTTGTTTGCAGTTCTGATCTCTCTTCAAGGCAAGTTTCCCAATTCGTCCTATTTGCTTCATACAAATATTCATATATTTCCAATGCCTTATTCTGCATTTTGTCAACAAGCGAAAATCTGTATTTCTTTGGGTATCTATTACAATTTGAAGTTATGCGGAATGTGTGTTCAGCCAAATTCTTTGCCTGTGAAATCACTCCAAACTCTTTCTCTGCCATATCATTTAATCTCCTGATTCAAAGATTGAAGATAAGAAGATACAAACTGGGCGAACACCGACGCTGTAGTCACAGTAGCCGTCGTTGACATGGCCAGCGGACGAAACAACGGTAACGGTTCTTTTGTAATCGTTGCATGGTGTACTCCAAGGACTGACAAGCCACCACCAATAATCTTTGGTGTTTGGTATGAGGCTTCTATACTTTCTGTATTCGTCAACAGTAAGAAGAGAAACCTTATCCTCGCACTTGCCATATTCTGTCTGACCGTCAAGAGATAAAAGATTTCTCTCAAACGGAACTATATTTTCCAATCCTATTTCTGCGGTCATCTTCTCAAAAAACTCCCCATTAAGATAGCTACGAAGACCACTGTTTTCCCAATTGTTTGAATCTGAATCAAACTTCATATCTTCAATGCTATCAGCCAGACAAATATATCCAGCACTTGTAATATCAAGAATCTTCCACGTTGTATCTGCAAGTTCAAATGTATCTCCGATGCCAAGTCCCTCCAGAAGATTGATTGACTTTGAAGTTGCCTTTAACACTGCAATCTCATTTCTGAGATCATTGATCTGTTCCTGTAATACTCTCATTGTTAATGCTGCCATAATTACTCCCCTTTCTTTGATACAAAGATATTAGATTTTAAGATACAAACTGGGCGAACACCGCTGTGGCCGCCACAGATGTAGTCGCAGACATTGCCAGCGGACGAAACAACGGCCATGCCGTACTTCCAGCCCCTTTCAGTAGTGCTCCAAGGAGTACACGTCCACCACCAATCATCTAGCTCTTTGTTAGGGAGTAAGTTGTTGTACTTCCTAGCCTCATCAAAAGTGATAGGTCTTACCTTGCATTTACAATCATCAAATTCATGCTGCATATCAACTGATGTTAACTCAACAGTATGTTCAACAAGATTGTTTTCTCCAACCTCCGACTCAATTATCGGCTGAATCTTATCCTCAATCACTTTCTTAAGGTTGGACTCGTTGTAATCTCTTGAATCCTCATCATAAACTATGTCTTCGGCCATAAAGTTCTTAGAAATAATTTTGGCCTCAGCCCCTATCTGTTCAAGCACAATAAAGTCATTCTTCCCAATCTCAAACACATCTCCAGGTGCTAAGGTTGATAATTCTACCTTATTTTTTCTTTCCTCTTCTTCAAGCTGCCTTACAAGTTCTCTTGCTACTTCTAATGCCTTACTCATCACATTACCTCCAATTCCTCGTTGTCGTTTACGGCAAGCATTATTATCTGACCATCCACCATATCTACAGCTTTCTGCTGATTTGCAGAATCAAGACTCTCTGCATCATCAAGCCACATAGGACAAGCAACATTACTAATCTGTTGAATACTGTTGCAAATATCAATCCTACCAATAATCCTATTCCCCTTGTTACTCATCGTGGTAAGGATGCTCTTGCCGTCTATGGTAGGAATACATGTTGACTTATATCCGCCATTTTTAGCAAATTCAAATAGCTGCCACTTAACCAAACCAAAATGCTTATTTATTTCAGTTGTAAGGACTTCGTTCTTAGCCTTATCAAGACTATCCAGCATATCTAGTATCTTCTGTGCATCCGTTTGAGCCTGTCCAAGATTGCGCTTATTAGCCAGCAACTCTTCAAGCCTTGTTTCGTCAGCTTCTGTATCAGACTTAGCGATCTTGGCTTCGCACTCAGCTAACTCCTGCCTGAGTGTGGTCTCTTCGGATTTTAGTCTCGTCCTTGTGGCTGTTGTCTCCATACCAGCCATATTGATTTCAAGTGCTTCTATCTGCGCCATCACACCGATATATTCATCATCACCTGATATATCAACAAACGCTGGAAGTGCGTTATATTCTTCTTCAAGCTTGGTAAGCTTTGTTCCTGTATCAGCAACAGTCTTTCGATTGAGTTCATTGCATTTTTTAAGTTTTTCTATATGCTCCTCAATCTCCTTGATCTTCTGAGCTACGGCCTTGCCATCAGTCTCAACTGCTGCCAGTCGCTCGGCTTGATTCTGTGCAAAATCACTCTTAAGTCTTTCGATATCTTCTGCCGGAAATTCTCTATGGCAAGTCGGACACACAGTAGTAAGTTCGTTAAATTTCTCAGCATTAACGGATTTCCATTCAGCCACTAGTTTTTCTTTCTTTGATTTCCAAATACTCAAAGTTCTTGTTGACTGGTCAATATCCCAGTCGTTATCAGAAATCCCCTGAATTACATTCATCTGAGTAGTCTTGCAATCATCTATCGCACTTCTAAGTGCTGCTCTCTTGCAATCAAGATTTTCATTTGCTTTGTTCTGCATCGCAGATATTTCAAACTTTAATTTTAAAATTTTGTCTGCGATCTCATCATGTTCAGCAGTTACCTTATCCATGTCCAGCTGATCTTCCACAACTTTGCTCAACTTTTCTTTAATTGCATTTTTCTGCAATTCCAAGGCGGATATATCTATTGACCGTTTAATCTGTATATCCCTTTCTTTTTCTGCTATCTGTCCGTCAAGAACTGGTAGTTCCTTTGCAACTTTGGACTTTGTGGCTTTATTCATTGCTGAAAGCTCGTCTGCCGTATACTTTTCAAGAAGTGGAACAAGTTCAGCAAGTTCAACTTTGCTTTTTGCGACGTCAACATCTGATACGCCATCTACTAATCCAAACAGAAAATCTCGCATTTCTGCTGGTTTCTTTGCCAAAAATGCATTGATGTTACTACACATCTTGAGAATAGACATATCAACGTCAAGATATGCATTAAAATCTCTTAATGTCTTAGGCACATCGTTGATTGAATAAGAATTATCATCCTTGTAGCTGCTGCCATCTTTGCTATATTTCCTCTTCTGAGACTTACGCATGACGACTTCCTTGCCATCAACGTCAAACACGGCCGTAACTGACACATCCGCGTCATCTACAGTCTTACCATCAACCATACGGCGAATAGGTGGATTATCCGCAAGCTGGTAATCACAATTGAATAACAGCCACATGTAAGCATTAACGATTGATGACTTACCTTTGCCGTTGGAAGCGGCAATCTTTGCGTTATCACCAAAAACAACTTCCTTATGCGCATAACACATGAAATTCTCCATAACCAACTTTTTCAAACCAATCTTCATTATTTGTCCCCTCCCAACGGCAATTCGCCAAGCACAATGAGCAGCGTGTCCACATCTATATATTTTTCTTTTCTTGTCATGTTTATAAGCACATCGGCTCTCGTCTCCATATCTATTAATTCCTCATATCTATCACGAGGAATAGTCACACTGTCTGCGCTGCTGTTATTACATGTCCCTTCGCAACTAATTTCCATCTTTTTTCTCCTTTCTTTCTTCAAGCACTTCAAATCTTGAGACAGATACCTCATAAGCTGTCTTTTTCTCTTCGGTGCCATCCTCATAAAATTTGTTGTATTCCCTTGACTGAAATCTGCCAGTTATGCCGACAATAGAGTTAAGCGGTATTCTTGCAAATAGTTCAGCATTGTTACTCCATAAAAGAATAGGAATCAGATTTCCAATCCTATTAGGAAGATTATTGATTACCCTAGTGTCACAAACCCTATATCCTCTAGGGGTCGCCCTGATCTCTACATCGGCAAACTTATGGGCAATAAAATCAATTCTGTTTTTATCGCATGTAGTATAAGGATTGACCTCATGTACCTCTATATATACTTTTGTGTGATTTTTTCCTGCCGAATCCATGATGTGCTTGGTGCGAATATGTCCAATGACTTCCACATAATCATATTTATGAATATAGGCAACCTTGCTATCTTCAATGTAACAAGGCACTAAATCCTCTGTTCCACTCAGTCGCCTTGCACTTATAATCACGCGATAATACGACTTATTACCTACTGAGAACTCATATATAGGTGTATCAACAACACATCCAGCGATCACCGCATTATTGTTTGGCCAATCGCTAATATTTTTTTCTCTCATTCCTTTCCTCCTCTATAGTTTCCATCTTTTGTTCAACTGCCAGCATTGTAAAAACCAATCCTGCAAATGCCAAAATAATCAATATCTTTATCCATTTGGGTAAATAAATATTAAGTAGCTCCGTTCCTACAGGTACGCATATTATTCCTGCAAAAAACATAATGGCCATTAGTGTGCATATAACACGAATTATAATCGTGTCCAAATTTTTCCCCACGCAATCACCTCCTGGCATCACAATACTGACCCATATTCATCTGAGAATTAGCATTGTTTATCTGTTCGGCAAGTGCCGTGGGTGCTGAGTAACCGTCGATAAACTCTCTCACATTGTCTATGTACCTACGCTTGATGCTCTTATATGTGGCTACGCAACCGAACTCTCTCTTAAGCTGGCAATATATATCCTTAAAAGTCTGCGATCTTATGCTCCTGTCGGCGTATGCCTCGCTGTCTTTACCACCTAAGATTGATACCACTTTGCGCTTGACAAGTTTCTGAACCTCATCTATCTCACAGCCGTATAAGGGCATATCGTTTTCAAGACTACCTATCTTGTCCTCAACCCTGTCCACTCTCTCTGCAAGCTCTGTATTGCCCTGAGCAAGTAACTGAATCTGCTCCAGCGTTGTAAGCGGCTTATTGTAGCCACCTGTTTTGCGAATAGATGGAAGTACCTCAGATGTTACCCATCTACGAAAACTCTTTGCGTTTGGCTTGTCACTTCGCAAGATAACCGCATATAAGCCACTCTCGGTTATAAAGTTTGTTTCACCCTGACGCCCTAACTCTAATTTAGTGCGTTCATCATCATCTAATCGCTGAGCGACCTTTGATGGGTTCTGAATGTCCAGCACCTTACAAACATCTACCAAGCAAAACAACGGTTCTCCATCTACAACGGCGGTTCTCATATTAAATTCGCCATCTGTAAATAACTGTATCTCGTTCATTCTTCTCCTTTCCTTATAGTATAAATTTCTCTAGCTACTCCTTTTCCTTTGGACTGTTCTCTGCTGCGTCTGCCAGTGTCTCTGCCTTGCCTAGTAAGTAGCCTTTGTCAAACTCTGACATGCTCGGTAAAGTCTCTTTGAGTTTTTCAACTATCTGCTTTTCCTTTTCGCTCATGTTTTCACCTCCTTTGTTCATCTGATGTACACATGATAGCACATTAAATCAACACTGTCAACATATTTGTTGACTTAATGTACATTATGTGGTAATCTATTAAATGAAAGGAGGTACAATATGAAAGAACGAATTAAGGCAGTGAGAATCAAAGTTGGTAAAAATCAAACGGACTTTGCTCAAAGTATTTCAGTTTCAAGATCAGCTATTTGTAAAATGGAAAGTGGTGAAAATTCCCCATCAGAACAGACAATCAAAATTATATGTAAAGAATATGATGTCAACGAAGAATGGCTGAGAACTGGCGAAGGAGAAATGTTCATACAGAAGAGCAAGGAAGAACAGCTCGGAGAAATGCTTGCCGAGATCACCAAAGCAGATGATGAGTCTTTCAAAAAAAGATTGATTGTTGCTCTTGCTAACCTTGATGAAAATGGTTGGGATAGCCTTGAAAAATTGATTGATTCAATTTCAAAGAAATAAAAAACGCCCCAAGAAGTACCATTGGTACTTCTTGGGGTTTGTTTTACTTAATGAGATTCATAACATAAGCATATAGTATGTTAATTATGCGTTCGTCTGCTATCTTTTGTACTGCATCTGTTATTTCTTTCTTTTTTTCCTCCATAACCTATACCCCCTATACAAATTATGCTATCATTTGTATACTTATATTATATGTGCAAATAAATTAAAATAGAAGTCTAATTTTTTGTCATAATATATGGTAATTTGGGGAAATGCATGGTACTATGACAATATTATATACTACATTGGTGAGGTGAATACGAATGAGTAACTTTTTAATTGCGTTTGGGGCAATAATAATGTTTTTAGGAACAAGCATATGCGTAGCATTGACTATAATATTATTATGTAAAAATAAAAAGGCTATGCCATTTATAATAGGCATTTTTGGCTCTATGATTGTTGGTGGAATATTACTTGGAATAGGTTGTGTGAACCAACCTAAATCGGAGCATAAAAAAGTTGCTTATAATACTACGGAAATGGTTACTACTGAAAAAACCACAACTGAAGAGACAACTGAGACGCCAACCACGGAAGAAGCAACTGAGGAGGAAACAGAGACTACTACTGAAGAGGTTAATGCAACGGATATATCTGGTTTGCAATTTCAATCTTACTGGGATATGGCCAAAGAAACTGTTGAAAGTTGCTTGAAAAATCCTAAGTCGGCAGATTTCCCATCTTCTGTTTTTGGTCAGGGCGATATTGCCATGGAACGAAAAGGGCACCTTGTTGTGGTGCAAAGTTATGTATATAGCACAAATTCATTTGGAGCTGAGGTTAAAAGTGATTTTACTGTAGAAATGTTAGTATATGATACTGACAATTTTATATATGATGTTGTCTATCTCAATATTGATGGAGAGACAAGTGGAGAATATGTGAGTCTTGACGAATGGGATGAATCAAATACAAGCGGAGAAAGTGAGTAATCACAATCTCCGCTTTGTTTTATAAAATATTTTCTCTAATTGCAAGCCAAAATACACGTATTGTCCACGGAGAGCCGTCTGTATTTGCAGCAAATTTTAGCGGAACTTTTTGCGCCGATTTTGATGCATCAAATGCATCGTAACTTGGCCCTATTAACTGCATTGCTGGCACAGAAGATTCAGTAGAAATTCCAAGATATGATATAATTGGAATAAATTCATCAGTCCCTGCTGGCACAAGAATGTTTTGTGTTACTTCTTGATATTGTCCCTTCTTGTCGTCCCCTGCTGGAAAAACAAACGTGACATATCCTTGACCCACAATTTGAAAATTAGAATTCAGTTTATCCAGAGTGGAGCTTGCTAAGTTGACAGCTTCACATATTTGGTTGACATCGCCTGCGCCAAAATTGTCGCCTGTCTGCTGATATTCCGTCACATCTTCAAAACTAACCGTTCCGTCATCGTTAGTAATCATATTATACTTACGTTTTGTGTTGGCTGTAGCAAGTACATCCTCTTTATAATTTGTTTTCAAAACCATTTTAGTCTCTCCTTATATCCTTATATCCTTGTATGCACCTAGTTTAAATGGTATACGTCTAGGCTTAATACTGTCTAAAGCGTCCTTAATAAGTTGACAAGCTGTTTCCAGTCTGTTCATCTCTGCTGAGCTAATAAACGCTCCATTGTCATAAAACGTCTGTTTGGCGCCTATGTCTTGTGGATATACTACGCTGTTAATCTGTGCAATGTTGTTTTCAAATGCGTTAAATTCGTCTGCGTAATAAAAATCTGTATACAACTTATCAATACCCATGGCTTGATAACCTGTAACTGGTCCACATAAATCTTCGGCTCTTTGTTTTAAATATTCTATGTTATTTTTTATTCGGTTGTAATCCGTCCATATAACTGCGTCACCGCTTTTCCAGTCCGTTTTTGGTTCATTCCACAACTATTCCACCACCTTTCTGGCACTAAGTTTTCCACTCCATGCACCATTGAATGTAAGTTCATTTTGATAAGCCTTAATTTTTGCTGTTGAACTATTGGTTTTAATCAGATTGAATAAATCTCCAGCATCTATGCTAGGGTCTCCACGCCAATTGATTGAATAATCAGTTGCGCCTAGATAATAGTTTGCCAGCCAATTATCCAACAAATCCGCCATATCCGCATTATCAACAAGTGGATTGCTCCAATTAACTGTTTTAGTTCCGTTGCTATTGTATCTATGGGTTAATCCTTTAGTGTCCACAACATACTCATATCCACTGACTGTGTACGTAAGTGTTGTATCTTTATCAGTTAGTCCATCAAATTTTAGCATGCAGTAATAGGCACCACTTTCTACAACTGTAACTGTCACATTACTTGCATCAGTGATGGCGGTATAACCGTGACTAGGTGCTGAAAAGTCAACTTTCACAATATTGTTGTTGGAATTGACAGTAATTTTTTCGGACACAAGTTCTTTTTTGTCGGTGCCGGGTTTATATGATTGTTTTTGAACGGTAATTGACTTTAATTTATCTTCCATCGTAACAGTTGGTGTATCAAACATATCATCTTTGGACAGTTCATAGTCTGTTGCGTCACCAATTCCAACATAGTCTATTGACACTCTTGCGTATGGCTCAACTTTTGTAAATTCTATAACAACTTTGTTCGCAGAGCCATAACGATTGCAGTCTGTCCAGTTAAGGCTATCTACATCGGTAATAACAACATCATCAACAAGCGTATCATTATCATAAGTTTTTATAGTAAATTCAAGAGGTTTACAATTTCTAAAATTAATTATAAATCCATACCAACTGTAAGATATATCTAAATTGAGAGTAATTGTAGGATTTGCAGAAAACTCGCCAATGCCGTTTGCTATTTCCTTGCTCACATATCCTACTTCTTTATATATTTTGTTTTTAGGTAAAAAACAAAGGTTCCCGCTGTCAAGTCGTGAAAACCCGGTACTGCACATTGCGTAAGCTGTTTTCATGCTCTGCACCTTCTCCTATTCTACGCATAAGTCCATCGTGAACGAGTGTTTTTCACCGGGCTGTAATGTTACCGGTTCAATAACCTCACGTGCCAACATTATTGCTCCCGTGAAAGCACTTGCATAACTCGCATATAATCCAACCTCTGATATGGTTAGTGGCGCATTGCCTGTGTTCTGTATAACCCTTGTAATATTTATCATAGAGCTTGAGAATTTCAGTGGTATAGCCTTTGTTTGTGTGACAATTTCATAGTCCTCTGTCACATTTTCAAGCTTTATATCTGCCACTGTCGCTGGTGTTGTGCCTGTTCCTAATACCAAATAAACTCCGGTTGCGGATGAGCTAGGCACATTTTTTAAAGGCAATAGTGCGCTAAACAACTGTTTAAGCCAGGAGTAACTTGCACTGGCTGATTTGCCTTCTGTAGTTTTACATACATCATAATTGCCTGAGGTGCTTTGAAGGTTTACACTAATAAGCCCTGCGGAATTATTTGTCAACATATATATATACTTCCTCCTTTAATCTAATGTATTATCTATCTCATGTGTCACTCGGCACTGCACCACGCCGGATATCATTGTTGTGCTTAATATCTGTGAGTTCGATGTACCTGTCGGTATCTTTCCAATATTCTCCGCCATCACATCTGCCGAGTCTGTTGGTTCTGTAGCCACTCCTTTTTCAGTGATAGCTGTGGCTATCTTGGTATTTCTATCACTGACAGATTTTTTTACTTCTGCAACTTCATCTGATATTGTTTTTATACTTTTGTCTATCTTGTCCATGTCTCCTGTGTAATCTGTTCGCCAATCTGGAATATCATCATTACCGAATTGACATAATCCAAGATTCTCCGTTTTATTTTGCGATGCCAAAAAATCACCTCTCTACTATTTAAGTTTAAATTTTGCTTGTGTAGCATACTCATAAGCTGTTAATTTATATGTATCATACCTGCTTGCTGTCAGCCTTAACATTGCATACTGTTTAGCTGTCAATGCTCCATTATCATCATGTAACACGCTGTCAATATCACTAAAATCTAATTGTCCATTTGATGATATTGTTTTTGTGGGTGTAATTGCGGATTGTATATGAATCCTATTTTGCCTGTCAATGGACAAAGTGCATCTGCCGGCATTGGCAATTATCTGCAAACACTCTGCGTGCGTAGCAACTGGTAACGGATTGTGTGTAATAGTGCTTTTTAAAAAATTATCAAGAAAATATTCGCTATTATCTATAATTCCGGCGTCCGTCAGCACAAGCAGCGCTAAATCGTATAAAGTTATTCCATTTGCATAATATTGACCTTTGTAATACTGGCCAGTTAATAATGTAAATCTATCTGTAGCATTAAATGTGGCTTCTCTGCTATTGGCAGACCATGCAGATAGGTATGTGGTTTGCTCTGGTAGCCATTCAATGTTGCCCTGTCCATCTACATCGTAGCCAAACTGTACTTTAACCTCTTGACCAATTTCCATATATTGTATTGCGCTATCTGGATTGTCCGGATCGTAGTATTGATCTTGATTATCAACTTTAATCATAACATCCATTGATGGTATGGTTTCTGTTATTGGAGATACATATTCTTTGCTACTGTAGTCCATTACCTCTTCATTGGTAAATGTTTTTGCAAGGCCACACTTAAATGAGTATATTCTCAATCTATTCTGCCCGTAACGCATTTGAGTTGGTTCGATTGTAATAAATGTTATGTCTGTAAAAACATCTTCCGTTATCCATACTTCATCAGCATTACGATAACGTGTAGTGCCATTGTTAGTAATAATATCAAACTCAGTCGGATAACATTTTCCAAAATTGACAGTCAAACCCTTAATAGTATGTGGATTAGCAAATGTCATTGTAACTGTTCCCATAATATCAGCAGTTACAATGCCGTTGTTATAGTAATCAGTGCCAGTTCTAGGCAAGAAAAAAGCATTGCCATCGAGGACAGCAATGCCAGGTTCTGCTGTAGCATATATTCTAGTTACTTCTTCGCCATCAAAAGGGGCAATGTCATTAGAATATTCTACTGTTTTTGTTTGTTTGTCTAGTTTTATTTCGTTTTGGGCTCGGGAATTTACAAGGCCTATTGTTGCTTTGATATAACCTCTGTTTCGGTTAAGGGACTTCATAGATTCCTTATATTTTTTGCTTACATTTTGCATTACATCACCTACCAGTATCTATAAGGTTGAACTGACAGTTACGATATTTAGTTACTATGTGCGATTTTGGACTTGCAAACAATGGTTCTGCTGTTCTGTCGCCTGGGTACATTATAATTGTTATCGGTTTACCTGTGCGATAATCTTCAAATGTAACTGGAATATAAAATGGTTCAACCGCTTTTAACATTGCTTGCCAAATTTTTGGTTCAAGGCCGACCCACTTCATGTTATCCAACTTGTATAAGTCTCTGCCAATCCTTTGACCGATAGTTACATTGTTAGCATTACGGCCGGCATTAACTGTCGTTGTAATAGTATAAGTAAAGCCAACAGCGGGACATGGAAAGTCCACACCGTTGACATTTAAAAAACTTGATAATCCTTGTGCCATATTATCACCTCTATGCTGTTGTAAATTGACGACCGTTACGTGATCTACGCCTATCCGTTTCACTGACAAGGGTTCGACCATCAATATTGATAGATGTATCTTTATCTGCTGTTTCCCTTGTATTCCGGGCAATTTGGGAGAGATAAGGCGTAAGTGCGTCATCAACTGCTTGCCTAACTCCACTTGCTATACCGGCGGTAATCTGTTCGTTGTTTGCAACGACAGACTTTCCGTTGTCAAACTTACCCATTATCTCACCTTGGTTTGCACGGAACCATCCGTCTTCTGGGAATCCTCCGGTTGCATAAGTTGGCATGAAACTAAAAGTACCAGACATCGCTTGCTTAAGTGGGTCTGATGCTTGCTTAACATTGAATTTTATTTCTTTTTGGGACATACCCATGAAAATTTTGTTTGCGGCATTTTCACCAAGTTTTTTTAAGCCCTCATCTGTCTGTGTCTTAATATTGTACTGTACGCTTTTTCCGGTAAAGTTCTTTTGCAATGTATCGTTAATTGACTTAACTGCACTACCACTAGTTGTTGGCTTACCGTTAACAGCGGTATTTGCATTATACTTAACTGTTTTATCTTTCCAGTACCGACTGAAAATATTGGATATGCTAGAAAGTTTTTCACCTGTAGTTGCATTTTGACCGTTTATAGCGGTTTGCGCATCATATTTGGCGTTCTTGCCTTTCCATACAGATGACCACCGATTAGCTATTCCGGATAAGATGCTGCTACTTGATGTATTTTGTCCATTTGTGGCGGTTTGCGCATCATACTTAGCACTCTTGCCTCTCCAAGTATCGGCCCATAATTTTCCTATATTTCTTATGGTCGCTACGTTGTCTGTCTTGTTGTCATTAACCGATGTGTCTACATTGTAATCAACGTTTTTCCCACCAAAAATTGAGATCGCACCGCGAACTGATTTACTCAGTTTTTTATAGTCTTTATCAGTCTTTCCGTTAGTGGTCGTATCAATATTAAACTTGTTGCTTATGATTCCTGATAATCCAACTATAGGGCTTGTTTTCATTCCGAATTTTGCAACGCTGCTTAATTTGTCCGCAATTTTCTTGAGATATTCCCAAAGTGTTTTCAATTTTTCAGTAATTGAATTTAAAACAGGCTTAATAATATCCCATGCAATTTGAACTTTTGCACTTATATCCGCAATTTTTTTAACAATCCAGTTACCAATTAATTGCCGAATAACTGAACTAATTGCTGATGCAACAGCCAATATAGGTGAAAGCACAGTTTTTATTGAATTTAATGCCGGAGAAATTTTTTCACCTATTGCATTGGCAACTTTTGAAATAACCGAATAAACCGTACTTAACAAATTTGAGACTGTGCTTAATGCAGGTTTTAATACTGTTACAACCTTATCTGTATATGGGGACAATTTGCCCAAACCAGATTTGATCTTGTTGATTATGTCAACAATTAAATTCATTGGTGCAATAATATATTCAAGTGCTTTTTTTATGCCCTTGAATAATTTGGAATTGGATATTTTGCTATATGCGCCTTCTCCAAATACTTTATCAATTATTGCTTGACCTACACCTTCATAAATTTGCAATGGTATTTTAGGAATTTCTTTTGCCATAGTGGCAATTAGTGAGCCTAAATTCCAAACAAGATTTCCCCAGTTTATACCGCAAATAAAATCAACAACTTTTTGCCCTAATTTTTGCCAGAGATTATCCTTATTTGCGGTATCAAAAGCACTAACAACATATTTACATATGCCTATAGCAAAATTAGACAATGTTGCTCCTGTAAGCCCAGCGTCCCAGGTATTGAGAAATCCAGTTATTGAAGATGTAAGCGATTTACCCAAGTTTTTCCAATCAAAATTGATTGCAAAAGTATTTCCAGCAGTAAGTGCTGTATTTATTGCGCCGGCAATTGTTGAACCAAGATTAGAGAACAATCTCGGAGTAATGAGGCCATTCAAGAAGTCGGCAAGTCCTTTACCAAAATTTTTTGCCTTTTTGTATACCTTATTCCACTTAATAGATTCCATTGCCTTAGACAAACTATCACTGATATACTTGCCTAATTGGTTAAGGTTTTTGATGCTAGACTTGTAAAGTCCCTCTGTTTCTTTTATTTGGTATTTAAGTCCATTGTTGCCACCAGCACCGCTTACACCAGTGCCTCCACCAGAACCACCACCACCGTTTGTGCCTGTGTCTTTATCCGGTTCGACCACGTTCAACTCATCAATACCAAGAAGATGTGTTTTTAAATCTTTGGCCGCTTTAGCGGCTTTTTTAGTTCCGCTTGCCATATCATCAGCAGCACCGGCAGCACCTTCAAAATCATCAGATATAGAACCCTTTTGTATCTCTAGTTTCCATCCAAAAATTGCACCAAGGGCATTTACAACTTTTTCGGAAAAAGTGTAAACCGCCGATAAAGCCTTATTAAGAGCCTGTACAAGCGGTTTTAACATATTGACAAATGCATTACCCCATACGCCAGCAACTGCCTTTATTTGTTCCTGTAAGATGCGTAACTGGTTAGCCCATGTCTGACTTGTACGTGCAAAATCCCCCTGTACATTCTTGGTGTTATCCATGACATACTGATATCTCAGCATCGTTTTTTCCAGCTGAGTCATAGAGGATATGTTGGCATCAAGACCTTTTTTCATCGCATACTCTTTGAGGGTCGCATTTGTAAGATCAATACCAAAAGCTCGCATAGGCTCCGTCTCGCCTGTAAATATCGACCACAACTTACGTGAGCTTTCTTCCTGTGAAATGTTGTAGAATGAAGCTAAGTCGGCTGACAGTGCAGTAAGTTGTATCGACATATCAGACATATCTTTAACAGGGGCTCCCATTGCGAGTCCCATAGCTTGAAATCTACCAGCTGTCTGTTTTGCCGACAATTCTGACATTCCATACGTCTTTATCGACGTTTTTGAAAACTGCTCTAATTTGTCTGTGTATTGGCCAAAAGTATTAACAACGACATTCTGCACCTCAGTAAGGTCAGAGGAAATGTCTATGGCTTTTTTGAATCCACTTAAAACTCTTTGCGCTGCCCAAAATGTTGCATAGATTTTTCCAACTGCCGATGCAAGGCTCCATATATGTTTTCTAGCACTTTTAGCGCTGTTGCCCATACCGGAAAAACTGTTTTGTATGCCTCTGCTTGCACTTGCCGTTCTACTTCCTTGTGCTGCCAGATTTGCAAGTGCATGAGTCATTTGTATTACATTTTGTGAAACTTGTGGTGCTGTAGCCATAACTTGCATAAACTTCTTAAGTTCTGCTGCAAGTGTCCCTAGTCCACCTGCTGTTTGTGTGGCTTTTGCACCTACTGATGCAAGATTGCCAAGTGCAGTGGTCATCTGTATTGTTCCAGTGGATAATTGCGGTGCAAGTGCCATGGTATTAAACAGATTGCGAAGCGTAACGGACAACTGTGGCAATGCTGCTGATACGATACTTGCTTTTTGCCCAGAATTTGCAAGTCTACCAACTGCATTGGTGAGCTGTATTACATTTGTGCTAACGTTCTGTGCACCCTGTAACGTGCTAGATAAGCCTACAATTGCATTTCCAAGTTGGCCTATAGCATTTATATTCATGCCGTTAATGTTCGAATTAGACAGCCTTGTAATGGAATTAATGAAGTTCGTAAGGCCCTTGTTGTTGAACTGCATGTTTCCTAATACTGATATACTGGAGGCAAGTGGGCTTATGCTATTTGCAACCGCTGTAAGTTTTGCGCTGTTGATGTTTTCAAATTGCTTTATACCCTTGGCAGCTCTGTTAAAATCAGGCATTTTTACATTTTTTATTGCATTCATGCCCTGTGCAAGCTGGTTCATGCCCTGTGCAAACTTGGCTATACCATTACTATCAATTCCTTGCAATGTCTTAGACAGTGTGCCGAGCTTATTTGACAGTTTATCTACTGCATTAACTGCTTGAGTTGCACTTGCATGTATTTTAACTTCAAGATTATCTACTGTTGCCATGTTTCACCGCCTTGTTGTAATAAAAAAGACGGCAAAAACATCAGTCCTTGCCGTCAATCATATCGTGTGTCCTATCCCATTCTTGTTTTGCCTTTAATCGTTCTTCAATAAACTCATTTCTAAGTCTATTTACCCTATCTTCTCCATTTTCCATAAGTGGAGCTTTAAGATACTCTGAACTTGCTTTCTTGCCGTTAAGGCAATGATCTATTGCAAAGCAAAGAGCAGATCTGACATACGTTCCTACCCATGCATATACTTGTGAGTCGTGTTCTTTTTCTGCCATATGATATGCTTTTTCATATGGTTCAAGCTCTGCTGGGCAAGATTTGTCAATATCCTCAACTGTAAGTCCATAGCCTTTGGTCATCATTAACCAACGGGGTAGTATTTCGTTACAGTAATTTTCGTAATTAAAATCTTTGTTATCCTGTTCAAGGATTATTTCTGTGCCTGATTCTGCACTTTCGCTATTTCCACCTCGAACAGTCTCTTTAAAAAACCATTGTGAAGCATCTCATTTGAGATATCCTCCTGAAGCTTAAGAAAATCTCCGTTTTCCTCGTCCACAAAATGGTCAAGCATATCCTCAACCTTACTAAGCTGTTCGTCACGGCCTTTTCCTGTAGTTAAGTTGTAGCCAAACTCATCTGAATGATTAGCCTGTAATCCGGCAAGTAAAATTTGTGGCATTAACAAATACATTTGCTCCATTCCCTCTATTGCCCCAACTCCATCGTCTGTACTTGACTGCATTACTCCAATCCTTGCCAGCTTGCTGATAAATCCAGCCCTAGCTACTGCCTTATTACCAAACTTAATATTGTATTCCCTGTTATTCATTGTAATTGTCATAATATTTTCCTTTCCTCCTACTCTTAATAGGAAAGGGGCAGTCCGAAAACCGCCCCTTGTTTGCTTAATACGTATAATCAGCCGATTTTATATCTTCTGTATCGTCATCGCTCAGCACGGCTGTATCTGAGCGGTTTGTTATTCCCCCGGTGTAAAAGCTACCTTTGTATCAAAGCCAACAAGATCTTCGAGAATAAGGTTGATTTCAACTGTTAAAAGTTCATTCTGACCCTTTGAAGCCACTGGAAGAACTGATGGTGGCTGAGCCTTAATAAACTCTGCCTTGGTAAACCCAGGGGTGATCGTTTCAAACCACATAGATTTGCCTGTTCCCTCTAACTTTTTGTACTCTTCAAGTACTTTCTCCCATTCTGCAAGTGTATCTGGTGTCCAGTTTACTGTTACTGTATATGTATCAGATACAGTAGTTCTACCAGATATGTTTCTTGTGTAAAAATCTTCAAGAGCAGATGCGTCAATAGCCTCTGGTTCTGCTGTAGCATCGCCAAGCTCATTGATTCTTGACAACTGAGTAAATGTTGTTGGCTTTTCTCCTGCGGTTGTTTCAACACCATAACCAAAAGTAATACCCAGTGTACTTAATCCTGGTACTGCCATGTCTTTACCTCCTTAAAAATGTGCATAAAAAAAGAGCCACATGGCTCTAATTGCTAACTATAATATTGTGTCGCCGGCCCCATACACACGGCTGAATCGCATGTTACATATATAGGTTCCACCATTAACACTGTATTGAGGTGTTCCGGCGACCGAAAATCTCATTTGTTTATATATGTCCGTTATTTTGGACACAATCTTTCTACATTCGCTGTGATTCTTGTTAGAAGTCACATCAACCTGTATTGTTTCTCTTACAGCGTTGATTGTCTGTCCCTCTAAATCTTGTCCCAGTTCCATTCCAGGTAGTTCGTGAATATAGACTGTTGGAAATACTGCTGGTTGATCTGATTCCCCTTTATCTGTAACGTTAAGCGTTGGGTATTTATCCTTTAACTGTTCTGTTGCTTTGGCCTTGACAATGCTATATATTGTCGAGCCAAGTTCTATTGCCCATGCATTATCCATTGTCAAACACCTCTTTCACAACGTTCTTGACTTTTCTTTCAAGTTCACGAGCAGTATTGTACATATATGGCCTAGATGGCATACCCTCGGTGAACCACCAATGGCCATTGTCGTCCCTGTAAAACCAACCAATTCGACCATCTTTGAGTTGGTGGATTGTTTGACCGCTTGCATATTGCCAAGATACTCCCGGAGGTAATTCGCCTTTGTATGGTTTCTTTTGCCCTATAACACCAGTTCCAAACTCAACAAATGCTGCGTGATCTGTTCCGGCTACAACCGCCCAAATATGACTACCCTTTGTATCTGTAATGCATTCTGATTGTATACTTTCAATCAACTCACCTTTAAAGATGGCATCTAAATTCGCCAATTGCACTCTAGCAACTTCTACACCATCATCAGCCAATCTTTCAGCAATAATGGCGCATTTATGGTCAAGCCTTGCTTGATAGGCTCTAAGCTCCTTGATTGCATTCTGTAAACTGCTTACAGACAAAGATACATCTATTGTTTTTTTCACTTGACCACCGCCTTAAGGACATATTTTGTTGACCGCAAAGCTGGCTTAACTCCTACAACTGTAAAATCAGCAGAAGTCTTATCAATATAGCCATCCTCTGTGTATTCAACTTTGCTATCAAGCCATATAATGTCACTTTTTTTAATAGGGTATGTTCCTCTATCGGTAACTATGATTGCGTCAAAATCGTTGACATCAAAGCCATATTCTTTTGCCTGTGCTTCACCGCCAGAGAAAGAGATATTAGCCCTAAATGATACAGGCTCTTCGTATGATATTTCCTTATGGTCTATAAGAGGTATTTTTTGTCCCTCTTCTGTAACGAAATACTTTATATTGCCGTCATCATCTTTTTCATATATCTCTACTTCTTTGCCGTAAGGAGCATACTTCATAGATTGTTTATTAATCTCAAGTGACATTACTTCACATCCTTGCCAAATCGCTTCCAAAGCTCAGATAACTTTTCCCAACCATACATTGCCACAAATGCAACTACAAATCCGGCTAGGATAGCTGCAAGAATCATATACCATAGTATTGTCATATGTATGTACTGCATATAGGCAATAAAAGCCACAACGGTAATGCCTATGGACAGCACAAACACCAATATGTCGGTTGGTATCTTCTTAAATACACCAACGCCTTTGATTACTTGTGTAATTACCGCCACAACAAATGTAAGTGCGCCTATGACAGACATTATAATAGCCATATTGGCTACAAGACTCTGTATAACATCCATTTTTACACCTCCTTGCTTTCGCTGAGTCGTGCCTCCATTCCATCTATGCGATGATGAAGTGACTTGACACTTTCCTCAACTTTAATAATCCTGTTGTCATGAGAATTAAGTTCTTTTCTCATTTCCACAACTTCATCTTTTATTTCTTTGGTGTTGCTAGATATGGCATCTAACTTCATATTTATGCGGGTGTTTTCTCGGACTCTATCTTCTAGGTCTGAGTTATCAGTTCTTCTATTATTCTTGATATTCAGCACAAGGCTGACAATTCCAAAAAAAATAGAGAAAGTAACCGATATGATGCTGATAATTATTGCTACTGGCATATATCTACCGCCTTTCTCTTATGTTCGCATACTGCCCACCACCACCATAATGTATGCCCTCTGCTACCGTTAGGTAACGCACAATCTTCTATAATATCTCAACAAATGGGAATATATCAGCTAGCAGCTTATTTCTGTCAATCCAACTACGACTGACTCCATTTTCACCGAAACTTGCCATGTATTCCTCACCAGCTTGAGATAAGTCGTATACAACCAAACTGACTATATTGGTAGTATATCGTTTCATATCTTCTTCTATTTGCTTATCTGTGTAATCAGATGGGTAATTACGCTTGTTGCATATTTCCTGCTTAATTTCCTCAATATGCTGCTCTATTCTTGGATTATCTTGTAGATCAGTCCACTTGATAGAGCCATCGTCACCGACTTCATATTGACCTTTTCGTATTTTGACTTGCTCTACCAATGTATATTCCATGACTACCTCCTACAAAGCAAAATGAGCTATAAGCACTTCTTTTAATGCGCCGCCTGTCATGTTTTCGGCGTTATCTATACCCTCTGATATTGCAAGCGCTTTTAGATCGTCTGTTGACATTCTGTTGATCTCGGTCTTGGTATGAATAGCAACACCAGAATCAGTTTTTTCTGTTTCTGGTTTGCTTGTTTCCGGAACGTCATTTCCGGCATCATACCATACCCCATCTTTTACAACGATATAGGGATATATCATAAGTTGCCCTCCTACTCGTGATGAACTTCAATTACGGCAGTGCTATCCATATTTTCATAAGATGGCAAAACAACCTCAGATGCAAATGTTGACATCTTCATTGGTGGACCGTACTCTGTCTTTGTAGCGACTGTAATTCCTGTACCATACTGAGTTACATCAACATCTGCTAGCTGTCTTGCAGTTCTCTCTTCTGGTGTAGTGCCAAACCATGTATTGCCAAGATTAGCCTCTGGCAGAAGTGTAACCTTATTATCTGGATAGAAATACTGTTCATTACCCTCGTCGTCAATGTACATCTTATCGTAAAGCACGATAGTAAGTTTTGCTCTCTTCTGCACAACTGACATAACAGCATCGTCATCAACCTCAATAGTTGCTGTAAGGTTCTGTGCAAGGATTGAGTTTCTTATCTGTGCATTGTCAAGAAGATACTGGAATGTATTACTATTCATAAGTGCATACTTAGCAATCTTGCCATTCTTCTTTAACTTTTTACGTGCTGTGTTAAGATCTGTAAGCGGCTTTGAATTGGTTGTGTCGCTCCACATGCTTGTTCCATCAAGCTTGATGTAATGATCTGTAGTGTATGATCCGTCAGAATCGTAATCATAGGAATATTGAACACCGTCACTCTTAATAGTGATAACTGGATGTCCATTTACTGTTGAAAGAAGAGCCATTCTCATTCTCTCTGGAACAACCTCCGCACCGCTTACAAGTCTGCTTGTGTCGTCATATACTGCACTAAGAGCACTTGCAAGGTATGGATCATCAGCAGTGTTTGCTCTTTCTATTTCAAGCATTTCTGCTTCACCTATGGTCATTCCCTCACGGAAAAATGCCATCTGTGTCTTTTCCTTAGAAAGTCCCTCTCTAGCTCTGATTGTTGGAATTGAATCAAAGTTAGATGGTGCAAGAGATACAGGAAGTCCCTTATGTGTTTTTATCCATTGCAGGTCAAGTCCCTGTTTCTTTCTCTCTGGAAACCACTGTAATCCAAGATATGGAATCTGATTACTTGCGTTTTCTGTTGCTGACAGCGCAATTGACTTACTGTCAATAACTTCATTTACTAGCATATGTTTTTACCTCCTGTAATTACTCAAATACGATCATTGGCAGAGCCGTTTTGACTGCTGCATCGTATGTTACTCCTGAATGTTTTTCTGCAACCACCGTGTTAAGATATGCTTTCTTAAGAAGAACTCCCTGTGGTCTATCTTCTGTTACATCAAATCGAAGTATGCCAACCACTGTTGCTGTGTTATCAACCTTGCCATCTTTACCGATTGGAGTTCCAGCTTTAACTGTCTTTTTGCCATTTACCTTTGTTGTAACTTCTTCAAAATCCAAAGTAAGAGGTATGGCCTCGTTTGGCTCTCTCTTGAGAATTTGTACATCACCTGAGTATGTTGTTTTTTCATACTGCATATTCATACTTGGCATCTATATTTCCCTCCTTAAATGTAATGTTTCAAAATATCATTTTTTCTATTTTGATTTTCAATAAGACCGGCGGCTATTTTTTCTGCCTCCGTCTTTGTGTCACTTGAATTGCTGCCTGTACCACCATTACCCGGCGGTGTTGAGCCATTGGCTATCTCTTTCTCTTTAGCCTGGGCAGCGGCAGTTTCTTTATCTGCGATAATCTTTCCAAGAGCGTCATAATCCATGGAACCATCATCCTTAACCACTAGCTTTGCCTGTTCAGCGGAAATCTTGAATTTCTCGGCTGCACTTGTTCTCTGACTTGCAATTGCCTGTGTCTTTTCAAGCTCTGCTATCTTCTTCTGAGCATCTTCAAGAGCTTTGGCATTTCTTTCTGCCTCAGACATACTCTGTCCCTTTAAATCCTCATACTCTTTTTCGATAGCTTTGAGTCTTTCAAGTTCTGTGTTGTTCTTATTTGCCTTTGCATTAGCAGATTGAACGTCCTTGCCATTTTCAGCCATGACTTTTTCGATCTGCTCATCGGTCAAACCCATTGATACTAAATCTTCTCTTTTCATTGATTACCTCCGTATGTCTACGTTTTTATACGGTGCAACGCCACCGATTGACATTGCCGTTTTCTACGCTCACGGCACTTGCGAAATTTTGTATAAAAAAAGCAACCACAAACGTGATTGCTAATTTCCGATTATATTGTTGTATTGCTCTTCTGTTATCAGTTCTTTATCACAGGCTTGCTTAACCATTTCAGCATTCCATATATGATAGACTTGATACCACTTTTTTATTTTTTCATACATAGGCTATTCCTTCGTCAGCAGTGTGTTAGTCATCATTGCTGTATATGTTACTTGTGCGTCTATACGTTCAATATCAGACGGTATTTTGGCTGGCTCATAGCCGTCATACTTCTGAGGATTGTTATTGATGTCTTTAAGGTCAAGACTTTCAACAGGAGCATGAAACTGTGTTCCATCATATTCATAGTATGTATGTGTTTTTGACTGCTTTCCGGGTTCTGCATATTCCTCTGTCTTAACTCTTTCATTAAGACACAAGTACACCCATGCTATTCCTTTGGTATCTATTTTTATAACAACTTCTTGCTGTGGTTCTTCTGCTCTTACTATCATTGCTTACCACCTTTCTTGCTACCTTGAGTAACCCCAGTTCGTCCTGTCAAGCCTGTTTCAACAATTCAAGTAAAAAAGCACGATTTAATTAACTAAAATTGTATATCTTCGGAATATAAATATTTATAGCACATTCGACAGTAACTTTTTTTTCACCACAATTAAAAAGAGAGATATCGAACGCGTTTGGTTTTTCTGATGATTCATTTTGTATTGTTATAAGTCCATTAATATATGTGTTAAATATATTAACAAGTATATGCGCTTGCTTGCTGTTTACATTTCCAAACCGCAACGACCTTTGTGTACCATCTTTTTTAGTGATAAATGCACTATTTTTTATTGTAATGATTGTCCCATCATTGTCAGATGTACGGTTATGAAAACTAATAGCTCTATCGTTTGACTCGAAAACACATCCGTCAAATTCAAAAACTTCAGACGCATTAAACCCACACCCAAAAGCACAATCTATTCCCATAGCAGTTCTCTTTTTATTAAGGTGCACATTTCTATATTTATGTGTGCTTCCTGTAAATTCAGCAATTCCGCTTGTTTCATCATGAATGCAATATCTGCAATTATCAGCGTTTATTGTTATGTTTTCAATTTCAACATTTCCAGAAACATTTAGCGGTGAAAGATATCTTGCACTTGTTGGTGTCATTTGCTCTGGAGTTGGAAGAAAATTGAAAACAACCTCTCCAATTCCTATAATTTTGGTATTTGGAGGTATAATAGTATTATAATTTCTCCACAAATCCTCTGATGATTCTGGAATTGATAACGCATATTCTGAGCCACCTATTTCTTCAAAAATATCATATATTCCACTATCTACATACACAATCTTGCTTGCCACATTTTCCGATAACGATTTAATACACTCTGTAAATGAAGTATAATCCTTGCCAACACCGACATGGTATATTTGTGGCTCATTATGAGGGACATCTACGATTTGTGAATAATCAATCTCGACATCTTTGTTTATCTCTTTTCGTACACTATAAGGTATGTACTCTTCTGGAAGTACATCACTTTCAACTGCCATGTATGTATCAACAGGATATGACGACGTTCTAAACGATATAGCCAAATATTTTAATTCTGTTTTTCGCCTTACTAAATCCGTATTAAATGTTGTTTCTCCAGATTTCCATACGTACCCCAGATATTCCATATTATTACCAACAGTCAATACAGAATATGATGTGCCACTCACTGTGTATGTTTTTCCACCTTTGACCGGAAGTAAAAAAGCCACATATCCAGTCATACTTGATTTTGTCACCGTTCCATTTACATTTTTGTAGAAAGCGTTTTCTTCCACCGAAAATTTATCGAATTTATTCACGGATTCTGTTTTAGTAAAGAAATCACCTAAGTCTTCCTTTAGTGAATCAACAGCGCTTCCTGTTGCTAATGCATCAGCCGGCGTGCCGGCAACTGAAAGGGTATTATCAGTTATAACCTGAACAGGGTTCTCCTCAAAATGCTGCTCCACAATCTGTCTTATCTGGTCATCGGTGATACCGCCCTTTTTAATTTTCTTATTGAGTAATGCGTATACTTCCTCTGCATTCATGTGCGCACCTCTCTATTCTTGTTTTATCCAACTCTCGCCATCAAACTTATATAAGTCTGTTGTATCTATCATGTAGCACGAACTACCAAATGACACATATGTTGGTAGCTTATCTATATCCTTAGACAAAGCGTTGTATTCTCTGTAATTTCCTTTAGACTCTAATGCGGTAATGCTACCCATATCAGGTACATCATCGCCCGGTTCATACACTTGTCCGTCTTGGACTACTGTATATCTAGTCACCATTGTTATTACCTCCGTTGCCAAGATTATCTACTATTTCTTGTGCTTTTTGTTCTTGCTGCTCTGCGTTATCTATAGTTAGATATATCTTATCCAAGTATTTTTTAGACAGTAAAAATGTCTTTTCTGCGTCCCCCCACAATCCAACAGTCTTGATTGCAACAAGTGGATGTATTCCAGCCTGCAATAGAACAACCAGAGTCTGAGCTTTGGTGTACATATTATCCTGTGGGCTATGGTTTATCTGCACTGAAAAATCTCTAACCGTCAGTTTTAAATCTTGTGCATACAGTCTGATTGCATTAAGCGCAAGTTTTGCAAGTCGTTTTTCCGATGTTGCGACAAGCGGGTCTTTTAACTTTGTTCGTGTCTTACTAAAATCCCAGCCGTTTCTTAACTCGACAGCTCCTTGCGTATCTCCACCTGTGTTACCTTGCTTAGTTGGAATTGCAAGAATTGTCTGAACGTTATCCCACAAATCGTCTTTGGCAACCTGAGTCTGAGATTGATTAAGCTCTTGCGACATAACATCTACATCAGCGTTGTTGACGCCGTTGGTTGACTTAACAACCAAGGCACCCATTTCTTTCATGGCTTTAAATTTGTCCGTGTCAACGTCACAATTAACAAACTTAATCCACGACTGCACAAACTGTTCTATGCTATCCATTCTGTTGGATTGCATGTTGTTTATTGCGTCAAGCATATCTATAACAAGTTCAATATCGCTTATTCTTTCATGGTTGTTAGGATACTCAACAATCGGTATATCTCCGTAAGCATGCAATCTCCAGTCTGCAACTGTACTGTTATATATCTTGCACTCATGTGTGGCTGTGTAGCATTGCTTATACCACTTACCATCACTGTCCTTAAGTTCCGTGACGGCAACCATCGGTTCTTCGGTGCTGCTGTTGTATATGATAAAAGTATTAAGTGGACAAGGTGTAACAATCCTAAACGGCACATCACCGTTTGGATTAAACTGAATAGCTTTAAATGCTGTACCAGTGGCAGACTGCCATTCACCAGCCTTTATGTCCTTATCTTGCTTACAAGCGTCTACCATGTAATCATTCAGATCGTCAACCGCATTATTGATATTGTCATCATCTTTACGGCTGATGTACTGTACTGGTTCTCCGTAAGTTTGTCCAACCTTGAACTGTACAATCTCGAAAGCATGATTTTCTACGATGTAATTAATTACATCATCACGAATTACTTTAGTCCTGTACCTTATTGGTTGGTCGCCTTTGTAATAATTCCATAAATACTTTATAATCGGCTTATTCCAGTTAAATACTCCTATACACTCACCGACTACATTTACAATATTATCCGGTGTAATAGTATCTACATTGGTATATGCTATTTTTCTACCATAGTGGCCTCTTACAAGGTCTTGCAAATGTAATCTGTTCATGTCAACTCCTACTTCATGAGTTCATTTACTCTCTTTTGAATCTTATCAGGATCATATCCTGCTGCCTTAAGCCTATAGATACGTTCCTGTCCGTTGCCCCAGCGACCAGCAATAACCTCATGTGCAACCGCATTGATGATCTTATCCTGTGTAATCTGTGATATCTTGACGAGCTTGTTTACTGCAGCCTGTACCTTGTTGTAGTCATATCCAGCCTTGGTCAGTCTGCTCTTGCGATCAGTACCATTGCCCCACTTGCCGGCAAGTACTTCCCTTGCGATCGTATTGACGCTCTTCTTTACCGGCTTAATAGCTGCAATCTTCACAGCCTTAGTAGCCAGCTTGCGCCATGATGCTGCACTTATGTATGCTTTGTTGAGGTCAAGGCTACCGTTATAGCCAGGGAGTTTGCCAACGGATGTGTACTGTCTGAGTAAACAGTTATAAGCTCCCTCGTTCCACGGATGTTTCTGATAACCAGTCTCAACATAGTCTGGGTACTGAGCCACCCACAGGCCATATCCAGCCTTTTTTACGGCGTTCATAGCACTCTTCTGGATGTAGATAAGCGGTTTGATGCCGGTCTTTCGATATACATAGCTACACCATTCCAGACACCACTCAAGATCATTCTTGCCAAACTGAGGGTTATTCTTCGCCTCCCAGTCAAGTACAATGATCGCTTTGCCGATATACTTCTTGACATATGTAAGGAAGTAGTCAGCCTCTTTTTGTACGTCACCGCCATTAGCGTAATGGTACGCACCCAGCAGTTTCTTTTTCTTCAAAACAGCATCACAATGCGCTGCAAAGTATCTGTTCTTATAGCTTGTTCCCTCAGTTGCTTTGACAATGCAAAAATCAAAAGGGACTTTGTTTAAATCTATATTTTCGTCGCCTTGCCAGGCACTAATATCTATTCCGTTCATTATTTGTACCTCCTTTTACATTAAAAAAGCACCAGTAAAGCTACTGGTGCCTCCAAAGGGTTTATGAGGTTTGAAAAAGTATGAGAAAAAACAAAGTGTTTATCAATCAACTTGTTCATGATATATTATACAATATGTTTTATGGGACATTCTAGGACATTTATGGACTACTTATATGTGTTTCCCCATTTTTGCTCAAATTCTTGTAATGCTTTACCATGTCTTCGTATAACCTGTTTGTAGCAATAGTTCATCTCTATTGCCATTTTTTCAAAAGTCTTTTGTTCAACGTATCTTGAGAATAATATCTGATAAGTCATTTCGTCAGACATACTATCTATCTGGGATATAATTATTCGTTTGTTGTCAATGTATCTATCAACAAGCATATCTATTTCATTTTTCATTTGCTCAATTTTGGACACAATCTTGTCCATGGTGTCATAGCTAGGTGATGACTGCACTCTTTCATCATTTTTGACTGCTGATACGCTGCAAGCCATAGATCTATACTGTGCAAGCTCCACTAGCTTATTATTGATAAGTCGGTCATATCTGCCTATTTGTTGCAAGTATTCCTTTGTTTCCACTAATCAATACCTCCTAAATGGATTTAATGTTGCCTCTGCTACTGCTGTATTTTCTGGATTTTCAATAAACATTTCCAACTGAGTGATTCCATCTGCTGCATCATCGTGTTCATTGCCACCGATGCTAACAAACATTGTCAGCTCATCCATAGCAGCTTGATATTCGTCGTCTCTGTAATACCTCTTTATTCCAAGTTCTGCATCCTTTTGCATCTGCTCTTGGGTTCTTCTATGTGTGTCCAAAAAAATAAATTTACGTTTTACATCGCCGGAATAAGCTATTATTTTTGCTAACTTTTCAACTTTGTTTGGTGCTTTGCGACTTGAACATGAGCATTTATAGCCCTGTTCTTGCAGTTTTTCATCTACATATTGGCAATAAAGATCGCCACCAACATTACCCTCAAATCTAGTTTGTCTTATTCCATTTTCAATAATTCGACCTACAACAAGTGGCACTGTAACCTCTTTTGTGCCCTTATTAAACACCCAACCTATGATATACACATCACCGTTGTCATATTCAACACCAATAGGCATTGATAAGCTATCGCCTCCACCCCAGGCTATATCTGTAACACCGATGTACCTACAATCTCCGTCTGGTAAAACTCCGTTAAAATATCTAAGATTATCTGTTGGGAATAGCAATCCCTCACGGACGTAAGGCTTTTGCATGAACTTAGCCATCCATTCAGCGTTTTCCAATTTGTCTCGCATATCCCTATAGTATTCCGTGGAAAATCCGTTTATTTCATAGTTGAAATTACTTTCGTCATTCTCATTAAGTGCCGGTATTTGCCTGAATCTATATTGAGGGTCTTTTTCATATTGTTTTCTGAGACGTTCCAGTGGGTCTAGGACATTCCAAAGGGTACCAACCATCAATTCTCTTGCACCGTCGTTTTTACGGTCTACCATTTTGTTAAGGTATTCCTGATAGGTATTCTCCATACGTGTAGGCGACAGAGAATGTTCACGATCACGCACAAGGTCATCGACATACAGATATCCGTCCGCTGATACATCAACGGCACCTGTCCATGTGCCATCAATACCTCTACAAGTAATTGTTGCAAATCTGTCCGGATCACCAAGCGTAATCGTAAATTCATCCGCACTTTTATCCGTAACAACTGATTTGTATTTTGGGTGATAATAACCAAACAATTCTCCAAATGTATACTCAGGCGTTGATACAAGATTCATAAGTTCTTTGTAAAATCCCTTAGCAAGTATTCCTGAATGTCCACCCATTGCTGAATGGCTATTTGGTCTACGTAGCATAATCCACGCAAGAAAAAAAATACAAATTGTACTCTTTCCAACACGGGACGGCATAGACAAGCCATAGAACTTGATTTTGCGTTGCTCCAAATCTTCCAAATCTTGTGCAACAACATTTAAGGTTTTTTGCCTAGGCTGGTAAAATCTCTTCTGCCAAGCTCTATTCTTCTCCATGTAAAAAATAAAGCTTTCAAATTTGTCATAAGATTCAAGTTTCAGAATTTGGTAATATTGATTGACAAGCTCTATCTCTGTCTTGTTTGCCTGGGCAAATTTCTCAATTTCCCAAATGTCCATGCCGAATTGTCTCAAACAAAATTGATTTATGATTGCCTTTGACCTTGCCGTGCATTCAAGCATTGTAGTGATATCACCATCATTTTTGGCTAGTTGGCAAGTATCAAGATAGGCATTGATAATTGTTTCGTCTATGTCCCGGACATCTATGTATTTTTCACAATCCTTAATCAAATTCTGTAATTCAGACATAAAAATAGCACCTCGCTAAAAAGCAGAGGTGCTACGGCCTCTGCCTATAATTTTTCTAGGGTAGCGGCTACAATCAATCTGTAGCCGGTAATATATTTATTTGCCAATTCCTACAGTTCCTAAGTATTCAACACTGTCTTTTGAAGTATAGACAATGATTTTATCGTTGCGAACCATATTGGGTTTTTCTGTAACTTCGATTTTGTTCTCATCTTCTGTAAAAATAAATTCAACACTTCCATTGTAGGTTATCAGTTGTCTGTTTATACAAACTGTAATTATCTCATAGTTGTAAGCAGGGGCGCGTGAAACTGTACTTTGGTATCTAGCGTAAATTCCACTTTGTATCTCTTCTATTTCGCATTCGTATTTTTTGGTTTTATTAACCCAATTTAAAAATAATATCAGTGCAACAATGCTAATAACAATAACAATAGTGGGAATAATGATTTTAAAAAATTTTTTCATAAAAATTCCTTTCCACTGATAATCAATAACTAAACATTTACTAATTCATCTGCATACCTTGTCATTTCAATTTGAGTTCCATTATCATCTTTTGTGCAAACAGTCACATATCTACTGGAGATGCTTTTAATATCTCCTATGCGGATTTCTGTTTCATCATCTTTAAATTTGTAACACTCACGCATTTTCTCAATACAGTTATTCATCTCTGATATTTTCATAATATCACTCCTAACAATTTATCTTTATTCCCTCTGTCAATATGGCGGTTTTATCCTCATTCAGAATTGTGTTTCCGTTTTCATCCGTTTTATGCCATCGTGCATTAACTTTAATCATTGGACTTTGGTTTGCATGACCAATAAAATGTAACTCCATGTCCGTACAGTTTACTTTTTTGCCGTCAATAAACACTTGTGCAGTTTTGCCATTGGATTTTATCATAATTTTTTCTTCTACCGACTCAAATGGTTCATATTTATACATAGATTTCCAACTATCCTCATACCACCTATCCATTTGAGCAATAACACTTTTTGCATAATATGTAGGTTTGCTCATTGTCTTTGTACGGTTGCATAAGACCTCTTGATAGTTTTCAATTATAAATCGACAAACATTGCCATCGTATTCATAATCTCTGTAAAATTGATAAAATGTTTTTAAATTTTTAACAAAATCAATTAGTGTTTTCATTTCTCATAAACCTCTTAAAATCTTTCCTACACTTAGGGCACAAATCATATTTGTGTTCGTTTCTCCATATAGCCATTGGGAGTGTTTGTTTTGCTAAATCTTCTGTCGTGTATATAGTTTTCTTATGTAAAGGTTCTAATTCTTCTGTTTTGAAATGAGCGTATTTCTCATTGTAAAATGTCATTTCTTTTCCGCACCTGTCGCAAGTGTACCATTCTCTTTCATGTTTCATTGAATCTCTCCCATGATTGTGGCAAATACTCCACAGTTCCATCATTTTCCGACTTTTGCCATCCACTATCGCTACTGTAGTTATCACGGCAAATAGCACCTGTGCGTGATACCACAATATAATTGCCGTCTTTTTCAGGATTGCCACTTCTAAAGTGCTCTTCTGTGTATTCTTGTTTACGATTGTCCACCGTCATTATTATTCTCATTCCAATACACCTTAAACCCATGCTTTTTATATTCTGCAACCGCATTTTTAAGTCTGCCTATATCTTCATATTTCTCATTTAGCATAATTGCGTTGTCATCCTTAACTACGGCATATATGCCAAATTTAACAGCCTTTGACGCTATTTTCAAAACTCCTCTAAAGCCTTTTCTATTCATCGTGTACACGCTAGCATCAATATTAACTATCATTCCTCCACCAACTTTCAAATCAAACCCAACATATACAGAATGTCAACCCCCGATATTTCCTCCGTGCCCTCTCTTGTGTGCATAAGAATTTCTTTAAGTTTTTCATTTTCTGTATTGTTGTATTTGTCTTTGTTATACGCTTCTGAAAAACAATAATATTTACAATATCCGTAGCCTACCCCAAGTCTGTTGCTGTAAATGCTCTTTCCGACAATATCGCAATATTTTGGTACTTTTAAAATATCGTGTTTTTCATCTAGAGTACATTCCTTTTGTCCTGCTTTTAGCTTTGATTGAAGATATTTCAGAAAACTTCGTATATCCTGTTCTGATTTGGAAATATATAAAATAGTTTCATTCATTCTTACACCAATTTTCTAAGCACCATTCATAAACATATTTCCAAAATGGAAATCATTTAGTGCTTTTTCTAATTCGTCTTTGTACCTAAATGGACTTAAAGGGCTTGTTATTTCTTCTCTCAAAGCTGGCATTGCCGCATCTATCGAAAAGCCTTGTGTAGCACTTGCAAGATTTTGTTGTGGTAACTCTGCAAGTGCGCACTCTACCATTCTTTTATTATTACAATCATCTCTTTCAGGGCAAGTTTTGCACTTCTCTGATATTTTACTTAAGCTCTGCATTCTTCCACCAACTTCCTGCCACAGATAGGGCAATAATTTATGTCAAACTGCCCCGACCCATATTCGTTTCCACTATTGTCGTAGGACAGATGCCAGTTATGTGTATCGCCAACTATCATTGCATTTCCGTATGTATAACCATTTTCTATCTTTTGGCGTTTGCCATTGCAAAATCTACACACTTTTACTTCTCCTCATCTTCAAAAACAAACAACGTGTCCGGAAATGGTTCTCCGCTAAATAGCATATTGAGGTATTTCAAAAAGGTCGGAGTACTCATTCCGGCTATTCGTGCAGCTTTAGCCTGTGTAACTCTACCAGCCATATATTCTGCTACTGCCTCCGAAAACTTATCCGGATCACATCTATGTGTGCCTTTAGCCATATTTTCACCTCGTAATAACATTTAACAAATGGCAGAGATGGGATTTGAACCCATGACCTCTAGCTTATGAGGCTAGCGAGCTGCCAGACTGCTCTACTCCGCGTCATTATACATACGGCATACTATATAGCCGCATGCCGGGGCTTGTGATTATTTACTCTGGGAGGAGTATTCGACCGCCTATACGGCTACAGTTGGCATTCTGTAGGCTGATTTTCGCAAAACACTCACCGGACCTGGTGACGGTCCTTTATTCAGCATTCCGCTAGTGAGTGAAAGGAGCACAAATGAAACAAACATTTGTCCGGTCAAGGCAAAAGAATTTGAAAACCTTAACCGCATGAACGATATGGGACTCGAACCCATGGCCCATAGATTAAAAATCTATTGCTCTCCCAACTGAGCTAATCATTCACATTCGCCTTGTATGGTCTCAAGGCTCCCATGGTTAGTCATGGTGGACTGTATAGGTGGAAAGGCTACTTGCGACAACTGCCTATACTCAGTAACGGGGCTAGAGGGATTCGAACCCTCGGATGCAGGAGTCAAAGTCCTGTGCCTTACCACTTGGCAATAACCCTATCTGTATTTCTCCATTTCATTAACACTCATACCGACTATTCCGGCTGATTCATCACTGTCAGTATGTTTAAAGTATTCTCCACTTTGTGGCCACATGTATCGGAACATAGCATAATTGGCAACATCAAGGAGATATTCCGTATTTCCTGTCTCCTTAAACTTTGCAAGGCATTTTTCAAGGCTGCCTATTGCGTCAACATTGCCTGTGGCAAAATTTCTTCCGGCTCTGCCATACTTATAATGACTTTGAACCACTAAAGCCTTGCGTTTTTCATCAAATTGTAAACTATAGTCAGTTTTCAGAATATCATCAGTCACACTCATTATTTCTGCCCTCATAATCCAAACATACATGTCCAGGTTCAACATAATCTGAATAATATTCGCTATTCTGATTGTTACAAACCTTATCACCATCTTCTGTTATGCAGTATTCACAATTGCTGCATTTATCTTTTGCCATAGTGATTACCTCCCAATGTCTAGTTATTCTTGCTGAGATTTATTCCAAACGCCACAGCCTTAATTAAAGCAACTATACCCAACAATATATATATCCAAACAGGGGCATTAAGTTTTATTGCAATCCAAAGCAAAATGATAAGTTCAATCATATGTCGCCCTCCTGTTTGTGGTTGGCTCTCCAAGTGTCAAATCCTTCCGGATACCTACTTTCAAGTTTTTCTTTGTTCGTCTGCATAACATCATCAAGGGTGAAACCGCTTGCATCACAGATCATGGCAACATACCACATTACATCGCCGCATTCTTTCTTCAAGTGGTTTATGTCTATGCCTTTTTCGTGAAATACGCCTTTTTTAACAAGATCAGCAACTTCGCCCGACTCGCCTGTAAGACCTATAACACCATTAAGCAGTTCAGCAACGTCTATTCCATTTGTTGTTGAAACAGCATTAAGAAGTCTATCTCTATTCCTGCCATCATTTGTACGCATGGCAGCCATCTGATATTCAATTCCGTTCATTTTGTTCCTTTTGGGGATTTTATAGTTTTGTCTGATGTGATTAAAGAATATCTATCTGACTGATAGATAACTGTTATGTATGCATTATATACACATTATTTGGATTTTGTCTATATTTTTTTCTGAATTGCGATTATATCATCTATTGGGACTTTAAACAGTGCTGACAAAATTATCAGATTGTCAACTGTAGGTATTGATCTTCCTTTTTGCCACTTGTATATCGCATTTGGATTTGCAAATTTAAATATGTTTTGTAAATCCTTAACACTTAGTCCTTGTTGTTTTCGATAGTATACTATGTTTTGACCTGTTTTACACATGTCTATAACAGGTATATCAATCATATATTCTCACCAACCCTATGTTTATTTGTTTTGTCGTTATGTGTAGATTTATACTTGATATATTTATATGTGGCTGATAAGGCCTTTTTTATTTTAAAAATATTTGGGGGGCTTAGTAGGGGCTCTCCTGGGGTCCTGTCACACCCCCACCCCCTCCAGTGATCTTTTTTAGCACTCGTTTTGTCTAGGCGATAATATTGTTTTAATTGTTAATACAATTTGTCATTATGTCGCTTATGCCTTTGTATCTATTCGCAAAACCCACGTTTTGCGCACAATTGTGTATTTACTCCGTATTGTCACCACCAAAAAATGGCTTATTTCCTACGTTTCCAGCCTGTCCTAAATTGTTTGAATTGTTCGCACAATTTGACATGGCACAATCAACCTCTATAGTTTCCGCTTGTGCTGAATTGTCTGGAAGTTTAGCACAATTTGACTCTAACAATTTGCGCACATCTGAGGCAGTTAGAGCGATTGTGGCACCTCCGGCAGCAGCCCCGCCAGCATCATTCCAGCCATATTCCCTGTTTTGTATCGCAATTAAGCCAACCGCCTGTTTTGTGTCAATTAGTCGATTTGTCAGACAATTCTCACGAAAACCGCGAAGTTTTTTGTAAATTCTTGTCCGCGGGTGGCTTGGCTTATCCTTGCCCCATTCGGTAATTGTGTCGTTGTCAATGCCTGTCAAATGACAATAGTCTATTATCGATGGCACTTTATTATATAAACCACAAATATATATATAATACTCGCATATATCTAAACATTTATTATAATCATACATATTAGAATATATAGCACCCTTAGACATATATATATTATTATTATTCAATAATCTATCTGTACCTTTAAACATACGTCTATATATATACATCATAGCACCAGACCACAAATTCTGTGAGCAGTTTGTGAGATCATCAATAGGCGGCTTGTGAATGTCACAAAACTCTTGCAAATACATATCTATCTCATTGTCAAATATTTCTACCTCCTGGCTATTCTCCATGTTCCCGCCTCCTCTCTAGCTATATATTATATATACATATACAACAAAACCGCATAGAATACAGTTTAATATACTCTATGCGGTTAACCTCTTTAGTGTTTAGATATGAATAAAAAACATCAATAAAATATATATCATTGTTTTATTGATTTGTCAATGCTGATTTTAACACATATATGCGCACAAGGTCCAAAATCCAACATGCAGCGCACCCGACCGTTTCCCTCTTCAAAAATCGCGAATATGTCACACATAGACGCCGGGGGCAGTCCACTTTTTTGTGCTGATCTGTTATACTCCTTTATCATTGTTTGACGGCTATTTATATTTAACTTATAACAATAACCACGTTCTAACACTTTTTACACCTCCAGAATTTTAGATATAATAAGCATAAAAAAACACGGTTATTATATCAATAATAACCGTGTGGCAAAGTTCGACAATGTTTTTTACTTGTTATAAAAATCATTCGCGGCACTAGCCATAATTCTAGCCGTGTTGTATTTCCCATCTGCTCCAGATGTCCAATCAAAATAAACGTCCGTGACCTCGCAATAATCGTCCGGGTTATTATATATTCCTGCCGGCATAGCCGCGCCGCTTGTATGTATTACAAGATCACCATTTTCTTTTATCCAAACTTTGTTTACATTATTCTTTTTTTCTAACTGCTCATTTACCTTTTTAATTGTTACCATTGTTTTTTCCTCTCTTTCTCCGCCTCTGGCGGTTTAAAAAATAATCAGGCTCAAATGTTCCAACCTCGCAACATTCGGTCTTTTCCGCCCCTTGGGCGTCCTTTCTTTATCTGATGTATACATTATATCATTTTGTGCCTTATATGTCAACGTTTATTTTGTGCCTTATTTCAATATTTTCTCTTCGCGTTCTAGTTTTTCGGCAACTGCCAGCTTGATGAAGTCATTTGCGCTATACTTCAAGGCTTTTATTCGTTCTTTCGTGCCTTTTGCTAATCTGCAATTAATGCGCTCGTATTTATCATCATATTTATAAATAGCCTTTCGTGTTGCCGCGCTTGTTTTATATTCCATTTTTCCACCTCCTTTTCACTTGTTAATATATCTATAATATATTGTTGTGCCTTATATGTCAAGTAGATCTATCACAGTCAAGTAGATCTATCACACATTAATATAGCGATCCCCTTTTGTTTGCTTTGTGCCTTATATATATTGTACAATTTACAAGCTGTTTTGTGCCTTATATTTGTGTATTATTCCATCTTGTTTTGTGCCTTATATTGTAGTATCATTTAACCATAGCAAAGAGATAACAACCTTGACAATTCCACATGACAGACATTGACGACTTGCAAGAGCTTGCCGCCGGTGCCTGGTGGATAGCAAGGCAGAAAATACAAAGGAGAATAAAAAAATGAGAATAATTAAAATTTATGACAGAGCAACAAAAAGTTATATCGGAGAGGTAAAAGCAAACAAAGATCAGATCAGAACAATTGAACATGATTTCATTGTTAAGGAGGTATAAAAACATGAGATATTATCACAGCGTTCCAACAGGATGTGCCCCAAAATGGGAGCAGATCAGCAAGACAACATATAGCATTATGTTAGACTGCTACAAAGCAGCCGAGGCAACACCGGAGCAGATCGCGCAAAGAATAAAAAAAGAATGTGATCCCGGCGATCCGATTATATATGGCCCCGGCGATCCAAAAAACGCCGTGACATGTGAATTTTACATGTCATTTGAAAAAGGCAGGGAATGTCTCATATATGCTAAGTGCGCCGGTGGTTCAATTCTTGCACCGGCGGACATGTTCAAATTTTAGCCGAAACGCTCCAACTTTCGGAGCGTCAGCCGGGGACGGTCTCCCGGCTCTGATGATGGCAGACCAAAATAATATATTTTTAGGAGGACAAGAACATGGTATTAAATTTAAAGTGCATGGGGGCACAGATCAAAGAAGAGGAAAAAATAAAAAAGAACACTGACATCATGAACTACCGCCCAAGAGCGGAGTTCACAGACAAAAAGGGTCGTAAAGTGGTTGTTGATTTCGGCGGCTATGCAAGACGTGAGCAAAGAGGAAAAGCTTGCCCAGTCGTTCAGCCGAACGCCTTAAACATAGATGGGTGTTTTTACGACTCCGAGGGAGTCGGCAGAGACTGGACGTATTACCTCAGACAGGAGGGGCACGACTTGACAAGATACAACTTTACTATAAACGGTATTTTGGATTTTGTAAATGCCGTAACCGATGGCGGTTATAATTCGATAAAATATATAAATTAAGCATTGAAATTATTATATTATTGTGATAAATTTAATATAATTTCTACTTATGTAGATAAATTATATTTTTTATCGCTTATATTTTTAAAATAAGGAGGTAAAGAATATGTTGAATTGGCAAGGTTTTAGAAACGTTACAGAAAACGAAAAGGAAGCAATTAATGCTGCACTGGAAGAGCTAAATTTCTCAGGGAAAACATGTATATGGTACCTTGATGGTGATGGCTTTGATTGCGCTGTATACGTTGATAATTGCGAAGTTCTAACAGAAGAACAAGAGCAAAAAGAATTATTGTAGAAAAAAGGGGGCGCACAGGTTGCGCCCTTTTGCCGTTCCTGGCGGGTCGTGGTTGGTTCAATTCCAGCCGGGCGGCTTTCTGATCTTTGATAATATAATATTGCTATGTCGGCGCCTGTGTGCTATGCTGTTCATGTATAGCTTTATTAACTGTATATTTATATCTAATTGTGTGAATTGTTTATACAATTCTATGCAATTATATCATATGTTACGGTTTATTAATTGCGCCTGCCTACCAACAACGGCATACAAAGCAACACGCAAAGCCGAGCATAGAGATAAATGCATATTATAAACACTGTTGGCGGTGTTCTTTTGCCGTGTGGCTGGTTCCGGTTTGGGTTATGCCTTACTTTGCCACGTTGAAGTGTTTTGATTCTGTTCAAAAATCCGAACAAAACTCGCATGAAATTGATGAAAAGTTGAGAAAAAATTTTTTGACCGTCCGAAATTTTCAGAATTATTTGATAGGGGGGGTATACATTAATCCGAATATTTTTTTATAAGAATTTTTGAAAAATTAACTTTTATTTTTGATTTGATGCTATAACAAGGGCTTTGGCAATATAGTGTGATTGTCCTAACTCTTCTATCAGCTTTTTCCTGGTCATTTCTGGGTTAGTTCGTCTTATATACTTTAATATCTTATCTATGTTATCCATACATTCTATCTCCCATATATCCTGTTAATATATCAACAATTTCAAATACTTGGTCGCCGTATGTAGCAACAAAATCACACAGCATTTCTTCCTGTTCTATCGGCATATATATGTTATACGACATACAAACGCAATGACACAGTTCATGTATAATCACTTTACGCAAAAATGCCCCATGCAAACTTTTAGCCAAATATATGCAGTGGGTATTCATGTCTGTTACTCCCACACTCATAGAGCCATCTGTACGGCTCAATAACGAACTTTTATTGTCCACCCATACAATTTGCCATCGAATACCATTTAATTCAAAATTCAATCTATATGCCCCCTTAAAACGCAAGAGAGTGACTATGCACTCCCTCACGCTTATATACATCATGTGTAATTGTTACAGTTTTGTTACAAGTGTAGACATTTTTGACTTGAGCATCGACCGCTCTTCCGGGGTCATGCTGCCGATCACATCTGTAATGTCCTCACTAACTCCTTTGAGGTACTTCTCAAGTTCCTGCATAGTTGTGTCTTTATCCTTATGCATCTCTTTCGCTTCGATGTATGATCTCCTCATCATGCCACTTTTGCCTTCTCTGCTGTCTCTCGTAGCAGTCGTTGGCTCTGTATAGTGCATCCTACCACTCATGCGGTCAAGGTCTCTCATCCTCTCCTGCATAGGTTTATCTTCCCATGTCCTGTAATCGTCTGGCATTTGATGATAGTAAGGAGGCTCTATATAACCGCGCCTTGTTCCTCTGCCTTTCGGCGCAAATCTGCCATTAGCATAGCGGTAGTTATCATAGAATCTTCTATCTGGATAATCTTCGTACTGTTCAACCATACGCATAATGTCCTCATTATCTTCTGATTTTTCCATAGCTTCAACAATTCTGTAATCCTTGTCAAAGCAAGCTATATTCTTAGCTATCTCTGTAAAATCCTTTAAATCGTCAAGGTTCTGTCCCTCAAAGTTATCTAATCCGATTGCTTCAACTTTAGCCTTGACACATTCCATAATCTGTTTAGCCCATTTATGCATAATATCAAGCCTCCCTTACTGCAATCAAATTACTGTTCTGAACCCCAATAGCCTGTGCCGATGTATTCTGCACCGCTACTGTACTGCAGCAACCGCAAGGCACATCAATATAAGCCTGTGCCGACACATTAAAGAAATTCCCAACTGCGGCTGGGGTTACAATCATTCGTGTTGACTGTAAAGGTTCTCCATCAACTGCAATAGCAAGTGAGATAGCTTCAACCGTACCACCTGTTGGTATCTGGATATTGCCGGAATATGATACTAAGAATCTTGCCTTGCACTGATTTGTAATACCTCTTAGCTTGATAATTCCACTTCCTTGTCTGTGAACTATACATTTGCTACCGCATACCGGTGTTTCTGTAAATGCAACATCTTCTCCGGCAGCAACTGTTTGTAATGCAATTCCTGTTATCTCCATTGTCTTTACCTCTCTTTCACAAAATAAGGGCAAACATATTTCAGTCTGCCCTTGGGTTAAAAAGTAATACTGCATAGCAGACATAATCGTGTTTAATCGGTTAAAATCTAGTTAAACTCAATTAAGATACTTAATTATTCGCTTTTACGTAGCTGCTACTTTTAGCAGCCACAGCCTGCATTGCAACCACATCCATAAGCATAAGCATTAGGATTAGGCACAACATAAGCTGGAATAGCTGTAGGATTTACAGAGTTGACAATCTGCTGTGCCTGTGCTGTCATTGCAGTAGTCAGAAGTGCATTCTGTCTATCCTGTGATGCGGCGAGCCTTAAGCTATTGTTTTCTGCCTGCAATGTGGCTATCTTGTCCTGAGTCAGGAAATCAAGGATGCTTCTCGTGCTGTTCTCGATAGCCTGTCTTGTCTCACAAGCCTGTGTAGCCATGTTGTAGTTGGTGTCGCAGAAACCTCTCTCAATCTGTCTCTGAGTCTCACAGCAACAAGCGGCATTCTGAGCAGCCATGTTGTTAAGGGTTGCCTGAATAGCATTTGTGTTCTGCATACCAGCTACAGTGTCAGCGTTGATCGCCTGTTGTATGCCATAGCCTGTCTGCATGATATTTGTGTTAATGCCGTTAAAACCAGTAAGCATGCTGTTGTTCATGGCATAAAATCCATCACAAAGTCCGTTAGAAATGCCGTCTAACTTGCTGATAACTGCTGAATTATCAAATCCTCTCTGAATATCAGCTTGTGTAGCTGCTGTCGCAACATAGCCACCGCCATTGTTGCCGCCAAAACCGCCAAATCCACCATTGCCCCATCCAAAGAGCAAGGCAAATACAACGATTATCCAAAGCCATCCGCCGTCAGCCCAACCACCATTGTTATTGCCATTACCATCAATGTTAGCCACTAAAGGTACGCTGGCACAATTTGAGTTTGAAAACATATTGTTACCTCCTGAAAATATATTCATAAAGATGTCACCTAGGTAATTTGCAAAGACATCTAATATGCTACTAATTACCAAATCTACTTTTTATTTGATTAAATACATCATCTGCATTTAATCCTTTTTCTTTGCACAAATTTCTAGCCATTTGCTCTATGCCTTGCATATTGCCCTGCTGCGCCATCTGCATAGTGTTTTTCATCATAGGATTACTCATAATCTGATTATTTCCCATCATCTGCTGTATAAACTGTTGTGGGCCAGCTTTCATCATTTGAAAAATGTTAATTGGGTTCACTCTTCGTCACCACCTTTACTTTGTGATCGCGAATTTTTTCTCTGAAAACTTGTTAATTTACTTTCAATTTCTTCGATTTTTGAATACAGATTATCTAATCTTGCTGTAATACCCTCTGTAACGCTCTCTGATAGGTCTATTTTAAATTTTTCTGCATCAAAAGTATTATTTACTGCCTGTGTCGGTTTTGTGTCTCTAACAGGCTTATACACGATTGTTTCAATTTGCCCTTCTGCGTTCCATCCTTTAACATAAATCTCGGACAAATCTTGTTTAGGGAAAAAAGCAGCGGTGCCATCCATTGGAACATCATTTGCCGTTATTGCTTCTAAAGTCTGAACAACCTTACCTGTAAGTGGCTTTACTTGCGGCTGCATTACTTGTTGAGGTTGCTCTACTGGCATAGGCTGAACCTGAGATTGTGGTCTAGTTGTCCATGGATTGTACATTTGGGGTGTATAAGCCATTTGCGGCTGACTATAAATCATATTTTGATAAGGTGTCTGTGCTATCATCCGTTTTCTCCTTTTCAAGTTCTTCGTCAATTGCGTGTATCATTGTCGATTGATATATAAGTGGCACTTTTGCCACATCTTCCCTAGAAAAAATACGTTCCAATATTTCATCGGTAATCATAAGCCACCTCCTATAACTCTATTTTTGCATAAAAAAAGAGCGGTAACGAGTTCGTTATCCGCTCATAATCAGCTCACCAAAGTGTCATTATTGTATCACCCGGTTTATCTTTCGGTCTACTTGATGTGCTATCCGTTTTATTGTCGATACACTCATATTCATCAACTCGGCGCACATTTCATATGTGTATTGTTTGTTGCGCAACTCATACAGTTGTAATTCTCGCTCTGTGAAGTTAGCGTTTAATCTTATGTACTCATATTCAGCCTTTATCAGCTTAGATATATCAATCATCAATATACCTCCTAAGTACACAATCAACATAACATACAGCCTAAAAAATAGCAATAAAAAAGACGCATTATGCGTCATGTGTCAAAAAAATGTAGTGTATATGCGGTATAGCACCACCTTAACGCCATAGGCACAGCGTACGTACTGAATTTGACATTGAGACTTCTGTCAAAATTATCCAACGCCTTGATAAGCCCTATACAGCCAACCTGGAACAGATCATCCGGATTCTCATTTGAACTGCCAAATCTCTGGATCACGCTGAGCACAAGGCGGAGATTCCCCTCTATAAACTCCTCCCGGGCAGAGCTGTCTCCCTGCTCCATCCTGTCAAACAGCATGTTCTTCTCATCCTCTGTAAGATATGGTAATTTCGATGTATTTACACCACATATAACCACTCTGTTCAGCGCCATATCATGTCCCTCCACGTGTTATCTGTCTAACACTAGGATTGTCAGATACATGCCAATTTATTCATATTTGCACCACTTTTACTGATATATATGCACGCAAAAAGACCATGAAAACCAATTTGTGCCCTAAGTCACTCATCATCTTCATGGTCTCTTATCTTCGTATATCTAGTTCTTTCTGAACTCCTCAAGTTCAAGTCCCTCATTGTGCTGGAGAACCTGATCGATGACCCACTCATTTGCAAACAGGAGAAGCGGATTACCCTTCATGTCCTTAACCTTCTTGACATCGCTCACACGCTTGAGCTTTGTCACGTCTATGGTAGGATCCTTCACCCATCTGATATAGTTATATGGTATCGGCTCAAGTCTTATCTCACAGCCGTACTCATTCTCAAGTCTGTACTTAAGTACATCAAACTGAAGTACGCCGACAACTCCGACTATGATCTCCGAAAGACCCGCAGTGTACTCCTGGAATATCTGTATAGCACCCTCCTGGGCAATCTGGGTAACACCCTTGACAAACTGCTTACGCTTCATGCTGTTGAGCTGAACAACCCTGCAGAAGTGCTCCGGTGCAAATGTAGGGATACCCTCATACTCAAACTTCTTTCCGCCTGTTGTGAGCGTATCTCCAATCGAGAACAGATCAGGATCAAATACACCTATAACGTCACCGGCATACGCCTCGTCGACGATCTTCCTGTCCTGAGCCATAAGCTGCTGTGGCTGGGAAAGCTTGATCTTTCTCTTGCTGGCAGCATGATATACCTCCATGCCTGCCTCAAACTTACCAGAGCAGATTCTCATAAATGCGATTCTGTCTCTGTGAGCCTTGTTCATATTTGCCTGAATCTTGAACACAAAAGCTGAGAACGGCTCTGTTACAGGATCTATGATTCCCTCTGATGAATTACGTCCGATAGGAGGTGTCGTCATCTTAAGGAAATAGTTCAGGAACTGCTCGATACCAAATGTATTCAGCGCAGAACCGAAAAATACAGGGGAGAGCTCTCCGGCTCTGACCTTCTCTATATCCATCTCCTCTGTGGCACCATCTATAAGCTCTATCTCCTCATTGAACTGGTCAAAGAGGTATGGGCCGACAAGCTCCTTGAGAGCCTCATCGTCTATATGATAATCTGTTTCCTCCGCCTTCTTGGCTCCACCTGTCGATATAGCCTGGAACGTGGACACTATCTTGGTCTTTCTGTCATATACACCCTTGAACTCTTTTCCTGAACCTATAGGCCAGTTGACAGGGCATGTCTTGATACCGAGAACAGTCTCTATATCATCGAGAAGCTCAAATGTATCCCTTGCATCTCTGTCCATCTTATTTATAAATGTGAATATAGGTATATGTCTCATGACACATACCTTGAAGAGCTTTATGGTCTGAGCCTCAACACCCTTGGATGCATCGATCACCATGACCGCAGAATCCGCAGCCATAAGTGTACGGTAGGTATCCTCCGAGAAATCCTGATGTCCAGGTGTGTCAAGTATGTTTATGCAATATCCGTCATAATTGAACTGCAGAACAGACGAGGTTACCGAGATACCTCTCTCCTTCTCTATATCCATCCAGTCCGACACTGCATATTTGGAATTTGCCTTTCCCTTTACAGATCCCGCTGTGTTTATTGCGCCGCCAAAGAGCAGAAACTTCTCTGTGAGTGTAGTCTTACCTGCATCAGGATGTGAAATTATAGCAAATGTCCTTCTTCTGTTGATCTCTTCTCTTAACTTGTCATCCATTATCTTTTCCTCATATACAATTTATTGATTCTTATTCTTCAAAATGTCCCTGTTCTTCTGAGCCCAGAGCATAAGCGACTGTATATTCACAGACATCTTCTCCAGCTCCTCAAGGACAGCATCAAAAGCTGCAACCTCGGTCTCGTCGACTATTCCATCAGCGGTGATCTCTATAAGCTGCTCAGATATATCTTCCATCTTCTTGGAGGATCCGAGGAACTGAAGTATGAGCCTGTCAAGGCTGTCCGCATTTATCGGCTTCACCGTCTCTTTTCCTATAGGGCAGTCGCCTGAACAATAGCTGTTACAGAGCTCGGGTATGTCATACGCCTTTGACATGGAAAGTACCTCCTCAGGGTA
>OHOI01000051.1_pt1 | contig 108113 bp, 124 predicted proteins | sample 1569781 | NCBI WGS metagenome assembly OHOI01 (sample SAMEA3879587, study PRJEB24766) | human gut metagenome | biome: human-associated habitat; feature: feces | place: USA | collected 1985/1987 | reverse complement strand
GTTCGGATTCAAGTTGTTTCAATCTTTCAATATCCTCCGTGGGACGTTCGTAATAACGTACCTTGTCTTGAAAACGACCGGCATAGATAGCGATACGCCTGGCATCCACCTTGTCGTTCTTGCCACGTTGAACACCTGACGAGTATTTGATTTCAGCCGCGTTTTCAAGCCATAGCTTACACTCAACGGATTTGCAGGCACAAGCCAAAGGAAAAGTGTACTGACCGGTATGTTCCGCACAGACAAGCATCCGATCGCTTGTTATCCCATAATCCTCTTCCAAATGACGCAGCAACGACATGATTGCTGTTTGATGGTTGGCTGTTGCTTCTTCATGTACAACCTTTCCTTCAAACATCACACAGAAGTCCAGTTTCTTTTTCGACACGTCCACACCGATAAAATAAAAATTCTCCATACTTTTGTCTTTAAAGTTTTCTATTAAAGAAAGGGCTTGAACTTAACCTAACTACCTTAACAATGGATGTTAACCTACTATCTGGGTCTGGGTTCAAACAAGCAGGGAGTCCGCTTATGAGAATGGGTCTTGTTCTTTCCGTATCGTTTCCCGGTTCACTTCCTGCATTCTTTCTTTACTTCACAAATTTATCTTTTCTATTTTATCTGTAATCCTCGGATGCAAATCTAAGGTACGTTTCTTGCTTTTATTGATTCGCAAAATATTTTGCTGACGCAAAGAAGAAGAAAAGCCTGTATCTCTGCAAAATATTTATCTGAACTCTTTCTGAATTTTCTCCTTTTTCAGAAAAAGATCAGATAAAACACCTGTTTTTTCCTTAACGTTATTTACTTTTGCATTCAAAATTCATACGATGAAAAGGGCAAAAACACACATTATCTTATTTATGGCAGTCACCATCACCGTTCTATATACTGTTTATATCGCTTTTCATAATAGTGCCGAACGAGTGAATACCCAAATAGACCACGCTTTCAAATCCGCCATTACGGAAGATTACAATGAAAGACTTGCCTACATCAGCTATTATCATCCCGAACCTACAAACTGGGATATAAAAATGTATACTATCGCTCCCAGCCTACACCAAAAAGTAAAAAGCTACACCATAAGAACCAGACAAGGAAAAACAATCTATACTTTTAAAGACAGTCTGGACGAGCAGACCGCCAAACGTATGCTGAACCAATACATTCTATCCCAACTAAAACCCATAAAGCCCGATGAGTTAAATGCAACCTTTAGAAAAATATTATCCGATCATGGCATAACCGGCAGGACCGGAACTATTTATTATAACAAATCCATTTCCCAACACAGCGACCAAAGTTCTGCAATTCCCCGAACGGCATACAATACTCCCCGATACATAGTAGATATCACCCAGAACATCAAGGTACAAGCATGGGTAAACTATGACTTCAAAACTATTTTACGACACATAGACAACACACTCTTTTGGCTCATCGGACAATTGATGATTCTTATTTTCATACTCATTTTTCTTAAAAAGGAAAAGGATACTCAAACACTCCTTACCCGTATGAACATAGACATGGAGAAACAAGAGTTGTATATAGGAAACAAAAAGTGCAACATTCAGAAATTAGACCTCACCTTACTAAATATGCTTTATGAAAAAGCAGGAACTTGCGTAAGCCGTGAAGAAATAAAAAAGAGTTTCTGGCCTACGGATGATAATGCCAATGAAAAAATAGATGCACACATCAAATCAATCCGGAAAGTTTTAAAAGAATTCCAAGAATATAAATTAATAACAGTCAGAGGAAAGGGTTATTATCTACGTATTCCATAATCCAGATTCCAGGCATTCTTTTAAAACAATATCCGCTAAATCATCTTTCCGAAAAAGCCTGTTTCTATTTTATTTCCTCCTTTTTTTATGTATATTTGCGGCTCTTTTAACACAAAAAACGTGGGGATTCACTAGAATTGGGAGAGCAACAAAATGAAAATCAAATTTATAAGTCTCGCAAGCGGAAGTAGCGGCAACTGCTATTTTCTCGGAACAGACAGATATGGCATATTGGTGGATGCAGGCATTGGCATCCGTACAATAAAAAAAACATTAAAAGAACTTGGAATCGGACTGGATATCATCCGGGCAGTATTCATAACACACGATCATGCCGACCACATCAAAGCAGTAGGGCATTTAGGAGAGAAATTTGGAATTCCTGTTTACTCCACTCCGGAAGTACATGCAGGAATCAACAAAAGTTATTGCATGACCGAGAAATTATCGACCTGCGTACACTATCTGCACAAAGGTGAGACAATGGAATTGGAAGATTTCGCAATTACTGCCTTTGAAGTACCTCACGACGGAACTGACAATGTAGGCTATTGCATGAATATAGACGGTAAAATATTTTCTTTCCTTACTGACTTGGGGCATATCACCCCCACTGCCGCCGAATATATATGTAAAGCAAACTATTTGGTATTGGAAGCAAATTACGATGAAGAGATGTTGAAAATGGGACCTTATCCCCAATATTTAAAAGAACGTATTGCCGGGCCTAATGGACATATGAGTAACCGCGAAACCGCCGATTTTTTGGCAGAAAATATCAATGAAAGTCTTAAATACATTTGGCTTTGTCATCTTAGCAAAGACAATAACCACCCCGAACTGGCATACAAGACAGTAGAACTCTCACTACGAAACAAAGGGGTTATCGTCGGCAAAGATGTGCAAGTCATTGCTTTAAAGCGGAATACACCTTCAGATGTTTATGAGTTTGAATAAATTTCGATGAAAAGGTAAAAAAATGGTGCAAAATGTTGGATGTTTAAAAGAAAACACCTACCTTTGCAACCGCAAATCAGAAATGAATGCACTCTTAGCTCAGTTGGTAGAGCAACTGACTCTTAATCAGTGGGTCCAGGGTTCGAATCCCTGAGGGTGTACAAAAGGAGTAACTTCGGTTATTCCTTTTTTTATAAGCCCGTCAAATAAAAGCGGCTACCCCTCCCGGGCCGCCGCTTTAAAATACAAATGAGCGTACAGCCATTAATGACTGCACAAGGAAAATCAGTTATCTTATATTTTTAATAATTCGCTAATTCTGCTCAAAACTCCCATATCCAAATCCTTTAACTCAATAACATTTAGTGTATCTGTAACATAAAGGTCATTGCCTAAAAATAAATATTTTGCATGAAATATCCTATTATTATAAAAGAAATCCAAAGCTATCTCCCTATCATTCTTTTTATTGCATAATTCTTTAATTCTATTTATAACATACGATTTTTCCATAACAAATAATATTACAGTACTTTTTTACAATTAATCCGCTACAAAGATAAAAAAACCCTTATTAAACTTCACATTATTTATAGAAAAGTTATGTGAAAGTTATTAACAATTTTATTATATTCAAGCTATTAAATGAACAATTAAAACAATATCAGTGATCCATCCGAGTTCTATTTATCCCATATACCTACCTTCTGTTTTTTTCCATCATTATAGCACAAGCTTAAACAATAAAATCCACAAGCAAGCATCTCCTACCGGAATGTCAAGTTTCTCCAAAGGGGAAACGTATAAAAGATGTATCTAAAAATAGTTCCTGAACAGGCTGAAAATAGTTAAGAGAGAAAAATCAAGAAGATTGGAAATGAAATAGCTTCCTCAACAACAAAGCAGAGAACAACAAGGATTTAATTTACATAATACAATCCAGACAGGCAGCCTTCCGGCTGCCTGTTATACTTCTATTTATCTTTAACATTTCCCTTTATAGGGGTCAGGGTTATTTTAGCCCCTTCAACTATCGGAGTTAATATATCAAAAATAACCTGTTTGTATTCAGATAAAGCAATACTCAATAATAGCTCCTCTTTTCTTATCTTATCCGCCAAAGCATTATTATCCTTTTTATATGATTGATCCTGCATATACAGCCGGTAAGTCTTATAGTTCTCATAAAATGCGGAAATAGACCGGAACAAGCGGCCATAATTTTCCTTCAGATTCTGACGATCATTCTCACTGAAGTAATTTCCCGGATTAGAAACAAACACTGTATCTTGAACAGAAACCACAGGCTGTGATACCACAGGCAGAGAATCTACCGGCATCTTCTGATCCAAATAGCCCAGCACCGCTTTTATCTCATTCTCATTAACTAAGTCTTTCAAGATTTTCAATGAGGTATCATAATACTTCATCACTTCATTCGCATTCTCCACACTCATGCTACTGCTATCCATAACGTGACTACTCTTGGAGCCACCGGAACAAGAGGATATGGAGAGGGCGCAAAGAAACACACCATACAATAATAAATTCTTCTTCATACTGCCAGTATTAAATTATAATACCTTGATAACAATATGAAATGATAATTGCTCACGCTCCTGTCCCGTTTTTTTCCAAATTGCTCTTAATTTTCTCTAACAAATAAAGGCATCCCTGCATTTTGGGATTTTCGTAGCATACATAGGCCTGTTCAAACAGCATATCTACCGTATCCTTTAAATTAGGAGTAAAAGCAGCCTTATCTATCTGCATTGTTGGGGGAAGTTCCTGAGAATCAAACCATTTTTTCAACTCATTAACCTCTTCTTGAGTATATGTTCTCTTTCTTTCTTTTATCATATTATATATATTTTCTTTAAAATGGATAACCTACTGCAAAGTGAAAAGCAAAATCACGGCTAAAGCGTGGTCGGATAACAGGATATCGCTTTTTACCTGTTTCCACAGGATTTATGGCCTTCATGCCACCGTCAAAACGCAAAATCAAATAATCCAGATCAAGGCGGATTCCCAAACCGTATGCTACAGCTATCTGTTTATAAAACTCGTTAAATTTGAACAAACCACCTTCCTGTCCGGAGTCATCACGAATAGTCCAGATATTACCGGCATCCACAAAAGCCGCTCCATTCAATTTCCAAAACAAATGAGTACGATATTCTATATTCAAGTCCAATTTAATATCACCAGCCTGGTTGATAAAGTCCATTCTCCCATCCTCACTACCTTTATAAACACCAGGTCCTAAAGAACGTACAGACCACCCACGTACACTGTTCGCGCCACCGGAAAAATACCTCTTTTCAAAAGGAAGCATTTTAGAGTTACCATACGGATAAGCCACCCCCACTCCTATATGAAACACAAATGAGTTACGCGGATCTATCATGAAATTCTTTGCAAAATCAAAATCTGCTTTCACATATTGAGCAAAAGGAATATTCGCCAGCACATAATCTTCTCCATCTTTCGGATTAGGGTGAACCAATTTGGAAGCAGCATACAGTAAATTACCAGCCTCTTCAATATTGGCACGAATAGAATAGGAATTTTTAGTAGGTGTACGCATCATGGCGTTTCCTGCACTGTTATAGGTAAAGCTGTACCCTGTACGCACAACAAGCTGATTTTCATAACTGGCTTTCAAAGCTGAATTCCTCAGACTCATGCTGTCCAAATATTCCTGAAAAGCCGATGACTTTCTAGGCATATATACATAATTGACATCTACCAAATCCAAACGGTGTTGCATACGTTTCCTGTCAGTCCATTTATAACTCCATGAAGCAGAAGCCAGTGTACGCGAAAATTCCGGACGAACTTGCGATGTGAACTTTAAGCCGACCTCTGAAGTCGCTCTAATTTTCTTTTTAAAATTCGATGATAGAAAAGGAAACATGAACTGAGGGAAATTCAAGCTGCTTTCTACCCCATACTCCATGTAATTATCATTCACATAATCCTGTGAAGCCACCCCCAATCCCGTAATGGCCTCATAAGCGCCACGCACTTTCATCATAAAGGTTTCGGAACCTTTGAATACATTGCGGTGCTGAAAAGAAACCGAGGCAGCCGCTCCCAAGTCACCAGCCGAATTAGTTCCTTCTACTTCAAACGCCATGGATTTATTTTTGTTCTTCGCCAAAAATACGTATGCGTCCAGTTGCGTACCATTTTCTCCATTCACTTCACGAAAACGAATATTAGAGTATTTCAAGGCACGCAAACGCCCCAGATTGGAATAGGTGTTTTGCACATCCTGTTCACTATACAGTTCTCCCGGACGGATACGATTGAAATCAACCAACACTTGCGGACGGAGAAAAGCCTTTCCCTTGTAATACATACTATATCCTTTGTATCGCAAAGAATCAAATTCTTCCAAAGTACCTTCCTGTACCGACATGATTTCATCATCCGCCAGAAAATTCACTTCTCCCACCTTGTATTGTCTATGCTTCTGCGGCAAATCTTCTTTTCTACGCTGATAAGGAAGTAATCTTAAAGTCAAGTCCACCAAATAGGTATTTCTAGCCGTATCCGCCTGATAGACCAAAAAATCCTTGTTGAACTTATAATAACCCTTATTCTGCAATAATTTGGTAATCCGCTGCCGTTCAGCATCCAGCACATTCACATCAAACAGCATACCGGGCGCCAACAAACTTTGGGCAGAATCCTGCCGCATGTAGTCACTGATAACCAAATCATCTATATCATACACCACATGACGTACCTTATAAGGATGCCCGGCATGAATACGGTAAGCCAATTTCAATTTGTTCTTCCTCGTTTTTTTATCCAGGTGCACAGTAGCCCCCATATACCCCATATTACGTACCGCTTTCTCTATTTCCTCCTGGGATTTCAGGGCAACAGATTCATCATAGATTACCGGAGCATCACCAATCTTCCTAAAAAAACGATTAATCCATTTAGTGGAGTCCACGCCTGAGACGCAATAAGTACGCATAGGTATCTTAACCAAATTGAACCATTTGGCATTAGGATTCTGACGAATATATGAATTGAATAGTGACGGCTTCACCTCCTTCGTTTCAGATACAATCCTGACCTCATCCAATAAATATTTATCCTCAGGAATAAATTTACTGACCGAACACGAGGTGCATAGTGCTATAATAAATGTGCATATATATGGGCGTGCGCTTTTCTTCATACAAATCCGTAACCTTCGCAAATTTATCTACAAAGATAGATATTAATTGAAAATATCTTCTTAGCTTTGCTCCAAATATTTGTTATTAAATAGAAATTATCATGCTGAGCAAAAACAAAATAAAATATATCCGTTCGTTGGAACTGAAAAAAAAACGCAAAGAAGAACAAGTTTTTGTGGCCGAAGGGCATAAATTGGTAGGCGATTTATTGGGACACTTCCCTTGCAAGTTACTGATTGCCACTTCCAATTGGCTGAAAATGAACCACTCTGCCACGGCCAACGAAATTATTGAAGTAACACAAGAAGAGTTGTCACGTGCCAGTCTTCAAAAGACGCCCCAAGAGGTATTGGCCGTTTTTGTACAACCTTCTTATGATTTAAATCCGGAAGTTATTAAAAGTTCTCTATGCCTGGCGCTGGACGATGTACAAGACCCAGGGAATCTGGGAACCATTATCCGCTTGGCAGACTGGTTTGGCATTGAACATATCTTCTGCTCGACAGGAACAGCAGATGTGTATAATCCCAAAACCGTACAGGCAACCATGGGGGCATTGGCAAGAGTAAAAGTTCATTACTGTTCTTTACCACAGCTTATTGAAAGCCTGACCGATATTCCTGTATACGGCACCTTTTTAAACGGGAACATTATTTATACAGAATCCCTGTCGGCCCATGGATTGATTGTCATGGGAAATGAAGGAAAAGGAGTAAGCCCTGAAGTAGAGAAACTGATAAACAAGAAGTTATATATTCCCAATTATCCTCAAGAACGGGAAACCTCCGAATCATTGAATGTGGCAATTGCCACAGCAGTGGTTTGCTCGGAGTTCAGAAGACGTTTATTGCCTTAAAATTCATATTTCCATCGGTATATGTAACAATTTCTGAATGGGAAATACTATAACGCTACCCTAAGCATATATTATAAACGTACCAGTCTGCTTCCCGTTGTAAACTCCTTTCCCGGCAAATCAAAATCAGCTATATGCCATGCATATACAGGCTGTTCACATCCTGTTTCCAGCATGGCACGGTGCAGGAAATCAGCAAACTTCTCTCCGGAACAAATCTCCAGCCCATACATCGGAGAAATAATAATCACTCCGCCTATCCATTGTGTCGCACTAAGCTCCTCCTTCAATGGGAAATATGCACGCACTCTACCGCTGTCTTCCAACTCCACTACATATTTAGAATAACAGCCATCCGCCGAAACATAAAGATAATGACAAGCAAAACGTCTCATACCCACAAAAGATAATTAATTTCTGCGCTTGATTCTCTGAGGACGATCTGAGTGAGAATGATCTGCCGCATTATTCTCCTTCATTTCACGTGGATTCATACGGGCGGGAACATTTTTCCTGATATCCACCGATTGAATCGAATCTGCTTTCTTCTCTGTTACCACCGAATCAGTTCCAACACGCTGTTCCACAGCCAAACTATCTTTTCCGGCAACTGTCATTGTATCTACCGGTTCATGATAACGGGTCAAAGCAATATTATTGATAATCAGTCCCGGCTTATTCGTTGACGAATCACTATCCATATAGTAAATAAATCCGCTCACACTCTTGATGGCAAAAGCAGAATCAGGCTTTATATACAAAGTCTGCACACCGGAACACGTGATATCCTTCACACGCCCCACCACAGAATCATTATCAAACAAAATATTGAACCCCATAGTGGCTCTCCGTTCCCCTTCCGAAAGGAATATATAATCAGCCGACCACAGGAAAGCATCCTTTGCTTTGAAATTACTATCGGCGGGAATCTCAAAAGTCACCTTATTCGCCAACGGAACATCTGTCAGCCAATAAAGTTTACGGTCATACCATACATCCACAGTATCTCCCGGCAACGATGCAGCCGGTTTATCCTCACGCAACGCCAGCAACTCCTGCATGCGTTTTTTCTCACTGCGGAAGCGTTCCCCCACCTTTTTATAAAGACCGGCAAGTTCCTCCGTGTGACGTGTGTACCACACCATGGACGAATCGAAATCAGCTTCAGTAATATGATACTTCTCGAAGACATAATTCTTATACGCCTCCTTTTGATAATTATCAGAATAACTCAGATTATTGCCCATGGAGATACTTAAATGATAATCGTACAAGATATTCTCCATCCTGTCCGGCTGGATAATATCTTCAGGCACTTGCTTGCCACACCCCACCATAAAAGCCGCACCCAGCAGCCACACCCAAGTAATATTCCTGCGACGCATCATTTATCCTTTAATTTCTTCTGCTGACGGGTGAATATTCTTATTCAGATACTTACCGTAAAATAACAACAACGCCACAATACCGCAACTGATGGCAGCATCGGCAAAATTAAATATCGGACTGAAAAATATGAAATGTTCCCCTCCTATTCCCGGTATCCATTCGGGCCAGTTGGTTTCAATAATGGGAAAATAGAACATATCCACCACCTTACCATGCAACCATTCCGAATACCCTTCACCTACCGGAACAAAAGAAGCGATGGTACTATGAGTACTTTCATTAAAAACAACGCCATAGAACACACTGTCTATAATATTACCGATAGCCCCTGCCAAAATTAAAGAGATACATACAATATAACCAGTCTTATAATTCTGTTTCACTATTTTTGCCAGATACCAGATAATCAATCCCACAGCTACAATACGGAAGGTAGTAAGGAATAACTTTCCGAATATTTCCATACCGAAAGCCATGCCGTTATTTTCTGTAAAATAGATATAAAACCAATCTGTTATGCGGATACTCTCATGCCAGTACATATTGGTCTTTACCAATATCTTTATTATCTGGTCGATAATCAGAACTGCAAAGACGATAAGAACAGAGAGCTGCCCTTGGGTGAGTAGTTTCTTCATTTATTAAATTGAAAATTAATTAATGGTTAATGATTAGCCGTTAGCGGTTAATACTGTAACATGACAGTAAAACTCATAAACTATTAATCACTAACCATTAACCACTATTTTATTTCTTTCCTTCGTTCTTTGCCTCAATGCTCAGTGTTGCATGAGGTACTGCACGAAGCCTTTCCTTCGGAATCAACTTGCCGGTTTCACGGCAAATACCATAAGTTTTGTTTTCGATACGTACCAATGCCGCCTGCAACCCCTGAATAAACTTCAGCTGACGTGCCGCCAACCGGGTCGTTTCTTCTTTAGACAATGTATTAGCACCTTCTTCCAAAACTTTATAAGTAGGGGAAGTATCGTCCGTATCATTACCGTCCTTATTCATGATACTACTTTTCAGTCTATCATAGTCACGCTGAGCCAATTCCAGTTTTTCCATGATAATGGCACGGAATTCCTCCAGTTCCGCATCTGAATATCTAGTTTTTTCAGCCATATAACTTAGTTTTAAAAGGTTAATTATTCTTTTACGACACTCACATAAAGTGAGAAATCATCAAAATTTAATTCTGTACCGTTCTTCACTTCATCCACTAATTCCAGGGAGTTAGCAAGAACCTGGTTACAAATATAAGTATTATATTCATTTACCGCATCATCGGTTTGAGGATTTTTAGATAATGCCACTTTTATTTTGTCCGTTATCTCAAAACCACTGCTCTTACGGATATTCTGTATACGGTTTACCAATTCACGGGCAACCCCCTCACGACGCAGTTCTTCGGTTACGGTAACCTCCAAGGCCACAGTCAGTTTACCTTCATTGGCAACCAGCCATCCCGGAATATCCTCACTGAAAATCTCCACATCCGTTGTTTCGATAACCGCTTCCGCACCATCAAGCACAAAGGTATATTTACCATTTTTCTCCAATTCGGCAATAGCTTCCTGCGACATTCCGGCTACGGCTGCGGCGACAGCTTTCATCTGTTTGCCGAATTTCGGGCCGAGTTTTTTAAAGTCACATTTCACCTTTTTCACCAATACGCCTGCGGCTCCGTCTACAAACTTGATTTCTTTCACGTTCACTTCGCTCATAATCAAGTCTTTTACGGCTTCGATGTGCATTTTCTGCTCTTCGTCCACCACCGGAACCATGATACACTGCAAAGGCTGGCGCACTTTGATATTGACTTTGCGGCGCAATGCCAATACCATAGAAGTAACATCCTGAGCCATCTGCATACGCGCTTCCAGTTCTCCGTCTATCAATGCCTCATTACATTCCGGGAACTTGGCCAAGTGTACAGAAACCACGGTGTCACGACCTGTAGCCGCAATCAAATCCGTATACAACCGGTCGGCATAGAACGGAGCGATAGGCGCCATCAGCCTGGCCACTGTTTCAAGACAAGTGTACAATGTCTGATAAGCGGACAGCTTATCCTGTGACATGGCATTACCCCAGAAACGTTTACGGTTCAAGCGCACGTACCAGTTACTCAAATTATCATTTACGAAGTCTGTAATCAAACGTCCCGCCTTGGTCGGTTCGTAATCGTTGTAGCAAGCGTCCACGTTCTTCACCAATGAATTCAGAACAGACAGAATCCAACGGTCTATCTCCGGACGTTCATTTACCGGCACTTCCGCTTCCTGATAAGCGAAACCATCCACATTGGCATAAAGTGCGAAGAACGAATAGGTATTATACAAAGTACCGAAGAATTTACGACGAACCTCATCCACCCCGTCGGTATCAAATTTCAAGTTATCCCATGGAGAAGAATTGGTAATCATGTACCAACGCAAAGGATCGGAGCCATACTGTTCGATAGCGCCGAACGGATCTACCGCATTGCCCAGACGTTTTGACATTTTGTTTCCGTTCTTGTCCAGAACCAAGCCGTTAGAGATTACGTTCTTGTAAGCCACACTGTCGAATACCATCGTAGCGATAGCATGTAGCGTAAAGAACCAGCCACGGGTCTGGTCCACTCCTTCTGCAATGAAGTCCGCAGGATAATAAGTGCGGTTGTCCACAATTTCCTTATTTTCGAACGGATAGTGCAACTGCGCGTAAGGCATCGCACCGGAGTCGAACCACACATCAATCAAGTCCGCCTCACGTTTCATCGGCTTGCCGCTTTCAGATACCAAGATGATATCATCCACATACGGACGGTGAAGGTCTATCTTGTCATAATTCTCCCCGTTATATTCGCCCGGAACAAAACCTTTTTCCTTATAAGGATTGACGGTCATAAATCCGGCAGCTATTGATTTTTCTATTTCATTATACAATTCCTCTACGGAACCGATACAAAGCTCCTCTCCTTCTTCACTGCGCCAGATAGGCAGCGGAGTTCCCCAATAACGAGAACGGCTCAAGTTCCAGTCATTCAAGTTTTCCAGCCACTTGCCGAAACGGCCTGTTCCGGTAGATTCCGGCTTCCAGTTGATAGTCTTGTTCAGTTCCATCATGCGCTCTTTGGCTGCGGTAGACCGGATGAACCAACTGTCCAGCGGATAGTAGAGCACCGGTTTGTCAGTACGCCAGCAGTGCGGATAATTGTGTACATGCTTTTCTATCTTGAACGCCTTGTTGGCGGCTTTCATCATCATACAGATATAGATATCGAGTGATTCGGCGGCAGCGGCAGCTTTTTCATCGTACTTGCCATCTACAGTAAACTGAGGATCATAAGCATTCTTCACCCACCGGCCCTGATATTCCTTATATTTCTCTACGTCCACACATTCCTTTACGAAAGCCTCGTCCAGTTCGTCCAACAGATAGAATTTACCAGTCAGATCCACCATAGGACGGGTTTCCCCCTTCTTGTTTATCATGAACAGAGAAGGAATACCTGCCGCACGTGCCACAAAAGCATCGTCTGCACCGAATGTCGGAGCGATATGTACGATACCCGTACCATCTTCGGTAGTTACATAGTCACCGGGAATAACGCGGAATGCCTCACCGGCCGCTTCTTGCCATTTCCCGTTTTCATCCACAGTCACCGGTTTCACCCAAGGAATAAGCTGTTCGTATTCCATGCCTACCAGATCCGGTCCTTTATATTCACCCACTACTTTGAACGGAATCAGTTTGTCACCCGGCTTATAGTCTTCCAGCGCCAATTCTTCCGCTTTCTTGTTAAAGTGAGTATAAAGCAAAGCTTTCGCCAACACTACGGTCATCTTTTCCCCGGTATATCCGTTGTAAGTCTGCACAGCCACATAGTCTATTTTCGGCCCTACGCACAATGCCGTATTCGAAGGCAATGTCCACGGAGTAGTGGTCCATGCCAGGAAATAAGGCGTTCCCCATTCCGCCATTTCGGGTTTCGGATTCTTCATCTTGAACTGTCCTACCACAGTGGTATCTTTCACATCACGGTAACAGCCCGGCTGGTTCAGCTCGTGCGAGCTCAATCCTGTTCCGGCAGCCGGAGAGTAAGGCTGGATGGTGTAGCCTTTATACAACAGACCTTTGTTATAAAGCTGCTTCAAGAGCCACCACAGCGTTTCAATATAGCGGTTGTCATAAGTGATATAGGGATTCTCCAAATCCACCCAGTAACCCATCTTATGAGTAAGGTCTGTCCACTCTTTGGTAAACTTCATCACGTCCTTACGGCAAGCTGCGTTGTACTCGGCAACAGAAATGGTCTTTCCGATATCCTCTTTGGTGATATGCAATGCCTTTTCCACACCCAGTTCCACAGGCAATCCGTGAGTATCCCATCCGGCCTTACGCTTTACCTGGAACCCTTTCATGGTTTTATAGCGGCAGAAAGTATCTTTAATGGTACGCGCCATCACGTGGTGAATACCCGGCATACCATTGGCCGAGGGAGGTCCTTCATAAAACACGAAAGAAGGACATCCTTCACGTTCTGTCATACTCTTGGCGAAAACATCGTTTTCATCCCACTTCTTCAGCACATCTTTATTGACCTGTGATAGGTTGAGTTGCGAGTGTTCAGCAAATTTCTTACTCATAATTTTATATCGTTTTCTTGTATTCTCTAACTAAAAGGCAATGCCTTCCAAAAATTAAGGTGCAAATTTACAAGAAAATTAGATAGATAGAAAGTTTTGACGCTTGTTTTTTTAATCAGATAACGGATACTGTTTCAGAATAACTGCATAAGGCATGGGAAAAGCCCCTGTTCTTATCAAAATCAACAGCAACAAGAACCGGTTCTTGTTATTGCAGTCTTTTCCGGTATGCCGAGGTATTTTCCCCCGTCATATTCTTAAAGAAGCGGCTGAAAGTACCCACACTTTCAAAGCCCAAAATCACCGATATCTCTTTGATGCTGTGCGAGGTATGCAGCAACAGCCGTTTCGCTTCGGTCACCACTCGTTCTTGTATAATCTTCAAAGGGGAAGGCATACCGTAGGCGGCAAATAAATTGGAAAGCGTCTTGGGAGAACGATGCAACAAAGCAGCATATGCCTGTACCTGTTTTTTCTCCTTGAAGTGATTGTCCACCAACACATAATAACGCTGGATGATGTCAAAACCTTTTTCATTAACCGGAAAGCCGGACAACTGCTTACGGGCCAGCCGGGTACACAGAATGATGAAACGTTTCAACAGCAGGCGGAGCATTTCTCCCTGTAGGTTATCCCGCAGGATGTATTCGGTAACCATTCTGTCCACCACCTCGTGCAACAGTTCGGAATCGGCTATCGGGAGCCGCAGATGCACTATACCGGAAGTTCCGTTAAACAGCACTCCGCTGCACGATACTTCTTTCTCGTGCTTGTAAATGCCGTAAAAATTCTCGTTGAAAAGAAGAGCAAGATACCTGCCCGATACATTCTTGAACTCCGTGCGGTGAAGATTACTCACAGAGATGATTTCATCCTGCTCCATCTCTATTTCCACATGGTCTACTATCAATGTCAGTTTGCCTTCCTGGACCCATATAAACTTATACAGACTACCATTGTCACAGATGACCCTGTCTGTGTGAAACGCTTCAGTCAGTATCATCGTTTCCTGCAAAGATGTATCGTATGCGTAATTCATCATGGCTAAACTGTTTTGTGCATTTCTTTCTGTTGGTTTATACAAAGATAGTGATTTTCACTTATATTAAACCACCCTGTTATTGCACAGTCCAGAAGCAATACACATAATTAACAATCTGATTTACAACGCATAGCACATATCACAATGTAAAGAGGAGGCAAAGTATCAGAAAGAAAAAAGGAATTTTTGCCATCATTTTAGGAAATCTAGCTATGATATAACCCTACAGGGAATTCGTCAACCATTAAAATAAGCGTATCTTTGTGCCAAGAGATTTCCTTCTATAATCTAGACGAAAAAGAACACTTGATTCTTTTAACCTGAACTTTGGACTTTGATTTTCTCCCAATAAGGATTTCTCTCATAATAAATTCAGATTTTATCCCGCCGGGAGGCAAGATAAGGTCATGCAAAAAAATCTCCCAAAAAAAGAAGAGGGTGTCCGCCATTGAAACGGACACCCTCTATTATGTGTATAATCCACATTGCCTGAAACCATTTATTTCCCTGTTTCCCCCATCGTGTTTGCAGGTTTTTCAATACCTTCGCTTGTAGCACGTTCTTCCATACGCTGGATACGTGCGTCAAGATCGGGATGAGTAGAGAACAACTGATTCAGCTTGCTGCTTTTCTTTGCTCCTGCCTCTTCTTGCAATTTTTTCAATTTCTGGAATGACAATGCCATCGCCCAAGGATTCTTACCTGCTTTCTTCAGAAATTCGTAACCGTAATCATCGGCGGCGCGTTCCTGTTTTTGTGAATAAGTAGCATTGACCAATGCCTCTCCCAAGTCACCCAACTGGGAATCTGTCAGAGCAGCCGCTTTTCCTCCTTGTGATGAAATACCATCTTTCAATGCCGATGTCAGCAATGCGGTACGGAAGCCGTTCTTTGAGTCCTTGTGTGCCACATGGCCTACCTCATGGCCTATTACCCCCAACAGTTCTTCGTCTGTCATGATATCCATCAATGAAGAGAATACCCGCACACTACCGTCTGCACAGGCGAACGCATTTACATCAATCACATAATATACTTTGAAATTCAGCGGCATCCCTTCCACTTCGGTCAACCCTTCAGTCAGTTTTTTCAAACGGACAGTATACGGATCATCGTCTGCACAAACCTGATTATGCTTATCCATCCAGTCAATGTACTCCTTTACATACTCTGTCATCTGTTCATCGGTCAAAGTCACCGCCTTTGCAGCCTTCACGGCTCCCCCCACTGCCTTCTTCAAATTAAACTGGGCCATTGCAGGAGTTACCCCCGCCAAGCATAACAGCATGACGGCCACCTTTAATAATGCTTTTTTCATTTTTGTGTGTTTTAGATTAAACGCTTCATTTTATTTCTTAAGAAACGGTACAAAAGAACACATTTTTATTCTATCTACCAATCTTTACAAGAATATTTTTGCCAACGCCCCGCCTCAAGCACCCGCCGGAAAGTGAAAAGCCATCGCGAATCCACTTCGCGATGGCCCTTACCCATTTTATATACACCTTTAAACAAAATGATACCCACGCCCTAATTCACTAACCCCTTGCGGGCATGAGCTGATCTTTTTCTTATTTATTTGCACGGGCTTCCGCAATGTAGCCCAATGCTTCTTTACATTTTGCCGTTACATACGCCCAGTCTTCCGCGGCTACCTTGTCGCCAGGGAACAATTTAGAACCCATACCCACACAGAACACACCTGCCTTAATCCAAGAAGTCAGATTTTCCTGAGTCGGTTCCACACCACCGGTTACCATCAGTTTAGACCAAGGCATCGGAGCCAGCAGACCTTTAACCAATTTTGCTCCCAATACATCACCCGGGAATATTTTGCAAAGATCGCAACCTACTTCCTGAGCGAAACCCACCTCGGACACGCTTCCGCATCCCGGAGTATAAGCCACCAAACGACGGTTGCACACTTTAGCGATTTCAGGATTGAACAACGGACCTACCACAAAGCAAGCACCCAATTGCAAGTAAAGAGCGGCAGTAGCAGGATCAACGATAGAACCTACTCCCATAGCCATTTCAGGACACTCCTTTGCCGCGTATTTCACAACTTCCGCAAATACTTCATGAGCAAAGTCACCACGGTTTGTAAATTCGAATGCACGAACTCCGCCGTCATAACAAGCTTTCACTACTTTCTTTGCCACTTCTGCATCTTTATGGTAGAACACAGGAACCATTCCGGTTGAACCAATCTTGTCCAACACAGCTATTTTATCAAAACGAGCCATAATGTTATATTTTAGTTTAAATGAAAGATAGGAACACAAATGATACAAATAAAACATGTATCAAAAATTTGCGTTATTTGCGTCATTCGTGTTCCTATAAAAAACAAATTTAGCGTTGTACACGTCCGCTGGCATCGCCACCGGCCAATGCTTCCACTTCATCTACAGATACCAGGTTGAAGTCACCGTTGATAGTATGCTTCAAAGCAGAAGCGGCAACAGCAAATTCAAGGGCGGCACCCTGATTCGGTTTGGTCAGCAGACCGTGAATGATACCTCCGGAGAATGAGTCGCCACCACCTACCCGGTCAATAATCGGGTTGATGTCATAGCGTTTTGATTCATAAAATTCTTCTCCGTTGTAAATCATAGCCTTCCAGCCGTTGTGAGTAGCCGAGAATGATTCGCGCAAGGTAGAAACCACATATTTAAAGCCGAATTCTTTTGCCATAGCCTTGAAGATTCCTTTGTAACCTTCCGCATTGGTTTCACCGGCTTCCACATTCGCTTCCGGTTTGAAGCCCAGACAAAGTTCGGCATCTTCTTCGTTACCTATACATACATCTACATACTGCATCAACGGTTTCATGATAGACTGTGCTTTTTCTTTTGTCCACAGTTTCTTGCGGAAATTCAAGTCTACAGATACCGTAACGCCATGACGTTTTGCAGCTTCACAAGCCAGCTTGGTCAGTTCGGCAGCCTTGTCAGAAATAGCCGGAGTGATACCCGACCAATGGAACCAGTCCGCACCTTCCATGATAGCGTCAAAGTCGAAATCGCAAGGATCGGCTTCGGCGATAGCCGAGTGGGCACGGTCATAAATTACTTTGCTAGGACGCATGGAAGCTCCTGTTTCCAGATAATAGATACCTACGCGGTCGCCACCACGACAGATGAAATCGGTCTTCACACCATATTTACGCAATGCATTCACAGCAGACTGTCCAATTTCGTGTTTCGGCAATTTAGTTACGAAATAAGCTTCGTGACCGTAGTTCGCGCAACTCACCGCTACGTTCGCTTCACCACCGCCATAAACAACATCAAATGAATCCGACTGTACAAAACGTGTGTTTCCCGGAGTTGACAATCTCAACATAATTTCACCTAAGGTTACTACTTTTCCCATAATTTCGTGATTTTAAATTGTTATATATTTATTCGTTTAACTTTCAAGCCAATTAAAATACTGGTTTACATATCCATAGACGAATCATATCGTAACCTTGTACTCAACAGGCCACTCAAATAATTCATCCGTGTGCGTGCACAAAGGTACTATTTATTTTTTTAAAACCAAAAATTGTTATATATTTGTATCGAAAAAAAAATAAATTATCAGTGTGCACGAGCACAATATATATAATTAAGGTATGAATAAACTGCCCGAAAGAATCAGAATCAAGGATATCGCGCGCCTGGCAGATGTATCAGTCGGCACAGTAGACCGTGTATTGCATGGCCGCACAGGAGTATCCGAAGCCAGCCGGAAACGGGTGGAAGAAATATTGAAGCAACTGGATTACCAGCCCAATATGTATGCCAGCGCATTGGCATCCAACAAAAAGTATCTGTTTGTCTGCCTGCTGCCACAGCACAAGGAAGGCGATTACTGGACCGATGTGGAACTGGGGATGAAAAGAGCCGTAGAAACCTTTTCGGATTTCCACATCACCCTGTCCGTGATGTACTATGACCAATATGAATATTCCTCCTTCATCAATGCCGGTGAGGAAATACTGAAACAAGAGCCAGACGGCGTATTGCTCGCCCCCACTATTCCTGAGATGACGGCCAGATTCACCGACAAATTACAAGAACGGGAAATACCTTATATATTTATAGACTCCAATGTGGCCAGTCTGAACCCGCTGGCATTCTTCGGGCAGAAATCCGACCAAAGCGGATACTTTGCCGCCCGCATGGCCATGATGTTGGGAGAATGTCCCAAAGAAATCGTTATCTTCAGACAAATCAACGAAGGCCGCCTGGGATCAAACCAGCAGGAAAACCGTGAAAAAGGATTCAGAAAATATATGCAGGAGCATTTTCCCGACTGCAAGATAGTGGAACTGAACCTCTACGCCAAGCGTCCGGACGAGGACGAGGCGCTGATGAACCGCTTTTTCCAAGAGAACCCACAGGTTACGTGCGGCATCACTTTCAACTCGAAAGTGTACATTATAGGAGAATATCTCATCGGGCACAACATGAAAAATTTCAAACTGATTGGGTACGATTTATTACACCGGAACGTCTCTTGTCTGAAAGAGGGCGCAGTGGATTTCCTGATTGCTCAGCAACCTACCGCACAAGGATACAGCGGCGTAGAGAGCCTGTGCAATCACCTGATCTTCAAGAAAGAGGTGAAGCAATGCAATTACATGCCCATCACCTTGCTTGCGGTGGAGAACGTGGATTTCTATCTGGACGCGCATAAAAAGTAAATCTGATAACTAAAAATAGAAATGGAAACAAAGTATTTGAAAATCAATCCGGCTGATAACGTAGTGGTGGCTATCTCGGATTTAAAAGCAGGCGAGGCCATCACGGTAGACGGTCATGCCATCACGTTGAAGGAAGACGTGCCTGCCGGCCATAAGGTGACACTGAAAGATTTCGCCCAAGGCGAGAATATCATCAAGTATGGTTACCCCATCGGCCATGCCGTGACTGCCGTGGAACAAGGACGCTGGATCAATGAAACCCAGATAAAGACAAACCTTGCCGGACTGTTGGATTACACCTACAATCCGGTCAGCGTAGACCTCAATATCCCGAAGAAAGACCTGACGTTCAAAGGATACCGCCGCAAAAACGGTGATGTAGGTATCCGTAACGAGGTATGGATTATCCCCACCGTGGGTTGTGTAAACGGTATCATCGGACAACTGGCCGAAGCGTTACGCCGCGAAACCAACTGCGAAGGTGTGGACGCTATCGTGGCATTCCCTCACAACTATGGCTGTTCACAGCTGGGCGATGACCACGAGAATACCAAGAAAATTCTCCGCGACATGATTCTGCATCCTAATGCAGGAGCCGTACTGATTGTCAGTCTGGGCTGCGAGAACAACCAGCCGGATGTTTTCCGCGAGTTTCTGGGCGATTACGACACAGACCGCGTAAAGTTCATGGTAACTCAGAAAGTGGGGGATGAATTTGAAGAGGGTATGAAGATTCTGCGTGAACTGTACGCCAAAGCCAAGACCGATGTACGCGAGGATGTTCCTTTGTCCGAGTTGCGTGTAGGCTTGAAATGCGGCGGTTCGGATGGCTTCTCAGGTATCACCGCCAATCCGTTGCTGGGTATGTTCTCCGACTTCCTGATTGCACAGGGCGGTACTTCCGTACTGACGGAGGTTCCCGAAATGTTCGGTGCGGAAACCATCCTGATGAACCGTTGCCGCACCAAGGAACTGTTCGAGCAGACCGTACACCTGATTAATGACTTTAAGGAATATTTCCTGTCACACGGCGAACCAGTGGGCGAAAATCCGTCACCGGGCAACAAGGCAGGTGGTATCTCCACCCTGGAAGACAAAGCGTTGGGATGTACCCAAAAATGCGGCAAAGCATACGTTGACGGAGTTATGGGCTATGGCGACCGCCTGAAAGTGAAAGGTTTGAACTTGCTTTCCGCACCGGGCAACGATTTGGTAGCTGCCACCGCCCTCGCCTCCTGCGGCTGTCACATGGTGCTCTTCACTACCGGCCGCGGTACTCCGTTCGGTACGTTTGTTCCTACCATGAAGATTTCCACCAACTCCACTCTGGCTAAAAACAAACCGGGATGGATTGACTTCAATGCCGGAGTCATCGTAGAAAACGAACCGATGGAAAAGACCTGCGAACGCTTTATAGACTATATCATCCGTGTTGCCAGCGGAGAACCGGTAAACAATGAAAAGAAGAATTATCGTGAAATCGCCATCTTCAAGACAGGCGTGACACTATAATCCAATTTTATCCCCAACTTTCCCAATACCCTTACAGCCCTGCCTTCCCTGTTACGAAGGTGGGGCTGTGACCTTTTTCCCCCATATATTGTTATACAGCAAGTCTTTTTGTAACTTTGCACCTCATTTTATAAAATACAAATTCATGAACGGTGAAAAATTAACTCCAATAACCAATAAGCCCAGTCTATGGGCACTCAGTCCACTGCTGGTATTTCTATGCCTGTATCTGGTGACCTCCATCATTGTAAACGACTTCTATAAAGTCCCCATCACGATTGCTTTCATGGTATCCTCGGTCTATGCGGTATGCATCACCAAAGGCCTGAGCCTGAATGAGCGAATGCTGCAATATTCCATCGGCGCAGCCAACAAGAACATCATGCTGATGATCTGGATTTTCATCCTGGCAGGCGCATTCGCCCAAAGTGCCAAAGATATCGGGGCCATTGACGCGACCGTCAACCTTACGCTTCTCCTGCTGCCGGACAATCTGCTGCTGGCAGGCATCTTCCTGGCTGCCTGTTTCATCTCACTCTCCATCGGAACCTCGGTAGGAACCATCGTGGCACTAGTTCCCGTGGCAGCAGGCATCGCAGAGAAAACCGACATGAACCTGGCCTTCATGACAGGTATCGTGGTGGGAGGAGCCTTCTTCGGCGACAACCTTTCATTCATCTCGGATACCACCATCGCCGCCACCCGTACCCAGGGATGCGCCATGCGTGACAAGTTCCGGGTAAACTTCATGATAGCCCTTCCGGCCGCTCTGATGGTTTTCGGCTACTATATTTTCAGAGGGATGGACGTGATGACGACCCACGACATCCAGTCGGTGGAATGGATCAAAATCCTCCCCTACCTGGTTGTGTTGGGAACCGCCATAGCAGGTATGAATGTGGCACTCGTACTGATACTGGGCATCGCCACAACGGGAGTGATCGGCCTGTTCACGGGGAGCATCGGCCTGTTCGACTGGCTCGGCTCCATGGGCACAGGGATCACCGGGATGGGTGAGCTCATCATCATCACCTTGATGGCAGGCGGTATGCTGGAACTGATCCGTTTTAATGGCGGAGTGGACTATATCATCCAAAAACTGACCAAACACGTCAACAGCAAACGCGGAGCCGAACTTTGCATCGCGGCTTTGGTGAGCATCGCCAATTTCTGCACAGCCAACAATACGATAGCCATCATCACAGTGGGACCGCTTGCCAACGATATCGCTACCCGCTACAGGGTGGACAAACGCAAGAGTGCAAGTATTCTGGATACTTTCTCGTGTGTCATCCAGGGAATCATCCCTTACGGAGCACAAATGCTGATTGCTGCCAAACTGGCTTCCCTGTCTCCTTTGAGCATTATCGAATACTTGTACTATCCGGTAGCCATCGGGATATTTGCCCTGCTGAGCATCTTCTTGAGATACCCCAGACGGTATTCGTGAAAACAAGCGGCAGACGGTTATATTCCACCACGCACAGACCGGCTGAACTCTTTCGCAATGTCCAGACGATGAAGGTGAAAGATTTATAATCTTACAGCTGTAAGATATAGCATCTTACACGTGAAAGATCCATATCTTCCGTGATTAACGGCGCGTACCTGGGGGGCAAATAGCATTCAACAAAGATACGATATGCATTTATCCATGGGCGGTCCAACTCCTCTTTCTTCCAAATCCGGAATCGTGCGTGGTGTATCCGCCCGAACCCGGATAGGGAAAATCTCATTGATATAGCATTTCTGTCGAGGTGCAAATCCTATGTTTTTGAAGAGTTCAACAACAGCAGTTATTTCTTTTTCTTTGTTACTGTTGTTTTTCTTCTCTTCTCTATTCTTTTCTTCTCTTATAAAGTTTTGCTTAAAGCTTGCTTGCAAACCCCATTAACACATTCATTATCAATACATTGCAGTGTATTTTCGGTTACATTTTCATCATCACTTTTTTCAATCGTGTTTTTCATGCATTTTACACTGTTTTCCGCATTGCTTTCCGTGTTGTTTTCCTTATTGCCTGCATCGTCATTCGCTTCTTTATCCGCTGCCGTGAGGACAGTAGAAGTGATTACTTTTTCAGCTGTCTGCACAGTCTTTTTCTTGCTGCTTCTTCCTCCTTTGCTACCGGCGGCGGCACGTTGCTCCGAAAGCTTATTCTGATAACCCATCACCTCATCCAGATACAGGCATCGGAAATATCCGTCCTCCATTATGACAAACAAGTTAAAGTCTTTAATGAGATGCTGCAGATCTTCCACTGTAGCCCCCCATTGTTCAGCCAACAAATCCAGTTCGTTAAAATCGTGTTTGTATTCCTGTTGCCTTCTCAGGAACAATATCATTTGAATATATAATCCTATTCCCATGCATTTCATTTCGGCATTCAGCTTCATCATTTTGTAATCCGACATCAAGCTGCAATTCAGCCGGATAAACTGTTCGGTGTAATCCATTCCTTTTGTTTATTATATAGATGACAAAGTTACGAAAAAAAGTGAAACACAGAAAGATATAGTGATAGAATTAAGTTACAATAGTGTCGGTTGAACTGCCGATTATTCGTAAAGCCATTACAATCCCCGCCGAAACCAAATCCTGCCACCGCTACGTTACTTGTTCGTAACCATGCCCGAAAATAATAGTTACCCCATGGATTAAAAAAACGTCACTGATGAAAATCTTTATCCTCGACACCAAACGCTACAAAAAGGAATAAAATACAGAATCTTTAAAAACTTGTTATTCGCTATTCTCGATAAAAAGCAGTACTTTTGTCCTCATTAATTAATTCACAAATTGAATGATCGCAAAAAAAACAGTCATACAAGATATTAAGCTCGCCGACTTCCCCGAGGAAATTGACGAGCAAAACAACATAAAAGTGTACGGAGAGACCAGTTGGGAAAATCAATTGGCTGTACTCAGCCATTATCTGCATAACAACGACTGCATCGAAAGCAAAGAAAGTAAGCGGGAAGTGATATACGCCATCCGTGAGTTTTTAGAGCAGAAAAAAGAGAGCAAGAAAGAAGAAATAACGGATGAATATGTGACCAAAGTCGCAGAAGATCCTACCGCATACGGTCTGTTCTCGGATTTCTTCAACGTACCATTTCCTGATCCTAAAAAACCAAAATTCACTTTCATCGACCTATTTGCCGGAATGGGAGGTTTCCGCCTAGCCATGCAGGCGCAAGGTGGCAAGTGTGTATTCTCGTCGGAATGGAACAAATATGCCCAAAAGACTTACTTGGCAAACTTTGGAGAAATGCCTTTTGGCGACATTACAAAAGAAATAACCAAAAGCTATATCCCTCGGAATTTTGATGTGCTATGTGCCGGCTTTCCGTGTCAACCATTTTCTATTGCCGGAGTATCGAAGAAAAAAAGTCTCGGACGGGAAACGGGCTTCAAGGATAAAACACAAGGTACGTTATTTTTTGATGTGGCAGACATTATCAGTCGTCACCGTCCCAAAGCATTCTTTTTGGAGAATGTGAAAAACCTGATGTCTCATGACAAAGGCAACACGTTCAAGGTAATCAAGGGCACATTAGAGGAATTGCGTTATTCACTCCACTACCTTGTCATGGACGGACAAACCTATGTGCCACAACATCGGGAACGTATCATGATAGTAGGTTTTGACCAAGATGTCTTTCATGGAAAAGAGCAATTCGCCTTTCCCGAGCAGAAACAATCAACCCAAAGCATCAAAGAAATACTAGACCCTGATATTGACGAAAAATACACGTTGAGTGATAAGCTTTGGAGCTATCTGCAAAACTATGCAGAAAAGCATCGCGCCAAGGGAAATGGATTTGGTTTCGGAATGGTGGATCTGAATGGCATTTCCCGTACTTTAAGTGCCCGTTACTATAAGGATGGTTCCGAAATCCTTATTCCACAAACAGGAGGAAAGAATCCTCGCAGATTGTCTCCTCGCGAATGTGCCCGACTAATGGGATATCCCGATGAATATCGCCTTAACCAAGTTTCTGATGTACAAGCTTACAGGCAATGCGGGAATTCAGTCGTAGTACCTCTTATTACAGCCGTTTCAGAACAATTAGTAAAAGCCATGTTAAATAATTGATTATTATGAGTGAAATTCTAAATAGTGCCATAGTCAAAGTACAAAATGCCAAATATGCATTTTGCCGTTTCATTACAGCCAATGATACTGGGAAGAACGGTTCACATCAAGCAGGCTTCTATATACCAAAATGCGCAGCGGCACTTTTGTTCGACACTCCGGGAGTGAAAGGTGAAAACAAAGACAAGATGGTAAAGGTCAAATGGCAAGATGATTTTACAACTGACAGCCGTTTTATCTATTATGGGCAAGGAACACGTAATGAATACCGAATAACCCGTTTTGGGAAAGGCTTTCCTTTTTTTGAGGAAGACAATGTAGGCGATTTGCTCATTATTGCCCAACAGAGCGAAGATTATTATTATGGTTTCGTCTTGCAGACAGATCAGGACATTGACGATTTCTTTGCCTATTTCAACCTTTCTCCGGAGAAAACAAATCAATTGATTGATGTTACACAAGCAAGTACACCGGAAAAGCAATTGGAAATCGGCATCCAAGAGCTTGTTGCCTTATACACCGATTTTCCGGAAACCCGGCAAATGGCTCAATTCGCCAGAGACATATATAACAAAGCTCATCATATCACGGACTTTCATATTTGCAAGTTTCCCGATGAACAATTATTAAAATGGATTGATACGGAGTACAGTCTATTCCGCTGTTTCGAGGAGAAAGTTTATGCACCTATTTACAGTGTGCCTTTTTCTAACTGTCAAGAATTGGTCAAATTCTCAAACATCATTCTCAACCGTCGCAAATCCCGCGCAGGCAAATCCTTGGAGCATCACCTTGCAACGATATTCACGGCGGCACAATTGGAATACGAAGAACAAGCCGTGACGGAAGACAATAAAAAGCCCGATTTCCTGTTTCCCAACGGAGAAGCTTACCATAACATGCTGTTTCCTGCTAACAAATTGGTATTTCTTGGAGCAAAAACAACCTGCAAAGACCGTTGGCGACAAGTTCTGAACGAAGCAGACCGCATCGAAACCAAATACTTGTTTACCCTGCAACAAGGCATTTCCAAGAATCAGCTTCGGGAAATGAAGCACGAACACCTTAAACTTGTTGTCCCTGCCTCTTACCGGACATCATTTGACAAAGAGTTCCAACCTGAAATTGAGACATTGGCTTCATTCATCGAAATGGTTAAATTAAAACAAAACAGTAACCCCATCTATTCAGTATAAATCACCTCTTCCCATATTCCGCTTCGCCCTCGGTCACCACGCCGGGGGGATCTTTGTCCTCCGGTATTTCATAAAACATGGAAGGTCGCGACCTGAATCGTTCCAAATACGTATGGTTGATGTAATATTCTATCTCCAGCAACGTCTGCTGCCTCACCGCAGATTTCAACTGACACTCCCACACGGTTATTACCGACCAACCCATTTTACGTAACTTCTCCTTGTTACGCTTGTCCCTCAGCTTGTTCCCTTCAATCTTATTTTTCCAAAACTCGCGGTTGGTCTTGGGCATGGTACCGTCCACCTCATGCCCGTGCCAAAAACATCCGTGAATAAAAATCACGATGCCGTATTTGCGCAATACGATATCCGGAGTTCCCGGCAGCCCCTTTACATTTTTGCGGTAACGGTAGCCACGGGAGAAGAGGTAACGGCGCACGATCCATTCCGGTTTCGTGTCCTTGCCCTTGATTTTCGCCATGACGGCGGAACGCTTCTTCTTACTCCAAATATCCATACACTTCGGTTCGATATGGCAAAATTAACCAATTTATGTCAATTCTTCGAATTTCTGAATATGAGAATACATGTAATAGTTCTTCGCAAAAAACGCATCTTCCTCTGCACGCCGTTCCAAGATACATCTGTATCGTTCTCTTGGAATGATCTGTTCCTTTCATATCGCTGTCGTTTTTAGATTGTCAGTTTCAGTATCTCTCTCCAATAGGTCGGATCCGCCTCGCTTAGAAAGAAATCTATGAAGTCCCTTCGTGTGTCCTTGTTCAACCGAGTGGCAACAATCATTCTTCCCGCTTCCGGCAAAAGGGGACAACGAAAAAAAGAAATATCATTTGGTAGCCCGTAAAAGCACCTTTTAGCATAAGTACAAAAGAAAGGGACATTGCGTCATCAGTCTAAACATCGTCTAGGCGCACGAGGCTGTACCTTTTTCTCCAGTTAGGCGGTAGTCGGCACACGCTTGCTCAAAAATCGTTTTGGCAATGGTGTCCAACGGACAAAACCGCTTTTACAAAAAATCTTATGAATAAGGGAATAAAAAACCGAGAGTTTATTTCAAAATCTCCGATTAAATTAAAAAACACGCTATATCCGTCCAAAGGTAACAGAAGAAGATTTATGAATATTTATTTTGAAAATATACATAAAAGGATTATCTTTGCACCGCAAATGAATCAATGATATGAACCAATTACAGACTACATACAGCATACATCACCTTACATCGGGAAATACCCCCCTGTGTAATCACTTCATTGTGCATGTACATTGGTTCAGCGGATTTGTTTAGATTTCCACTCACACGTAATTTATTACCCAACTTTCATCCTACCCACACACGTGCCCGATGAAAGATATATTGCATGATGGTTCTCATTCGGTGAAACCGTCGGGTTGTATATGTTTTACTATAAAAATTGATTGCTATGTTTACTATTATATCTATTATGTTTGTTGGTATCGGTATAGGATATGTATTGCGCAACTTGCAGTTTTTACAGAAAATAGAAAAGAGTACATCACTCACTATCTTCCTGCTGTTGTTTGTTTTGGGAATCTCTATCGGCTCCAACAGCTTAATCATTAACAATTTAGGCAGATTCGGATGGCAGGCGGCTATATTGGCTACATTAAGCATTTTGGGCAGTATGCTAGCTTCTTTCCTGGTATTTCATCTGTTTTTTAAGAAAGGAGGCAAACAATGAAAGGCAGTTTGGTTGTTGTCGCATTTTTTTGTGCAGGATGTATGATTGGAGCTGTCAATAATTTCCAGTATGACATGCACTCTGTTTCCATGTATGTGCTTTATGCACTGATGCTCCAAGTAGGAATCAGCATAGGCAGCAATAAGAAATTGAAAGAACTGATTAAAAGCTTACGGCTGAAAATGCTCCTGGTACCGATGGCTACCATTGCGGGAACCTTGCTTTTCTCGGCACTGGCCAGTCTGCTATTAAGCCAATGGAGTGTATTCGACTGTATGGCGGTGGGCAGCGGCTTTGCCTATTATTCACTGTCCTCCATTCTGATCACACAGTTCAAAGAACCGTCTATCGGATTACAACTGGCCACCGAATTGGGAACCATTGCGTTACTGGCCAATATTTTCCGGGAGATGATGGCATTGCTCGGTGCTCCGCTCATACGGAAATATTTCGGACAGCTGGCTCCTATCTCGGCTGCCGGAGTGAACTCGATGGATGTATTGCTGCCATCCATCACACGTTATTCGGGAAAAGACATGATTCCCCTGGCCATATTCCACGGAATACTGATTGATATGAGTGTTCCTGTTTTCGTATCCTTCTTCTGTAATTTATAAAAAAAGAGAAGCCCGCTGATTGGTTAAGCGGGCTTCTTTTTCATATATAATATAGGCGGGAATTATTTCGCAACCTTTTCCAGTTTCTTCATGATAGAGAAGATGAACAATGCGGAAAGCAAGCAGCACACAATCAATACACTCCATACCATCCACAACTGCATATCACCCCACAAATAACCGATGATAGCTACCAGATAGTTACCAATAGCAGTAGCCACAAACCAAAGTCCCATCATAGCGCCTTTATACTTGGGAGGAGCTACCTTGGAAACAAATGAGATACCCATCGGTGACAGGAACAATTCGGCAAAAGTCAATACCAGATAAGTCGAGATCAGCCAGTTGGGTGAAACCAACGCGCTCTCGGCAATACCATTGGCTTCTACTTCAGCAGGAGTAGGCAGACCGAATGAGCCGAATGCCAGCAACATGAAACCTACTGCGGCAATCACCATACCGATACCGATTTTACGCGGAGCTGATGGTTCTTTTCCTTTCTTTGCCAATGAACCGAATACTGCCAGTGATACCGGAGTCAGAGCGACAACGAAGAAGGGGTTAAACTGTTGGAAAATCTGAGGAAGGATAGGCAATGTAGGGTCCATAGTACCATAATTGACTCCTAAAACCACAAGAGCCAAGGTAACAATAACGCCTGAAATCAATTTGCCCTTGCCTGTCTTGGACTGGAACAGTGAGAAACCTGCATAAACGGTTACAATAAGAAGAGCCAGATTCCATACGCTGAAGCCAAGGCGATCCAGACCGGTTACCTCATGTGCCGTGTAGTCACGGGCGAAGAAGGTCATGGTAAGACCGTTCTGATGGAATGCCATCCAGAAGAAAATAACCACAGCGAATACCAGCAACAAAGCGACGATGCGTTCTTTGGTCTGTGCGGGAGTCAGCTCTTCTTCGTGTACATTGGCCGGTTTAGCCTGCTTGGAGTTGTAATCGGCATGTTTGAATGTAGAACGGAAAATAACATAAATAGCCATAGAGGCAATCAATGAGATACATGCCACACCAAAACCATAGTTATAGGCTTCTGACAATTTATCAATATAGGTAGTACAGAAATCGGCCATACTTCCTGTGAAATTCTGTGCGGTCTGCATGGCAGTCAGTGTGGCCTCGCCTTCGGCCGTTATCGTACCGTCCAGGAACTGGTGTGCCAAAGAAGGTATCTGGGGTACATAGCTGAAACCTGCTTTGCCCAACACATAGTTGGTCATGGCAGTAGCGGCAGTCGGAGCGAACAGGGCACCGATGTTGATTGCCATATAGAACAAACTGAAAGCGGTATCACGTTTCGCGCTATACTCGGGAGCATCATACAGATTACCTACCATTACTTGCAGATTTCCCTTGAAAAGTCCGGTTCCCAAAGCAATCAGGGCAAGAGCGCCGAACATGGAATACAATCCGATATTGGTTGCCATCGGGATAGCCAGCAGCACATAACCGGCAAACATGATAACGATACCGGTAGTAACCATCTTGCCATAACCGAATTTATCGGCCAGGATACCTCCGATAAGCGGCATGAAATACACTCCTGCCAGGAAACTGGCAAAGATTGTTGACGTCGTGGCGGCTGTAAAGCCGAATTTCGCTTGCAGGAAAAGAGTGAAAATAGCAAGCATGGTGTAATAACCAAAGCGTTCGCCGGTATTGGCGAGAGCTAATGCGTATAAGCCTTTAGGCTGTCCTTCAAACATAGTTGATAAAGATTTAATTAATAGTTAGTATTCTTTTTTTGCAAAGATATAACTTTTAGTCTATCTGAAAAAAAAAGAGCCACAAATGTGACTCTTTTTGGCATATTTATTCGGTGAAAAGGGAACAAATCTCTGCTTTCGTTTCTTTTATCAGGTCATCGGCCGCTATTTTTATCTGTAATCCGCGGATACCGGCACTGATATAAATGTACGGGAATGCGGTGCAAGTCTCGTGTATATAGGTGGGGAAATGCTTTTTCATGCCGATGGGAGAACATCCTCCCCGGATATATCCTGTCAGGGGAAGCAGCTCTTTCATGGGAATCAGGTCGCATTTCTTGTTACCTGAGACTTTTGCCGCCATTTTTAAATCCACCTCGTGCTCGCCGGGTATGACACAGACAAAATATCCGGATTTATCCCCATGAAGCACCAAAGTCTTGAAGACTTGTTCTATGTTCTCGCCCAAACTGGCGGCAACGTGAACAGCGCTGAGGTCATTCTCGTCTACTTCGTATGGAATAAGCTCGTATGCTATCTTGGCCTTATCAAGCAGACGGGCTACGTTGGTTTTAGCTATTTTCTCTTTCATTGCTGGTATGCCGGTTAATTTTCCAATTCTTCTTTTATAAATTTCGGGGTATATCCTTTCTTGCTTCCGGCCACTTCCTCAGGAGTTCCGGCAGCAAGCACCTGTCCTCCGCCCCTTCCGCCTTCGGGACCCATATCGATGATGTAATCCGCCAGTTTGATCACGTCCAGGTTATGTTCGATAACCAGAACGGTATTGCCTTTCTCCACCAGTTTGTTCAATACATTCATCAGCACACGGATATCTTCGAAATGAAGCCCGGTAGTAGGCTCATCCAGAATATACATCGTTTTGCCGGTATCACGCTTGGACAGTTCCGTAGCCAGTTTCACACGCTGGCTCTCTCCGCCCGACAAGGTGGTGGAGGGCTGTCCCAGTTTAATATATCCTAACCCCACCTCTTGCAGCACTTTGATTTTATTCAGAATCTGAGGCACATTCTCAAAGAACTCTACAGCACGATTGATGGTCATGTCCAGTACATCGGCTATGGATTTACCCTTATAGCGCACTTCCAGCGTTTCGCGGTTATATCGTTTGCCGTGACAAACCTCGCAAGGCACTAGCACATCGGGCAGGAAATTCATTTCGATGGTCTTGTATCCGTTACCACCGCAAGCCTCGCAGCGTCCTCCGGTTACATTGAACGAGAAACGCCCCGGCTTATAGCCACGGATCTTCGCTTCGGGCAGACCGACAAACAGATTCCGGATATCCGAGAATACCCCTGTATAGGTGGCCGGATTGGAACGCGGTGTCCTACCCAGCGGCGACTGGTCCACATTCACCACCTTATCTATATAGTCCAGTCCCTCCACACTGTCATAGGGCAGAGGTTCCTGCAAAGAACGGTAGAAATGCTGTGACAGGATGGGCTGCAAGGTATCGTTTATCAGCGTGGATTTACCACTGCCGGACACCCCTGTGACACAAATGAGTTTTCCCAAAGGAAATTCCACATCCACATTCTTCAGGTTGTTCCCCTTCGCCCCTCTCAGCCATAAGGATTTCCCGTTACCGGGGCGGCGTTCGGCCGGTATCTCTATCTTCATCTGTCCGTTTAAATACTTAGAGGTAAGCGTTCCTGTCTGAAGCATTTGTTTCGGAGTCCCCTGAAACACTACCTCGCCTCCCAGGCGGCCCGCCTTCGGTCCCATATCAACCACATAGTCTGCCGCCAGCATCATATCCTTGTCATGCTCCACCACGATGACAGAGTTACCTGTGTCACGCAACTTCTTCAAAGAGTTGATAAGGCGGAGGTTGTCCCGTTGGTGTAATCCGATACTCGGTTCATCCAGAATATAAAGCACGTTCACCAGCTGGGAGCCGATTTGAGTTGCCAGACGGATGCGCTGGCTCTCGCCTCCCGAAAGGGATACCGAGGTGCGATTCAGTGAAAGATAATCCAGTCCCACATCCAACAAAAACTTAAGACGGGTACGGATCTCCTTCAAAATCTCGGCGGCAATCATGCGCTGCTTGTCTTCCAAAAAAGAATCGACCTGTTGCAACCAGTCATACAGTTCGTTAATATCCATGCTTGCCAGTTCATAAATGTTCTTGTCATGGATACGGAAATGCAACGCCTCCTTGTTCAGACGCGCTCCCTTGCATTCGGGACAAACATCGGTCTTGGCAAACTGTTCCGCCCACTTCTGAGCAGTGGCCGACGCATCTTTCTCCTGCATCATCTGGATGTACTTCACAATCCCTTCATAAGTTACAAAGTAATCGGAAGAGGTATGAATCAAGGTGCTCTTTATCTTGATACGCTCATCCGAGCCATAGAGTATTTCGTCTATCGCATCATCCGGCATATCCTTGACCGGCGTCTTGATCGTAAAATCATATTTTTCAAGCAACGCCTCTATCTGCCAGAAAATCATGGCATTTTTATATTTGCCCAAAGGCACGATGGCTCCTTCGTAAATGGAAAGATTCCTGTCGGGAATCACTTTGTCCACATCAATCAGATTCACATACCCCAGCCCCTTACAACGGGGGCAAGCTCCCTGCGGAGAGTTAAACGAAAAATTATGAGGAGCAGGTTCTTTATAAGACAGTCCGGTAACAGGACACATCAACCGCTTACTGTAATGGCGCACCTCCCGGGTATCGGCGTCATAAATCATAATCAGCCCCTCACCCTGCTGCATGGCAGTGGCAACGCTCTGTTTCAGCCGTTTGTCATCCTTTTCCGATACGACCAACTTATCTATCACAACTTCTATATCATGATTTTTATAACGGTCCAGCTTCATGCCGTGTACAATCTCGCGCACCTCGCCGTCCACGCGGACATACAGATAACCTTTCTTGCGCACTTGCTCGAAAAGTTCTTTGTAATGTCCCTTACGGGTACGTACCAACGGGGCAAGCATAAATATCTTCTTACCCTGATAATCCCGGTGAATCAGGCCGATGATCTGTTCCTCGGTATATTTCACCATTTTCTCTCCCGAAAGATAAGAATAAGCAACTCCTGCACGGGCATAGAGCAAACGGAGATAATCGTATATCTCTGTCGTAGTCCCCACGGTAGAGCGGGGATTCTTGTTTGTCGTTTTCTGTTCGATGGAAATTACCGGACTGAGTCCTGTAATCTTATCCACATCCGGCCGCTCCAACCCTCCCAGGAAATTACGGGCGTATGCGGAAAAGGTCTCAATGTATCTCCGCTGCCCTTCGGCGAAGATGGTATCGAATGCCAAGGACGATTTACCGCTTCCGCTCAATCCGGTTATCACCGTCAGGCTGTTCCGTGGAATTTCAACATCTATATCTTTCAAGTTATGTACACGGGCACCGTATACATTAATCAGTTCTTTTTCTTCACTCATAGTCTTCTTACTCTGCGTAATCTTTGCAAAATTAATGCTTCCCGACGAAATATTTAATTAAAAAGCCTAATAATATTTTCTATTCTTTCTATATAATGTGAATAAAACAGTTTTTTTTGTACTTTTGCCACTCAGTTTAATCAACACACTGCAAATGAAATTTATTCGAGCATTATATCTTATCGCAGCCTTGTCTGCCAGCAGCACCGGAATGATGGCTCAAACACAGTCTTCCGGCTATTTCCTGCACACCATCACCAAAGGGCAAAGTCTTTATTCCATAGCCAGCATGTATAATGTCACTACCGGTGATATCGTTAAAATGAACCCCGGCAGCGACCAGAAAATTAAAACCGGTGAAACATTGAAGATTCCACAAAAGAACATCGGAACGGAACAGCAGATGTTCCATACCATCCAGTCGGGTGAAACCTTGTACAAGCTGACACAACGCTATGGAGTAACCGCACAACGCATCTGCCAGGCAAATCCCGGACTGAGCGCGGAGAATTTCCGTATCGGACAGGTTATCGTAATTCCCGCCAAGGTGACGGACAGCGAGGAGATAATCATGAACGAGGTGAAAGCCGCACAGACTACCAAGCCGGTCACCACTTCCACCCCACTGAAACCCAATTGCAGGGATATGCATAAAGTGGAACGCAAGGAAACGATATTCAGCATCAGCCGCCTGTATGGCATCACAGAAGCCGAACTGATTGCCGCCAATCCTGAACTGCGTACCGAAAAACTGAAAAAAGGAAGGTTCCTTTGTATTCCATATCCTAAGGATACAAAGACTGAAACGCCTGTGGATAATACGCCTGCCGTAATCCCCACGGACGACCAGCTGTTTAATGAAAGCAAGAAGGAGGCACGCAAAATATCTACCATCAAAGCTGCCGTAATGCTGCCATTCATGACAGACGGCAAGGGCAACCGTGACGAACAGACACGTATGGTGGAATACTATGAAGGCTTCCTGATGGCAGTAGACAGCTTGAAGGAAAAAGGAGTATCCATCGACCTGTACTCATACGATACCCATAACAATACTTCTTCCATCAAGAACATTCTGGATAGAAGTGAATTGAAGAGCATGGATATTATCTTCGGCCCGGCTTATCCCGACCAGGTGAAACCGGTTGCGGAATTCGCCAAGAAAAACAATATCCGGCTGGTAGTACCTTTTACCTCCAAAGGGAATGAAGTTTTCAGCAATCCCGCCATCTATCAGATAAATACTCCCCAATCTTATCTGTACTCGGAAGTTTACGAGCATTTTACCCGCAAGTTTACAACCGCCAATGTTATCTTCCTGGATGCAGAAGATGGTGACAAAGACAAAGTGGATTTTATAAAAGGACTGAAAGAGGAGTTAAAAACCAAACGCATTCCTTTTACCGAATTAAAAGGGGAAAATATTACTCCGGAATCATTGAAAGGCGCGATGAACCATAGTATGGATAATGTATTCATCCCGACTTCCGGCACCAACGTGGCATTGATAAAACTGTTACCACAACTGATTGTGACCTCCCGTGACAATCCCGACTACCGTATGCAGTTATTCGGCTATCCGGAATGGCAGACCTATACCAACGACCATCTGGCCAGTTTCTATGAACTGGACACCTATTTCTATTCTTCGTTTTACACAAACAATTTATTTCCGGAAGCCGTTCAGTTCTCATCGGCTTACCGCAAATGGTACAGCAAGGATATGCTCAACTCATTCCCTAAATATGGTATGCTGGGATTCGATACAGGATATTTCTTCCTGAAGGGCCTGTCCCAATACGGCAACAAACTGGAAGACAAACTGGACAAGGTGGCTGTCACCCCTATCCAGACCGGATTTAAATTTGAACGCGTAAACAACTGGGGTGGATTTATCAATCGTAAAGTGTTCTTCGTTCATTTTACCAAGGACTTTGAACTGATTAAACTTGATTTTGAATAATGAAAAAGTATAAGAACTTCGGGCTGCTTGTACTGGCATTGCTCTTTGCATTGCCGGCAGCTGCACAGTTGGGTGAAGAACGTCATAATTTTGCCGTCGGCATCAATGGTGGTCTGAACATGAGTTCCGTCAGCTTCAACCCGAAAATCAAACTGAACACCTTGAACACCATGTCTATGGGGGTTACCATGAGATATATGTCCGAGAAATATTTCAAGATGATGTGTGGCGTGCAAATGGAAATAAACTATTCACAACGCGGATGGGACGAAAAGATAGAAGATGATTCCGGCAATTCTTACAGCCGCACCATGAATTATCTGGAAATCCCTTTCATGGCACATCTGGCATTCGGCAAGGATGCATTGAACCGGGGAGTGAAGGTCTTTTTCAATGCAGGACCACAAATCGGCTTTTTCCTGGGTGACAACGAAAAGATAAACTGGACTACTTCTACAACAAGACCGGAACACGGTAAAGAGGTGGAGAATAAATTTGATTATGGTATCACAGCCGGCGCCGGTCTGGAAGTAAGTACCGGTATCGGACATTTCCTGCTGGAAGGACGTTACTATATGGGATTGAGCGACTTTTACAAGAACTCGAAAAGAGATTTCTTCGAAAGATCAGCCCATTCATTCATAGGCATACGGCTGAGTTATCTGATAGATATTACTAAATAAAAAAAGGACTCTCTCTCATAATACAAAAGCCTGCAAGATGAATCTTGCAGGCTTTTTATATCATACATAATAATTCCCTCAGCTTATCTCAAACGGTCGTATGCTTTAACCAATACCTCATCCTTACCAATGGCGCGGATGGCAAGCCAATTCAAAATGATGGCAACCAACGGCAGACACACAGTCCATGAAGGAGAAAATGTCATAGACTCTTCTTTCAACATAAAAATAAAAGTGACCAATGTGGCATAATACCCGATCAACAAAATGGTGCTGAAAATAGTCAGACGGATTTGCAACATGCGTTTTTTGAACAAGAAGATAGTGCCGAAAGCAAGAACCGCAACAACCAGCAAAATCACAAACAAGGCCCATGGAGCATAATCTTTAGTACCATCCGCCATAGTAAGACACAGATTTGTTAAAGCGGAAACACTATAATCACTTCCTATGTATGAGCCTACGGGACTACACAGGCAAATAATAATCAAAATGGTAACAACAAGTAAATAAACAGATTGAATGCGTTGTATCATAGTCTCTTTAATTTTAATCATACAACCCGTCATTCTAAACGCAGTGAAAAACCTGAAAACACAAAGTGAATGGTTATCAGATTCCTCACTGCGTTCAGCATAACAGGGCTAATATAATGTGAGGTGCATCAAAATGTACCACAGATTACTCAGATTGATACAGTTTCCACACGAAACGACTCATGTTTCAAAATAGAACGATCCGTGTAACCTGCGGTAAAGACCTTTTGCACAGCCCCAAATGAAAAATCACTGTAGTTTCTCTTTTTCTTTAGCAGGATTACGGAAATAAACCTTGCCTTCTTCATATTCCTGAGCAGCGATCAATGTCGGTTTCGGAAGTTTTTCGTAATAACGTGAGATTTCGATCTGCTCTCTATTTTCAAAGACTTCTTCCAGGTTATCGTTGTATGAGGCAAACTCCTGCAATTTCTTTGAAAGATCATTCTTCATCTCAACACTAATCTGGTTGGCACGTTTGCCAATGATAGCAACAGTTTCATAAATGTTACCTGTGTCTGCACATAAATCCATCATGTCACGGGTAACAGTATTACTTGGAGCGTTTGTCTTTTTGTAATCCATAATTTCTTATTTAGTTTTATTCATTAAATTCTTTTACGTACTTATTGGCATCCTTGTAGATGCTCTCCACTTCTTTAGTATACTTGCTGTCGGGAAACTCGTTCTTGAAAGAATAATATTCATCTATCGTTTCACGCATACGCTCTTCTTTCTTTTCTTCCACGCTCGCTTTCGCCATATCATATTTGGCACGCAAGACCAGGATAGAAAGATCTTCGCGCATCTTGGTATAGGGATAGTCTTTCAAAGCATTCTGGGCGGTAACGATGCAAGACAAATAGTTGTTACCGGTAGTGCTATAAGTACTGTTTCCTGTATAAGAGCCCAAATCATAATACAATTTCGCAGCCAGATAGTCTTTCATCACCAGCTTGTCCTGCAAATCAAAAATCATTTGCTGTGCATCCTGCCGACGGCTACTGGTAGGGAAATATTCCATAAACATCTGCAACTCCTGAATAGCCTTATAGGTGCTCGACTGGTCCAAACGAGGTTCCGGAGTATCCAGGAACAATGCTTTTCCTGAAAAATATCTGGCCTGTTCCGTATAGACCCCACGCGGATAAGTATTATAATAAGTGGTGAAATAATGCGAAGCTGTGATGAAGTCACCCTGATTATAGTAGGTCATACCCAACATATAAAGTGATTCCTCAGCCTTATCCGTTCCCTTCATGATGGTAATCAATTCCTCCAGAATGGTGGCCGCCTTAGTATTCTGCCCTTTGCCAAAGTAACTTTTGGCCGCTTCGTACTTGTATTCGTAGTCCGTGCTTTTTAAAACTTTGTTATACTCTCCACAAGACGTTAGAACCGTACCGGAGACAAGAGCTATAATGATATATTTTTTCATCTTATTCAAATAATTGCGCAAATTTACGCCTTTCCACCGAATAATGCAATATTTCCATGTTTTTAAATGCTAAAAAGTCGACAAGAGTCTATTTTTTAGAGATGAATAGATAATATCTAAGGAAATAACTGTATTTTTACATCTCATTAAACCAAACATGCTATTATGAATTTTGAATTGATTTCCGAATACCAACCCACCGGCGACCAACCGGAAGCTATCGCCCAGCTGACCGAAGGGGTGCTGGAAGGAGTCCCCGCACAAACTTTATTGGGGGTCACCGGGTCCGGCAAGACTTTCACGATTGCAAATGTAATTAAAAACATCAATAAGCCCACCTTGATATTAAGCCATAACAAAACATTGGCAGCCCAGTTATACGGAGAGTTCAAGAGTTTCTTTCCCAATAATGCTGTGGAATACTATGTATCTTATTATGACTATTACCAGCCGGAAGCATACTTGCCGTCCAGCGACACCTATATAGAAAAGGATCTGGCCATTAATGAAGAGATTGACAAATTGCGGCTGGCTGCCACCTCTGCCCTGCTGTCGGGACGGAAGGACGTGGTGGTGGTGTCTTCCGTGTCCTGCATCTACGGTATGGGGAACCCGTCGGATTTCTATAATAACGTAATCGAGATAAAAAAAGGCAAACTGCTGGACAGGAATGTATTTTTACGCCGCTTGGTGGACAGCCTGTATGTGCGTAACGACATAGAACTGAACCGCGGAAACTTCCGCGTAAAAGGTGACACGGTAGACATTTACCTGGCATATAGCGACAATCTCCTCCGGGTTATGTTTTGGGACGATGAAATTGATGCCATTGAAGAGATAGACCCTATTTCGGGAATCCGTCTGGCAACTTTTGATGAATACAAAATTTATCCGGCCAATCTTTTTATGACCACCAAAGAGAGCCAGTTGAGAGCTATTCATCAGATTGAGGACGACTTGACGAAAGAGGTGGCCAAATTCGAGGAGGAAGGAAAAATGTATGAGGCGAAACGACTCTATGAGCGCGTGACATACGATATGGAGATGATTCGCGAACTGGGGCATTGTTCGGGCATAGAAAATTATTCCCGCTACTTTGACGGGCGTAATGCAGGTACCCGTCCTTACTGTCTGCTGGACTTCTTTCCGGATGATTTCCTGATTGTAATAGACGAAAGCCATGTCAGCGTACCGCAAATACGTGCCATGTATGGTGGTGACCGGGCCAGAAAAACCAATTTGGTGGAATATGGTTTCCGGATGGAGTCGGCTTTTGACAACCGTCCTCTAAAATTTGAAGAGTTCAAGGAACTGGCCAAACAAGTGATTTATGTCAGTGCCACACCTGCCGATTATGAATTGGTGGAAAGTGAAGGCATTATCGTTGAACAGGTTATCCGTCCTACCGGATTGCTGGACCCGGTAATTGAAGTACGCCCCAGTCTGAATCAGATTGACGACCTGATGGAAGAGATACAGCAACGCATCGAGAAAGAAGAACGTGTACTGGTGACCACGCTTACCAAACGCATGGCAGAAGAATTGACCGAATATCTGCTGCGCAATGACATCCGCTGCAACTACATCCACAGCGATGTGGACACTTTGGAACGCGTCAAGATTATGGATGAATTACGTCAGGGCGTTTATGATGTACTGGTGGGTGTGAATTTGCTTCGTGAAGGTCTGGACTTGCCCGAAGTGTCTTTGGTCGCCATTCTGGATGCAGACAAAGAAGGGTTCCTCCGCTCCCACCGTTCGCTGACCCAGACAGCAGGACGCGCCGCCCGCAATATCAATGGAAAAGTAATCATGTATGCAGACCGCATGACGGACAGCATGAAAAAAACGATAGACGAAACCAACCGCCGTCGTGAAAAACAGCTGGCATATAACGAAGAGCATGGAATCACCCCCAAACAGATACAGCGTGCGCGGAATGCTGCCTTGTTGGGCAACAACAGCAACGAAGTTACCGGAACCACTCAAGGCCCCAAGGCATACATCGAGCCATCTTCCGATACAACGGCTGCCGACCCGATTGTTCAGTATATGACCAAGCCACAGATGGAGAAAACGATAGAACGTACCCGGAAACTGATGCAGGAAGCTGCCAAGAAGCTGGAATTTATAGAAGCTGCACAATACAGGGATGAGCTGCTGAAACTGGAAGATATGATGAAAGAGAGGTGGGGATAGACTTGCCCCCTTGGCGGAAGAAGGCGCACTGCCTGTCGAGGAAAAGCCTGTTACCCGAAGAAATATCACGGATATGCCGGTGAGTTCCGGAATAAAGGCAGGGATGGAAAAGGAAAAGACAAGAAGGACAAACAGCAAAAAAGCAGGGAGTGTCCCCCTGCTTTTTTCAGAACCGTACCATTAATTCCATCACAAACTTGTCTTGTTCGGACTCTTTTGCCAAAGATAGTTTATCATAGAAATATTTCTCGTAATTAAGACGCAAATCCGCTTGAAAAGCCTTTCCAAAGCTTAATGTCACACCTCCAGTCACACGCTGGCGGGAATAATCGGTAATGTAAAGCTTACCATCCTCATCCGCATTACCGTTACTATGATCTCCCATACTGTCATAACGTCCTAGAAATGAAATTTTCCGGAACAGGCCTTTCTTGATAAACAAGTCGTAATTGACAAAGGCGTTGAAAGCATGTACATCATCAAATGAGTTTTTCGCATAAGTTTTATAAAGGTATTCGGCTTCTATATGCCAATTATCAAACTCGTAGTAAGTACCGATATCATACATATAAATGCTGATTTTATCGGGATGTATTTTCTGGGTACTCAAAGTCAAGTTATAATTTTTCCACGGCATCAATTGAAGCTTAACAGAATAATTCAACGTGTTGTGCCACTCTTTCTGATTGGTGAGTCCGGAGCCGTTGAACAGTCCGCCTTCCAGTTTCAACGGCAGTCCCTCCTTTAAAGAGAAAGCTCCGGTAGCACCCACATCACGCACATTCCCCACCTGTTTGGCTATGAACGAACGATTAGCAAAATATTGTTGGTGGGGAGATCGATGAGCGTCTATGGTGAAAGGCACACGCATCTGTCCTAGTGTGACATTCCATGTATCATTGGGAACAAAGCGGGCATATGCATCCAGCATCTTGATGCTTCCCTCATCGGACAAGTCTATTTCAGCCTTATAAGCAATTACCGGAAGAACCTTCCCGTCCAGACTGACACGGGCGTTACGTACCTGGAACCGTTGCATTCCGTTAGTGGTTTGAAGTTCATATTTACCGCGGATCGTTCCATGTACTTCCGGCAGATATTCTTTAGGAATAGTCAGCTGTGCGGAAGCAGTTGCAATACTCAGCATTGTAAAAGCAGACGCTACAAGTGTATTTCTCATTTTTATTAATGTGACTTTCTTTGTTTACGGCTGCAAAGATATAGGTTCGGTATATCTGTAATATTTCATCCATATTACAAATATGTTTCATTTGATATGGGGAAGACATTTTACAGCCACATTCCGTATTCTTCTCATCTGCTGTGAACGCAGTGAATATGGCCCCAAAAATATCGACGTACCGACAGAGTTATTCAATAATACGGGCAGTTTCCACCTTCTCCAGACGTGCACGGAGTTTTCCCATCATGGATTTACGTATCCGGAGCCTCATCAGGCAATCCATATCATATGATTGCTCCAAGATGGCAGGCTCGTCTTCTTTCACAATGCGCATGATATCATTCATAAAAGGATATTCAAAGGATACGGTGATTTCTTCATCCACTGTTCTTTCCACTATATCAGCAGCAGCTATTGCTTCGGCAGCGGCGGCCTTGTAAGCGACAATCAGTCCGCTGGTTCCCAATTTTATACCTCCAAAGTAACGGACCACTATAATAAGGATATCCGTCAGCTCATTGGAATTTATTTGCCCCAAAATAGGCTTTCCTGCAGTACCCGAAGGCTCTCCGTTATCATTTGCCCTGAAATCCTTCCTTTCATGCCCCAGCATATAAGCGTAACACACATGGCGGGCATCGTAATATTTCTTCTGATACGTGTCAAGATGCTGCTTTATTTCCTCTATGGTACGTACCGGAATGGCAATAGCTATAAATTTACTCCGTTTCTCCGTATATATGCCTTCGGCAATGTCTGTAATGGTTTTATAAGTATCTTCTTGTATCATGGGTTTCAGAAATCATAAATCTTTAATTATAACTCACAGAATCTGTCTGGCAATCCATGCACACGCCTCAGCATCAGCCAGCGCATGATGGTGATTCTCCAATTCAAAACCAAAAAAACCGGCCACCGTATGTAACTGGTGGTTTCTCAACCCTTTCAGCTTCCGGGAAGCCTGATAGGTACAATAAAAGTCATAATCAGGATAATCCATACAATAAGTACGGAACACGGCTTTCAAACACCCCTCATCAAAGGCTTTGTTATGCGCAACCAGCGGAAGCCCCTCTATTTTAGGGGCAACCTGCTTCCATACTTCCGAAAAAACAGGAGCATGGGCAGTATCTTCCTGTGTCAATCCATGAATACGGGTGTTCCAATACAAATAGTAATCCGGTTCGGGATGAACGAGGCTGTAGAACCGGTCGGCTATCTCACCATTTCTCACAATAACCACCCCTACACTACATATGCTGGTACGTTCATTATTTGCCGTCTCGAAGTCTATTGCTGCAAAATTATCCATACTTTTTTTCGTTACACAGACAAAGGTACGACAAAAAAGCGATATACAAAATTCTTTTTTCCGGTACAATTCCCTATCTTTGAAACCTCAGCAGCAAAATAGACCAATATCTATGACAATCAGCACTTGTGAAAGCTGAAAGATTAGACCATCTTTGCACTGTTTTTGTTTTTTAACTTAAACTAGATTTATAGTAAAATGAAAAAAATGAAATTCCCGACCCTGTTAATAGCAGCAGGGTTACTTTGTATCTCCGTTCACACAACGGCCCAACCTGGGCCCCGAAAAAAAGTGGGCGTTGTTCTCAGCGGCGGAGGAGCCAAAGGAATGGCACATATAGGTGCTTTGAAAGTTATAGAAGAAGCGGGTATCCCTATAGATTACGTGGTAGGGACCAGTATGGGCTCCATTATAGGCGGACTTTATTCCATCGGTTATACTCCCGAACAGATGGATAGCATGGTTCGCCGGCAGGATTGGTCCTTTCTGCTGAGTGACAAAATACCACGCAGCGAACAGAATATGGCGGAACGGGAGGCTTCCGAAAAATATGTATTTTCCCTGCCATTCGGTAAAAATGCCAAAACGCAAGCCGTAGGAGGATTGATAAAGGGACAGAACCTGGCAAACCTGTTCAGTGAGCTGACCGTAGGATATCATGATTCCATCGATTTCAACAAGTTACCTATTCCCTTCGCCTGTGTTTCCGAAAATATTGTAAATGGCAACGAGGTAAATTTTCACAAAGGTGTATTGGCTACGGCCATGCGGGCCAGTATGGCCATACCGGGAGTATTCACTCCGGTCCGGCTGGACAGTATGGTTCTAGTGGATGGAGGTGTGGTAAACAACTACCCTGTAAATGTAGCGCGTGCCATGGGGGCGGACATTATTATAGGAGTGGATGTTCAAAATGACTTGAAACCCGCCAACGAACTGAATAGCACCGGCAGTATCTTGGGGCAACTCATCAATTTAATGGGACTGGAACTTTATAAAAAGAATCTGAAAGAAACCGATACATATATAAAGGTGGATGTGGAGGGGTATTCTGCCGCCAGTTTCACCCCCAGTGCGGTGGACACACTGATTCGTCGGGGAGAAGAAGCGGCATTGGCACAAAAAAACTCCTTGATAAAGCTGAAGCAGGAACTGGGGCTGGACAGTACCTATATGCCGAAACCCCTTCCCAGCTATCCGTACTCCCCCAACCGCAAAGTGTATATAAAAGAAATCACCTTTGACGGATTGGACGAAAAAGACAAACGGTGGCTGTTGAAGCGCTGTGATTTGAAAGAAGACTCCGAAATAAGCCTTCGCCGCATAGAAGAAGCAACAGCCATACTATGCTCCAATCTGGAATATTCCAGCGCCACTTACAATCTGCCCGAAGCCCCCGGCGGAGGTTATAACCTGCATTTTCTTTTAAGCAAGAAATATGAGAATAAGCTGAACGTAGGAATCCGTTTTGATTCGGAAGAAACAGCCAGTCTGCTCATTAATGTCACCAGCAATTTCCGGGGAAAAGTACCCACTACGCTGTCACTGACAGGACGATTGGGCAAACGTTATGCCGCCCGCATAGATTATGGATTCGAACCGGCTCCATTGAAGAACATCGGACTGGCATATATGTTCCAGTACAATGATATAAACTTTTACCATCATGGAGATAAATCACATAACTCTACCTACCGCTATCATTTGGGAGAGTTATCCTTTTCGGATGTTTGGTACAAAAACATACGCTTTGCCGTGGGGCTGAGGTATGAATTATATGACTATGACAAATTCCTATACCAGGAAGGGAACCAAGGTTTTGACGTAGGAACAGAACACTTCTTCAGCTATTTCGCACAAATGCATTACGAAACTTTCGACAAGGCATATTTCCCTACCAAAGGCATATCAGCACGAGCGTCCTATTCACTTTATACGGATAATTTCACCAAATATGACGACCACGCTCCTTTCTCTGCCATAAAAGGCTATTGCCAGGGAGTGATTCCCGTTACACGCAGATTCTCCATACTGCCTGCCATATACGGACGTTTTCTGATAGGGAAAGATATTCCTTACTCCAAACTCAATGCGATGGGGGGGGATGTGCAAGGACGTTTCCTGCAACAGCAACTACCATTTGTCGGGATAAACAATGTGGAATTAACAAAGAATGCGTTACTGATAGGAAGCATGAAATTCCGCCAACGGATGGGAAGTGTGCATTATCTGACGTTAACGGGCAATTATGCGCTGAGTGCAAGCAAGCTGAGGTACCTGTTGGAACAGGATACCATGTTCGGCTGTGGTATAGGCTACGGTTTGGATAGTATGTTCGGCCCCTTAGAGGCATCACTAAACTATGCAAACCGAGCCAATAAAGTGAGTATGTACGTCAATCTAGGATTTAAGTTTTGATTCCTCGTTGATAACCGCCATCATGCCTTCTATCTGAGCCAAGGCCATCATACGGCCATGAAACGAATACCCCGGGTTGTATCCTTTGCCGGCATCATCCAGCATCATGCGCCCATGATCCACACGCATCGGGACACCCGGACGTTCTTTCTCAAAAATACGGATCAACTCTATCACATGAGCACGCCCTCCCAAATGAGATGCTTCTATAAAATTCCCGTTGGGAAACGCATTGGTACTGCGCAAATGTACAAAATGAGTGCGGTGTGCAAACATACGTGCCAACAAAGGTACGTTGTTATGCAATCCGGCGCTGAGCGAACCGGCACAGAATGTCAGCCCGTTATGCGGGTTATCAACCGCATGGAGAAGCCAGTTGATATCTTCCTCACCGGTCACAATACGCGGCAAGCCCAATACCTGGAAAGGGGGATCGTCCGGATGGATGCACATATTTATACCGTACTCATCACACACCGGCATGACAGCCTGCAAGAAATAACGTAAGTTTTCACGCAGGGCATCACGGTCTATCCCATCATACAAAGACAAAAGACGGCGGAATATGGTTACCGGATGCCGGTCTCCCTCCTTTATATTACCATTTACAAATCCCTGCGTCTTGACTATAATGGTATCGACCAATTCGTTTTTCTCGGCTTCGGTTATAGTCTTATCCAATTCACGCACCTGTTGTAATTCCAAATCGGTATAGTCTTTCTCCGCCCCTTCACGCTGAAGAATCATACAGTCAAAATAGGCGAACCGGATCTTGTCAAAGTACAAAGAACTGGTTCCGTCCTCCCAAGGATGTTCCAAATCGGTACGTATCCAATCAATGACAGGCATGAAGTTATAGCATACGGTCTTGATACCCGCTTTACCTAGGTTGGCAAGGCTTACTTTGTAGTTTTCTATCAATTGATCCCGTTCAGGACCGGCATATTTGATAGCTTCACTTACCGGCAGGCTTTCTACCACCGACCAGCGCAATTGATGAGATTCAATATAATCTTTTAAACTTTGGATAGCTTCCAAAGCCCAGATTTCACCGTTAGGTACATCGTGAAGGGCGGTCACGATTCCTTCCACCCCGATTTGCCTAAGCATGGTAAGCGTTATCTTATCTTTCTTCCCAAACCATCTCCATGTCTTTTCCATTCGTATTATGTGTTTTAGTCTGTATGACAAAGTCTTTATTAATCCTCTTTGAGCCTTCTATTGATGTATAATCATGGCAGAACGTGCCGGTACCATAAGCTCATCACCTGAAACCTGTCCCAAGCCTTTCATGTTTATTTTACCATCCTTACAGATTACAGTGTATTTACCCGACGGAATGTCCAGCTTGACAGGCTCTGCACGGCTGTTCAAAGCCACGATGATATTTTTCCATGAGTCACCATTTGCATTGTCTTTCAAGATAAAGGCAACCACATTCGTATTTTCTACAGGTAAAAACTCCAATTGCCTACGTACCATATCGGCATCCCCCATACGAAAAGCGGGATGTGCTTTACGCATAGCTATTAAACCTTTCACATATTCGAACACATCTTTGTGTGCGGTCTTATTTTTCCAATCTATCGTATTAATACTGTCAGGACTATTATAAGAATTATGAACTCCTTTCTTGTCACGCATCATCTCATCCCCTGCAAATATAAACGGTACTCCTTGTGAAGTAAAGACAAATGTTTCCGCTAACTTCTGCAAAGCCGCCAGTTCCTCTACCGAAGCATCCGGCATGGTAGCTTTCAGACGGTCGGCAAGACACATGTCATCGTGGCAACTTACATAACTTATCATCTGGGTAGGTTGTAAAGCCCAAGGTTTCTTACTATAATTCACAGAATCACTTATAACCTGCGGATGTTCGATGGCTCCCACAATTCCAAATTTGATACTCATTTCGTGTCCAGGCTCCCCTACTAGAAAAGCTCCTTTAGTATCATCATCCCAACCACCTCGCAATCCATCACGCATTTCATCTGAGAAAGCGGCGATACGGGGCATCTTTTCCACATTGGCTTTCATCGCCAGCCTGTCTGCCTCTAATTGAGGAGAACTGGCAGCCCATCCTTCACCATACATAAAAATAGACGGATCTATCTTATCAATAGCCGCACGTATCTCATTCATGGTTTCAATATCATGTATCCCCATCAAGTCAAAACGAAAGCCGTCTATGTGATATTCATTAATCCAATATAGAATAGATTCTATCATATATTTACGCATCATGGCGCGGTCGCTTGCCGTTTCATTTCCACATCCCGAACCATTTGCCCATTGCCCGTCCTTCGTCTGGCGATAGAAATAACCGGGAACCGTACGTTCGAAATTGCTTTCGTCTGTATTGAAAGTGTGATTATACACCACATCAAGCACCACTCTGATTCCCGCCTTATGTAAAGCTTGTACCATTTGTTTGAATTCCCTGATACGGACATCGGGTTTATAAGGATCTGTAGAATAAGAACCGTCAGGCACATTGTAATTTTGCGGATCATACCCCCAATTATATTGGGCTTTGTCCAGTTTTGTTTCATCCACCGAGGCATAATCATACGACGGCAATAAGTGCACGTGGGTAATTCCCAATTCTTTCAGATGGTCAATACCTGTCTTCTCGCCTGAAGAACTGGTAGTACCCTGCTCCGTCAAAGCCAGGAACTTGCCTTTATTTTGAATTCCGGAAACAGAATCCAAAGAGAAATCGCGATGATGCATCTCATAAACCGTAATATCAGCATAATTCTTCAAAGGAGGACGCACATCGTTCTCCCATCCTTCCGGATCTGTAGAACGGAGATCAAGCACAGCTGCCCGCTTACCATTTACCCCTACGGCTTTTGCCATAATTCCCGGAGTGTCTCCTAACCATTTCCCGTTTACCTTCACATTAAAGGTATAGAATTTACCCTTCAGATCCTCTTTTATTGAAATATTCCAAGTACCGTTCTCTCCCATCTCCATTGGAAAAGTATTAGAAGCTGAACCTTCATTACCCGATTCAAATAAAAGGACACGCACCTCTTCCGCTGTAGGAGCCCAAAGTGAAAACTTGGTTTCGGCAGGCGAGTACTCCATTTCAGTCAGCGCATCTTCACGGACAGGATATTCATCAAACGAATTATATTCTTTTTTCACAGACTGACAACTAATAGTAGTAGAAACAATTGATGCCCAAATAACATGTCTCACATTCATAATCTTATCTTTTTATTTTATCAGGATTCTTATTTATAAAATCTTTCCAGCCGGAATATTCTTTAGTCAATGTCGGTCTGCCCATTTGTAAATAATGACAATAAGCAGCCGCCAACCCATCTGTTGCATCCATAAAAGGCAGCATATCACTCTCCGGTATATGTAACATCCTTTTCAACATATCAGCGACCTGTTCCTTGCTGGCTTGCCCATTACCGGTTATCGCCATCTTTATCTTCAACGGCGCATATTCTGTTATAGGAATATCACGGCTCAAAGCAGCAGCCATAGCCACTCCCTGTGCCCTCCCTAATTTCAACATCGACTGCACATTTTTTCCAAAAAAAGGCGCCTCAATAGCTAATTCATCAGGTAAATAAGCTTCTATTATACCAACCACCCGTTCAAAAATACGGCGCAGTTTTAAATAATGGTCACCATATTTACGAAGATCAATGACCCCCATAGTCATTACCTGCGGTTTAGTACCTACTACTTTCAGCAGGCCATACCCCATTATGGTTGTTCCAGGATCTATACCCAGAATGATTTTCTCTTTTACCGGCTGAATCACTTAATCACCTCCATCAAAGTGGGAAAGCCAACCACCTTATCTTTAAATATCTTCATCATTTCCTCATTCAGATGCATCCCTTGCTGAGTATGCCAACGATGCAAGGCCGCTGTATCTTCCACCTCCCATTGCAATGAAAAACATTCTGAATCCTGCTCTTTGTGACTAAGGATGTGCGTAAGACGGGGATTTTGCAATATTCCCGTCTTTTCCACTTCGGGAATATAGCTTTCACTAAGCCAAATGACAAAATTACGCGCATCGTCAATGCCTGTTTGATAAGTTGTATTATAAATTAACATATCTATAGTCTTTAAATTAAAAAAGGCCTGCTTCGCAGACCTTCATTTTATCATCAAAAAAGTGGAGCATGCGAGACTCGAACTCGCCACCTTTAGACTGCCAGTCTAACGCTCTAGCCAGATGAGCTAATACCCCGAGAAATAATAACGATGCAAAGATACATAGAAAATCAATAATACAAAGCTTTTGGGAAAGTTTTTTTTCATGTGAACAAAATTTTTATTTGTCACTTTTGCGCCAAAGAGTTACTTTTGCGTGAAATTGTTTCAACATAGTTTCAACATACATACACGATTATGGCAACATTCAAATATGAAATATTTAAAGATAGGAAAAGAATAGATGGCACTTACAACGTTAAGATAAGAGTCACACACAATAGGAAGCTTAAAAGGATTCCCACTTCCATATATGTTACGAAAGAAGATATAACCAAGGGGTTTAAAATCAAAAATCAGTCCATCTTAGATGAATTAAATAACATCATATCCATATATCGGAGCAAGTGCAACCTGTTGTCATTGCTCATAAACGATATGGATATAACAGAACTTGTGGAGCATATAACCAAAACTGATGAATCATCTCTAAAAATAGACTTCATTTCCTACGCCCGCAAATGGATAGATGAGAACAGAGAGAAGCATGGAATCAATGTGTATTCCTGCATGGTAAACTCTTTAACAAAATTCCTGGGACGGGAGAAATTGGATTTTAAGGAGATAAATTACAAATTCTTGAAATCGTATGAAGAACATCTCGGTCAAAGACGTGCACTCTCTTTATATATGGGAGCAATCAGGCATTTGCATAACGAAGCTAAAAAAGAATATAATGATGAAGAAGCAGGGGACATAAAGATACCATGGTCTCCATTTACCAAGTATTCTATACCTAATATAATATGTACCCGCGAAAGAGCTTTGGACGCAGATACTATCAGAGCCATATACAACCTGCCATATATACTCACTAAAGATAAAAAGGAGAAGGATTGCAGATTTAATTTTGCAAAGGATATGTTTATATTATCCTTTTGCTTGATGGGTATGAACTCGGCAGATTTGTTTCTTTGTGACACTATAAGCGAAAGCAAGGGAACGCTTACAATCACATACAACAGGGCAAAAACTGCAACAAGAAGGACTGATAAAGCAAAAATAAGCGTTAACATTCATCCCTTCATATTGCCCATATACGAAAAGTATAAGGACGTATCCGAAGAAAGAGTTTTTAGGTTATATAAAAAGTATTCCACTTATGGCAGACTCAATGTTGCCATAAATGTAGGTTTGAAACAGATAGGGAAAGTTCTTGGCATTGAAGATTTGGAATTTTACGCAGCCCGGCATTCTTTCGCTTCCATCGCACGAAACGATTTAAAAGTGGACAAAGGTACAGTAGGAGAAGCACTAAATCATGTAGATAAAGAGAACAGAATGACAGATCTATACATAAAAAAAGATTTTTCCGTAATTAATGATGTTAACAGTAGGGTTATTGATTATGTTTTTAACCCCGATATGATGAAAGGGTAAATGTAAGGCAGCTTATTGGACCGCCTTTTCAAGGTTCTCTCTGATTTGTTGGAGCATTCGGAAAGCCCCGGCCATCTTATAGTTGCCCAGACATTGCTTAGCCTGCATGATACAACTTTCAACAGTAAGTTTCAAATCCGGAGTGAAAGCCGCTTTGTTAATCTGCATTTCTTTGGGAAGTTCATCAGCATGGTTGTTGAACCATACGATCATTTCATTCAATTCCTCTTCGGAATAAGATTCTTTTTTTTCAGCCATAATACATAAGTTAATGTTAGTTCCGGCAAAGATAACAAAAATAGCCCCGACTCATCACGAGCCGGGGCAGTCCAATTTATAAATTTAAAGTCTTATGATGAAGATTGTCTGTTGTGCCAATGCTTTACTATCAGCATAACGACAATCAAAACGGTTACACAAACACAGGCAAAACCGATTTGTTCAGGCAGCGTGGATTCTTTTTTCTCTTTTATGGTTTCTGACCGGTTTTCTTCACGGGTATTGGAAGTGGTTTCCTTGTCAGCTTTCACTTCCGTACTGTCTTTGATTGCAGTTTCCTTCCTTTTATTCTTGCTGAAATCACCTTCCACATGACCGTCTGCCAATAACGGAGGTTTCCCGGTCGGGCTATCGGGCGGTTTTCGGGTATCATAGATACAGAAATCAATTACATAGTTGCCATTAGTGGTTATCAGCTCTCTTAAAGAAGTAGCAGACCCATGTATGATGTTGACTGATTCACTGGTACTATCCTTCCTGATTACTTCTGTATCGGACTTGACAGATTTATGCGAGCTGCCACAGGCAAACAGCAGGAACAGACACATGAAAGGAGCCAGCAATATATGCCGGCTTACCCAGTTCATAACTCTAACCAACATAAGAGATATCATTTATACGGTTCATCCACCCCCGTTTGAACTTGTTGTTTGCTGGGCGTTTCCGGCATATATCCTCAATAAAGTCAAACCGGGCAATCTTAATCATGTCGAACAACTCACGCGGATTCTTGGCATTTACTGCGGCAATGGTCTTGGGACCTACAATGCCATCCATCGTAACACCAAGCAAGCGTTGAGGAATCTTAATTCCGTGCGCACCGGATGCCCACACCCAGTCCACAAGAATATTTGCCACAGATTGATCCTGTATCAAATCAGCTTTCCATCTATCCCAATAATGTGGTTTGAGTACACGATTAACAACGTCCTCACGAGTAAGCAGATGTAGATCATCCACATCTATGTCACCGTCACCATCCTTGTCATAGCCGCACGATTTCCATGTGCCGATAGTCACGCCCATATTGGTAGCCCCTCCCAAATCGTCAGGGTCATTTACAAAACCGCCTTCCCACTTTAGGATAAACGGTGCAAGTTTTCTTACGTCAGCCATACTATTCATTAATTATAATTATTCGATTTTATTTTCTTTGAATTCCGGCAGGATATATTGTATGTTGACCGCTGCTTCATGCAAGACCTTATGAAGTTCATCTTCATTCAAATCCGTTTCATCTGTAAACTCACAAAAGATATTTCCAACCCAATCTTGAGATGAATTAAGCCGTTTAATAGCGACGCTGTTGCATCCATTTGTTGATAATAGAGATTTGGCAACCTTATCCTTAACCTGGTTATCAATATCTGAGTAGAACATGAAAAGATTCTTTGCGAGATTTTCTGCAAAAACGGCCACTTCACTCATGGGAAGTGATTGGATGTTTTCACGCATTCCGGCTATACCTTTTCGTTTTACTTCGAACTGCACCGAAAGAAAAGCTATATGCCCCAAAGGATGGGGTTGTACGATATATACCCTGTCTGCTTTCGTTTCATAAAGTACACGCCACAGCTCACCGAACACCTTGGCGGAGTTCTCGCTGCGGTGGTAACTTCTTCTTTCCTCCTCTTTTTTAAAATATTCCACTTTTAAATCAGTCAGTTTGTTTTTGGTATACTGATTATAGGCGAAATAAGCTGCCAGCAATGTTCCGGCAGCACTAATAATGTTTGCAATATCTATCTCCATTACATTCACCGTTTAATTATTATATGATAAATTATTCATCCTGTTTCCTTTATTTCTCAACTGTCCCTATCTTTCCTGAAAAAATGCCTGAAATTTATATATATGCAAAATAAATCCATATCCATATTGCTTACTATTCATATTTCACTATCTTTGTCAATACTTTGTTGACCTGATTCTTTCAAAACTATTATTGATTGGATTTAACCTCCCCCCGTCAGACTGTGAAGCCAGACGGGGGATTCCATTATTCGACAGATAGACAATAAAAAAAGAGCCTGATGACAATATTTATTGCCATCAAGCTCCTGGTTACCCTGCAAAGATAGTGAAAACTATTCCATATTCAATCCATATTGAAAAAAATAATCAGGAGCAATATTTCGATTATCCGAAGAATTTAAAGAGTCACAATATTAATAGAAAACAAATAGGATTCATGAAATCTACCGGTTGTCTATAAAATCAGATGTTCTCAAGCCTTTATCAGGAAACATCTTTACTTTTTTCCTTTTCCTTTGAACATTTTTCAAGTCACGCACAATGGTGCTGGAAAGTACCTCCGAATAAATCTGTGTGGTCTTTACGGAAGTATGTCCGAGCAGCTTCTGGACTGTTGTAATCGCAATTCCCTGATGAACCAGCAGGGTGGCACAGGTATGACGGCTCACATGGTAGGTTATCCGTTTTTTGATACCACACAACCCGGCCAGCTTTCGCAGCTGCTTATTCACTTCCGAGTTACAAGGCAAAGCGGCAAAACTTCCGATATCAGGATAGCGGTCAAGAATGCCCAATGCCCTGCTTTCAAACAGCAGATGTAACGGCAGACGGATTTCCACCCCTGTCTTGACGGATTTGAAGTACAGCCACCGTTTGCCGTTTACCTTGATAAAGTTGGCCGGAGATAGCTGGCAGAAATCGGAATAGCGGAGTCCGGTATAGCAGCAAAACAAGAAGGCATCGAGCACATGGCGCATGGATTCCTCTTCCACCTCGACCGTTTCCAGCTTCTTCAGCTCGTCCGGGGTAAGAAACTCATGTCTGCCTTTCTCCTGTTTGATTTTGTACTTTCTGAACGGATAAGCGTCGGCGTGCATATATCCCTGGTTGATTGCCTCATTGACCAAGGTACGGAGCTGTCTCATGTGCTTGGCTATCGTATTGACCGCATTGCCCTTTTCTCTCAAGTATTGCTCAAAATCACGAAGGAATGTATAGGTAAGGTCCTTGAAGTCCAATCCGGAACGGAAATCATGCAGGACCGCCAGTGTCGAGTGCAGGTTGTCCTTGGTGGACTGCTTCTTGTCCGAATTGTCAATGGCTGATTTGGCGAAAGTGGAGAAGCTGATATTCACGGCACTTTTCTTCTTGACAGCATCCTTCAGCAGTGAGAGTGTGGCAGGTATTCCGCGCTTCCAATACCCCAACTCTATGCCTTGCAGATACAGGATGTATTCATAGAGCATTGTGTTGAGTTCGTTAGACTGGGGATGGTTAATGACTTGTGCCCCCTCACGGCTCCAGCACTCCGGTTTGAGGTACACGTTTGTCTTCAAGTAGATTTTCCTTTGGTTCAAATAGGCTTCAACCTGTACAAGAGCCGTGCCCTGCCTGTTAAGTGTGTTCTGGCGGTTAAAGACCAACCTGTATCGTATCTTCTCTAGCATATTTTTATTTTAAATTTAGCTATTTCCTCCCAAATAATCAAATTCGACAATATTAATCCTAATCTTTCGATCTGGGAGGACTTCTGCCAACAAATGGAATAAAACGAACTGAATATTATGAAACAATACGGCCAGGAGTATCATTTAGTATAGGTGCTCCTACCAATGAATTCGTATATGTCAGCCATAATGACGGAGAAATGATGATTTATGTTGATTCTACCGGCATTGTTACGAAGATATTCTCTAGTGCTGATAAAATTATATCTATATCACTAAAGGATAATCAGATTATGATAACTGCTATAAATTATGACCTTATAGTTACGATTCGTGTACTCTCTTTTTAACATGGATTTTATCTAAACAGAGAGCTGGGAGAACTTCTGCAAAATGAAAACTATATAAGGATGGCAGAAGGTAGAGGATCTGCAACCTTATATAGGATTGATTTTATGAGGAATTTAAATTTGGTTGTTAAGATTGTTGGTGAAGGTAATTCGGAAGTAGTTGATGACTACTCTATTATCTGTATGCATGGCGGTGGTAATGGGTTATGTATTACGCATAATTCTGGACCGTCATCAATAAGAATGTATAGAGATAATGATTACAATTATTATGTTTACGTGAGTGGATGGGGATACGCTATAGCATATTTTGCCAACCGCATACCGATTTATAATGCCATTTCAGCAACTAAAGTAGATATAGATATTAGAACGCTCGAACAGGTAGGAATTTAAACAAGAATTTCTGCCTGTTGGCGATTAATTGGGATTATTGGCGAACCGTATCTTTGGTATAAAAAACGGGTGGTCCGGTACAAACCGGTGCCACCCGATCCTCCCGATCATTGTAATACTATTAAAGAATCAACATCTTTATCTGATTCCTCAAATTTGAAAACATGATTAGATCCTACAGACGTAACAGTCAATGGTTCTGACTGTGTAGTCGTCTTTACATAAATATTACCATTTCTTTCTCTATATGCATTAAAGTGATCCTTTCCTAAAGGACCAGACAATCTTGTGAATTTCGCACTGTCCGCCCAGTTACCATCAATGGAATATAATCCGGTTGCTCCACTTGTTCTAATAAATACAAGTGTAGAATATCCATCCCAAGATTCTATTTTTATTAATTTGGTAGACGTGATGGATTGAGCAATTTTAATATAATTATTTTTACTCATCAATCCGTTTGCTTCATTCGTTGCAAGCGGTATCAGTTCTCCCAGGTCGTTCCATGAAGAATATCTATGTTATAATTGTTACTTTAATTTTAGCCCATTTATTGAAAGAATTTCCATTGTTACTAATAGACCGAATATATATGTATGGATCTACATTAAAATTGTCAGGAACAAAATACTGAGATCCAAAAAAGCCAGAGTTTGCCACAAGTAACGTTCCAAACTTATATGCTCCTGTAGGGAAGTTATTGGTTGTGGAATCGTCCACATTATAAGCTCCGGCTATAGCTGTGTTGCAGTCTTTTATTGCAAACCGTCTTCTTATCCACGTATCATTTATTCCGATGAGTTCTCCCAGGTCAGTGCTATATCTTTTGTCACGTCAAGATATTGGTACTTCAATCGCCCCACTAGGAATAGCATTGATTGATTCTATTTTGCTCGTGTTCACAAGACCTAATCGTGACACTATTATTTTCGCATACCAATTAGCTTTTATGTAAAAGCAAAATCTTTCTGTATCAACTGTATAATACATATTAATGTTACTAATTTTGGTTCCGTTTATCAATTTACAAAAGACTTTATTTGCATTCCATCTAATCATAGACACTGCGACTGAGAACGAGTCTCCACCAACATTTGTAACACTAATTACAGACTCATTTATTGATCCGGCATTTGGCATAAATACACTAATCTTACAATATTGATTATTATCTTTAGATAATTCTAAAGGTACCATACCGGAACTCATCAACCCGCTTTTATTTGATGTTGCATTCCCAATCAGTTCTCCCAGGACTTTTGCGGCAGCCGAAGAAGATGTCAAAGTTGGGTTCTTGGAACCGTCCAAAGTACGGAGCCAAGAGAAGGTGTCGGACTGGGGCAACTGGTCCTCAAACTCATCTGTTCCGGCTGCCGCAGCGGCAGCAAATGTTGATATTTCTGATGCAGCGGAAACAATCCGTGCGGAAACTAATTCTGTCATCTCATCGACGGTCACCTGTCGTTCGTTGCCGTTTTTATCCACAGCTTTAAAGCCAACTATATTATTCAAGTCCATAATGCAAATTTTAAAATTAAAACAAATACTTCACCCATGCAAAATAATTACTGTTCTCAATATAATTCGGATCATCCTCGTTGGAATATGCCTCCCTCTCAAACGATACCGTCTTATACGCCCTGCCGGCATCCTTCAACCGTACCGCCCTGACCAGCCACTCCACACCATACCAGAGATAGAATGCCAGCCCGGCCAGTACCAGCCACCAGGCGGAAAGGTCAAAACACAACAGCAAGATCCAGATAACTGTACCGATGGCAACTGCCATCTCAACCCATTGACGGGCGTGGGTACACTCATGGTTTCTCACTTTCTGAGTGATTTTCTCTTCCGGTCGCTTGCTTAAAACAAACGGACCGATTGTTATCGTATGGCAAGAACTGAACGCAAGCAGCACCTTTGCCAGAAGGTTGTTACAATATACCTTTTTCATGTTGTTCCTCCTTTTTATCTAAATAATCATTCAAAGAATCAGCCAGCAGACCGGGCAGCATGGAGGTGGAGCGTCTTATGATATCCACCTCTTCTTCGTCAATCTCGACACCTTCAGCAGTAGATTTGAATATCTTCTCAGCAAGGAGATGCGCCTTCAAACCCGCTACGTTCTTGTATATCCAGTCACCGTAGGCCTCAGTGATGTTGTTGGCTATCAGTTTTTCTTTCTTAATCCCGTCGTAAATAGGAAATTGTGCAAAATTTATTCTCATACTTTAATATTTTAAATGTTATAAATCCACCCAGGTACTTCCTCCATTCGTTGACTTGCGAATTCCGTTTCGCCCGACTGAAAAAATATAACTTCCACATCTTACATACAGAGCATCATTCGCTGTTGAAACATCCCCGGTTGATGATACAGTTATACTTCCACTTCTAATTACTGTATCCAAAATACCTTGGTATAAATGTCCGTCTATTGACTGGAACCGTTCGTATTTCATTTCAAATTTGTCGTATTGCAGCAACAAATTATCAACATTTACAGCCGACATATTAGTGCTGCCGATAAAATTATTACCGATATTGAATCCGCCAATTGTCCCCTTTGTCGCTATGATAGTCCCGGTGATATTCGCTTTCTGACAAAGAATCTCTCCGGTCTTTGTGTCCATCCTCAGATTAGGCTGGCCGTTAGTGCTGTCCTGTGACTGCATGATACCGTAAGGTGCCCCGTCCGATGTGTATCCGTTCAACTTGAACATAAATCCGGCTATGTTCGCCTTATCAGCAAGGAATATGTCGGTTACCAGACTTTTGTATTTCTGCATGGCTTCCCAGTTGGAATCTCCGTTAGCGGATGTAGGAGCCGCTGATACAGAACTTCCATAGTTGCGCACAAGAAAATTGTAATAAACTTCACCTATTTTGTGAATGATCTTGTCACGCTGTTTTGCATTCCATACGTATGTCTGTCCGGAAGCCCATACACCTCTGTCATAAGGGAACGCACCCGTAGCTCCTGTTGCTCCTATGGAACCATCATTTGCAACACCCACACCCTTCTCGGCCACATAATTGTCATTCCAAGCAGCAGCATCGGAAGCTGATTTATAAGCCCGGACGGCAAACTGGGTGTATCCGGCTGTCGCAGGTACGGATATCTGGCTGTTCAGTGTCGCACCTACATGAGCCAGCCAGCTTCCGTTGTATTTGCGTGCAGCCAGATAAAGCGTGCTGCACGTGCTTACATTGCCTGCCACATTCTGTTTGCAAGTGACAAGGAATCCAGACGGGGATGGCGTGCCTGTTGAAGTGAAGTTGATCACGCTGACAGGACTGTCCAGCCAGTAGGATGCCGACGGTCCGACGGGAGCAACCATCTCCTGCCAGTCCGCATGTACCGTCCGGTTCGCAGATCTGCCGGCGAGGATGTATCCGCCGTCTCTTTTCCTGCGGAGTCTGCCGTTTCTGAACTTGGCGATTTTAATCGGAGGGTTGGAGGTTTCAACCTTGCTTAAGTAAGATCCTCCGGCAAACGATACTGTACTGTTCTTGGCATACGGAGTATTGGCGGATTCCCAATGACCGGCTGCTGTGATGCTCTCACCATCCTTTCCGTCACTGCCGTCCACAACCATCGGGACAGTCTCGACATCAACCGCCTGACCGTTCACGTAGAACACGAACTTCAAGCTACTGGTAAAATTACCGGAAGCCACCCCGACACCATCACCGATGGGAACCTCGGCCGCACCGTCACGACTGTACTTCAACTCCCCGTCCGTTGTGGCCGTAGTGACCGCACCGACTGTCTTCATACGCCGGCAGGATACCGAAGCTACACTGTAACCGCCGTTCTTGTTCTTGCTGACCATCGTGGCCGAAGTGACAAGGCTATAAATTACCGCATCGGAACCGTCCGCCCCGCCACGGACACCGGTTATCTTGAAAGTCAGTTCACGGGTATAGAGCTGTCCGTTCTTCATTGCAGCCAGTGTGATGGTGACCGTATTCTGTTCCGGAACCGACTTTCCGGCAGCGACGGATATCGCCACCGCTCCGGTGGCCTTGCTTGTGCTTGCCGTGAAACCGGCAGGCGTGCTGACTGTTAAAGTCTCAAGGGTGAGTTTCTCGGTACCGTACCACATGGATACATGGGTAGTCCATGACTGTGCGGAAGTAGTAACACCGGTACTGGTAAGAGCGACGCTCACCATCTCATTGTCAAGGTCGGCCATGATATTCGACTCCCCGTCCTTACTCCAACGGTGCACAGGGGCCGGAGTGCTCCATTCACTCCATACTCCATCACGCTTCACACGTTTGCACGCCCATTCCACCTGATGGTCTGCATCCACGCCAAGAAAATCATCTGTCCAGCCTTCCGGTATATAATCATCCTGCTGCTTCGAATCCGGCTTGTCAGGGGTAAGGCCGATGATGTTGGTACGGGTGTAGATCCACTCGTAACCTTTGCCGTCCTTACCGTCAGTCCCGTCTTTGACCATGACCATCCACAAACCATTCCGGTATATGTAAGTACAATGGTCAGCCGTATTTCGGTAGCTGTCACCCTCCTTGGGATTGGACGGATGGGATGCGAACTCACCCAAGAAGGTGATACTCTCACCTTTAAGTTCACGACCGTCCAGCAGCATCTCCCAGTCTTCATGCACGGTCCAGTCGGCTGATTTCCCGGCAAGGATATAACCGCCATCCTTTTTCTTTCGATAATTGCCGTTCCTGAACCTTGCAATTTTAATCGGAGGATTGGATGTTTTCACCTTGGAGATAAAAACACAGCCCGCCAAAGTGACCATGGTATTGACCTCGTATGGGGTCTTAGAGGATTCCCAATGACCGCCACCTATTACAGACAGTCCCGGATCACCCTTGTCACCTTTGGCGGCTGATACAAGCCAGTCCGGATTGTTTTCGGATGGCTCGGAAGTAGTGCCCTTGTCATTGACGCACAACCATGTGGAACCGTTATGGGGCACACGGGAATAATACGCATACTTCCTGCCCGGCTCCCAGCTAGGGAAGTCGATAGGAACGCGGACTGTGCTACCGGTAATTTCATCAATTTGAAAAATCAATCCCGTCATGATGATATCCTGCAATACTGCCGAGAACCTGTCGCAGTTGATCCCGTTGATGGTCATACCCTTCTTCTTGCCGAACCAGCTCTTCATCTGTGCCGGCTCCGGGTCCCAGGTGTTGGCATTGTCAACAAGGGTGATGCAGCAGTTACCGTCACGCACGTCTATGATGATATAAGTCTGACGCTCCTTGTCGGTGAAGTTCCCCGTCTGTCCGAGACGCATCTCGTTATGGGGAACGAACTCATATCCGGGACGCGGAACCATCACGAATGTCTTCTCGTCGTAATCTGCGGAAGTGATACGGTACTGTATTTTCCGGAAACCAATAAAGTCACCGGTAGTGACGCTTTTGTCATGCCAGAAGCCTAGGAGGATATCGTCCGGCTTCTGTCCCAGCGGTACACCATCCTCCAGATCAGGGATGACAGTATAGCTGCCGTCACTATTGGCGACAAAGCTTTTTATCTTCAGCCCTCCGCCGGGACTTATAGTATTATATCCTTCAAAATAGGTCTGACGGTTGAAACGAAGTTCTGGTACACTCAGAGAGCTGCGCAGGACCAAAGCCTCCAGCTCGGCACGGGCGTCCTCACCGATGTAACCTCCAGAAACACCGGTAACGAAATCACCGAACTTGGCGTATTTCTTGATGACGGTTCCGCCCAACAGGGATAATAGGAAACCGGTGCGTTCCTCCGTATCCTTGCGCATGAACATGATCAGCGAGCGCAATGCGGAATACACGTTATGGTCTGTTGCTGGGGTGGAGTCGTGGCTTCCGATCACATACACACCGCTGCCACCACCGCCCGTATAGGTCTGTCCCTTCAGGGTAAGGCTCTCAACCTTTTCCTCCAGCTCCCCGATACGGGAATAGGCGGCGGTTTCCCCGACAGTATAAACAGGTGAGTCAAAGGAATAATCAAGATTGAATTCAAATCCGATAACCCTTGACTGTCTTCCGTTCTCGAAATAAGCCTTGTTGATAAGGTTGACCTTTTGACCGATGCTATAGAAATTATGAACGCCATCCTCACGGTATGCGTCATTTGACATCATCGTGCAGCCATAGGTACTCGGGTCTATCTTGGATTTGGCAGCGTACTTTTCAGTCTTTTCCTTCAACTCCTGCTCGGCGGCACCCACAAGCCCCAGCTCGGTTATTTTCGTACTGTCCCAGCCGGAAAGCACATATTCATCTCCATCCTGGGGAAAGAGCACATCACCGGGAAGCGGTCTGCCATAGTCCTCATTCCTGACTATCTCCCAAAGTTGTGCCTCAGGGTTCCATCCGCCATCCTCCAATTTCTCCGGCTTTCCCTCAGGATTGAACTTCACGGCAAACTCCAAACCGTTGAGAAGCCCGGATGCGAAACGTATCCTCAGCTCCTGACCGGGGAGGATATATTTCTCGGAAAAGTTAACACCCGTGTCCCTAAAGCGGTAGGCATTCCATTTTTCCTCGGTGGTTGTGCCGTCCTCATTCTCCACCTTGTCCGTCACTTCGATAGTGGTGACATCCGACATGATGCCTGTTCTTCGAGGATAGACTTCATCGAAGATAACCACCTGCTCGACGGCTTCCTCGGTAGTCATATCAGGATAAGCGTCAATGTAAGGAGTGCCTTCGGGAAGCATCAGCCTGCGCTGCACCACGCCGTTCACAACCACGGTCTCGTCAATGGGGCGGTAGTCTGCCGGTATGTTACGGGTGGAACCAAAAGCGTAGATACGGGTGGCATAGGTGGACTGGGATTCTGACTGTGACATTTCCTGCACGTTTTTCCCGATCTCGAAATCCACCGCGTCACCGGACTCACAACGCCCGAAATGGATGATGTTTTCAGTCACCCAACATTCGCAATCCCATTTCTTCGCCATCTCAAAACAAGCGTCAAGGATGTTGATGTTGTCGTAACTCATCAACTGGGACTTGTTCTCTACCGTACTGTCAATGGAGAAAACAAAATCCTGTCCTTTGTATGTGTAACCAAGAGCTTTCAGATTTCTAAGGACTATACCGGCTTGTACGTCAAGCGGAGCGGTCAGGTTCCAGGACGCTTCCTGTCCGGCCGCCTCCGGGGTATATTTGAAGATTTTGTTTTTCCATTTCCAGTAATAGGCATCAAGTCTTAATTCGTAATCGTAGCCGGCGGTATTGGTGTTGAATGCGGGCTTCTGCAAGTCGCACACCTCGAACAATCCGAAGTTACATTCCACGTATGAGCCAAGTTTGAAATATATGGGATTATCCAAGGAGAACTTTAACATGATGTAATCCTCCTTCATCAGAGTGAACTTACGCTTGCAGCCTTCATTGATCAAAGTTGTAAGCTGGATAGCACCGGATATGTCTTTGATGTCGATTTGTTCCATGTCTTCAAAGTTCGGGGATAAAAAAAAGAGTGCCCAATTTTGAGCACTCACATACACGACAATAAAACCAATGTCGTGAATTAGCTTCTGTTTGCCGGATTTGGCTCGTTAAACTTGGCTGAAATTTTTCCGAAAGTTCGGTCTAAACTCTGTGCGTAAGTGACACTCTTGCCAGTATAAATAAGATGGTAAACCTCGCTACTATTAGCAGGAATCTGAATATCAACCACACCTTTATACAGCTCATCAAAGAAAGCTTTCTTCTTTGCTTGATAATCAGACTGAGAATTACTCTCGATAGTGAACGAAAGAGTTATTTCCCTCTCATCGACTTTAGGATTATTGATTATTACCCGTTTCCCATGTTCAAGTCGGCTTTTGTTCTCAATAAAATCCTTCATGGGAGCGGATGCCCCAATAACATCAAGAAACCCCTCTCCCATTCTCACACCCCATGTTGTATAAGCGTTTTCGCCATTAATTAATAATTCATCCATAGACTATAATTTTGCTGTATTCTTTTTAACTTCTGCTATATCTCTTTGCATCTGTTGAATAGGTTTGACGATTGCCCCTGTATTTTCTGAAATCTGTACCAGTTCAAGATAAGATTGCGCTATCAAATTCCTCGTATCATCAGCAATATTTCTTGTTTCCGTATTTATGGAAAGTAGAGCATCTGCTTTTACTGTCAGTAGATTAAGTGATTGAGATTGAATAATATTCTGATTTTTTATTTCTTCTCCTGCAATCTGCAATGCTGTAAACCTACCGTTCAACTCTTCGCCAGTATCTTGACTCATTGCCTGAAAACCTTTGGATGAAGCTGACTGGGATGTTGATTCTTGCGAAATCTTGTCATATCCGGTTGCTGCGGCAAGCTCGTCACGGAGCTTCATGGCTTCGTCCACCATTTCGTTCCAACCCATAAAATCACCGTCACCATTCAGCAGTTTATCCATTTCATCAGAATCCAATGTACCGTCATTTTTCATGGAATTGCCGAATCTGTCATACCATGCTCTCAGTTTGTCACTAAACTGTTCACCAATGGCATTTGACAGCATCGCCTGCATGAAATATTTGGATATGTCATCAGCAAAATCCTCCGCACTCTTCTCCATATCCATCAGACTGCTTATAAAACTGTCATACATGGAATCGAATGACATTCCGATCAGGCCCTCATAAAGACTGTCGGTCAGTTCTTCCAGTTTTCCTGCCTGCTCTATATAATCATCCAGCTTGTCGGTAACACGCTCACCGTAACCTCCCTTACCGGAAGATTCCATGATATCCCATAACCATACGTCCGACCGTAGAGCCTTCATCTGTTCGGGGGTCAGATTCCACAAGGAATCAGTGCCGGAGAAATCCTGCATGCCGGTAGCTTTTCTTGCGTGTTCCAGCATTTCATCCGTCCATTTCAGATAATGCTGCCAGCTGCCGTGGCTCTTATGATATCCGGCTTGCTCCTTTGCTATTTGCAGATAGTTTTTATTGACTTCCTCCTGATACTTTACAGCTTCCCTGTAAGATTCAACCGATTTCATTCCCTTGCTTGCCTTCATCTCGTCAGTCAGATCCTCGATGGCCGTTTGCAAAGTTCCATTCCTGTCCGTCAGCCTATCTATCGTTTCCTGTACTTCCTTGGCGTTTCCACCTATTCCAAACAAGGAGTTGAAGCCTCCGAATGAGATTGCGTTCAGGATGTTTCCTATGCCGTTCCTCAATGACTTGCCGATTGTGACAAACAAATCCCCTGACAAGACATCACCGATAATTCCACTGACAGCGTTCAGAACAGCATCAAGCAGACCACCGACAAGATCACTTAATCCGTCTTTGAGTACGTCAATGATGGACAGAATCCATCCGACAATGGGGACCTCCTTAAGAGATTCTGACGTTTTTCCTATGACATCCTTGAATCCGTTCACGGTTTTGATAATTCCGCTATATGCGTTATACAATCCACCGGATGAAATCTGCTGCAAGCCTCCCAACAAATTTTCCATGCTTGCTTTCAGTCTGGTGGCGGTATCAGTCACATTACGCTGGGCCTGATTGGCGATATCAGTCTGTGTCTTCACATTGGCGGATGCAATGTCAGCATTCTGCCGTGCTGTTTCAAGAGCGTTTGCTGCGGCTTGTTTCTCACTTTCCGTTCCGCCCTTCTGCGCTTTGGTGTAATCATCCTGTGATTTCTTTAGTCTTTCCAAAGCAGCTGTTTCAATCCCTATGGCACTGATACGATTCTGTTCTGCTATTTGATAGGCTTTTACATCCTCTCCAAGTTTCTTGAAGTTGACTCCACTTGTACCACCCAAAGACTTTTCCATCTGGCTGATGGCGTCAATCAATGATTTCTGGCTTGCCTGATCGGAGTTCTTGAACTTGTCAGTCCGTACATATTTTTTCGCTTCGTCCAAGGCGGGCTTTATCATGTCGGAAAACATGGAACCAAACTCACCGAACACAGTAACCCAATCTATATTGGCTTTTATGGCTTCTGTTTCCTTGTTCTGTATGGCAACATCACGTTGTTTCTCCAGTAACTTTACTTGTGCACTATTAACACCGTTTTCTTCCTGTGCTTTCCTTATTTTTTCCGCATACTCTTGGGCGATAGCCAATTTCTGCTGCTGGAACGTGCCATATTCTTTCAAGTAGTCGTTCAAAGCCTGTTGTTCGGCTTTCAGCTGTCCTTCAGTTACATCGGAAATATCTTTATCTCTCATACTTTCGGCATTGGTATAAGCTTCTGAAATTTTCTGTGCCTGCTTGTCGGCCAGCTTACCGTTACCGGCTTTGCTCCATTCTTCCTCCTGTTTTCTTATCGCATCAATCTGTTTCTGATAATCAAGGTCAATCTGTTTCAACTTCTTTTCCGTGCCTTCTCTCATCAGGTTGATTTCATCCTGTTGGTTCTGACGGTGAAGTGAAAGAAGTTGTTCGGCTGTCTTTTTTTGTTCTTTTTTTTGCTTTTCATCAGCTTTTTCCTGCTTGGTCAAAGAACTACCAGTAATACCGCCCAAATTTTTATAGGCCTTTTCAGTTGTTTCTACTCGTTTCTTAGCTTCTTCATACAGCTTTGAAGTAAACTTGGATTTATTCTTTCCTATTTCAGAAAGTTTCTTCTTAGCATCATCCCAGTCTTTCTTCGCTTTCTCATAATCCTGCTTGTAGGTAGTTTTATTCTTCTCTGAATCAATTCGGGTTTGCTTGACTGATTTTGCTGTATCTATAAGTGTTTTTATGTCTTTCACATTATAGATTGCTTCATCAGACAAAGTACCCTTAATATCAATAGGCAAACGAAGTTTCACAGTTCCATTTTCCCCCTTTCCTCTGATACGCTTCTCCAACTCAGAGATGTAGCGGTCAAACTCATTAGTATTAACATCTTTAAGATTGGAAATGAACTGTTCGGAGATGCCTTTGCCTTTTTCTTGCAGCATGACATCACGCATAGCACGCAATTCTTTTAGTTTCTTCACATATCCATCAACGCCTTGCTGACCGGAAAGAGTTTTCAGCAGATTCTCGTAATATTTGATTTCAGATTCAATGTTAGAAAGTTCCTTGGTTTGCTTTTCTCCGGCACGTTTCGCATCTTCTTCCGTTATCTGTTGCTTTAGTTTAAGTATATCAGCCAACTTAATGGTTTCGATGTCATATTGAGCGAATATCTTAGGGTATTCTTTTCTTAACTCCGCTAAACTTCGACCTCTTTGTAAATCCGACAACGCTATATCACGAGAACTTTGTACGAGGGAATCAATCTTCTGTTTGTGTTCTTCTTCTTGCTTTTTAGCTTCTTCTTGCTGTTCATTAAACCTTCTCTGTGCCTTTTCTGCTTCTGTTGCCGAATCGCGGAAAGCCAACATTGCAACTCCAAGTCCTACTACAGCAGTAGCCAACAACACATAAGGATTGGTAAGCATTGCAGCGTTTAAAGCTAACTGCGCTTTTCGTGCCAATAAACGGGCATTGGTAAGTCCAATCTCCACAAGAGTATGTTTACTTTCGGCAGCAGTAACAAGCATCACTGCGGTCCGGTATGTACCATAAGTAACCACTAATCCAGCCAAGATTCTACCTACTGTTTCATAATTCTGAATCAACGAAGTTGTCATTTGAATACCGTCCATGATAACACTTTCCGACTTTGTTCCCAATTCGTTAAACACGGAATCCAAAGCATCCTGCATCATAGAAAGCTGACCGTTTATCTCTTTTGAAGCGTTTTCGGACATCTGATAGAATCGACCACCAGCGGAAGTAGCATCTATAAATGCCTGCTGAACCATTTCTGCGGAAATAGCCCCCTTAGACATCTCATCTTTGAGGGTAGCGATAGACTTACCGGTCTTTTCAGACATGATTTGCAGAGGATTAAATCCTGCATTAATCATCTGATTGAGGTCTTGACCCATAAGTTTACCGGCAGCGGACATCTGAGAGAATGCCAAAGTCATAGAATTAAACTTTTGTGTGTTCCCCATAGAAACATCGCCAATAGCTTGTAGATAACGGGGAACTTTCTCGGCTTCAATGTTGAAACCAAGCATCATCTGCGTGGCTGCTGTTACATCAGAAAATTCAAGCGGAGAAATTTTAGCGAACTCACGAACTTGTGACATGAGGGCATTGGCTTTCTCTTTGTTTCCCAATAAAGTTTCAATAGCAGTGTCAGCAGCCTGGAACTCGCCACGTACACGAATCATTTCAGCACCTAATGCTTTCAGTACTCCAGCACCACCAATAACCGCCAAGGCTTTCTTCCAAGAAATAGCAATACCATTATTAGTTTCTACAACCTCTTTTGCGTCATCCTTGTAAAGGGCGTATTCATCACGTAGTTTTTTTACTGACAGACGTGCTTCTGCCTGTTGCTGGGTTAATCCAAATAAAGCTGCCTTTTCTTCATCAAGAGCTTTGCGGGCAGCATTGTATTCTTCTAACTTGCTATTTGCTGATAACGGATTCCTTTTCAATGCTATACGATAAGCATCCCCAAGTCGTTTTACATCCGCTTCAATATCCTTAACTACCGCTTTTTGAGCAAGAATCTTCTCTGTGAATCCATTCACGGCCTGGGAAGCATCGAAGATTTTCCTTTTGAATCCCGTTTCCATCTCCGCTCCAGCTTTGGCTGCATTAGTCACCAACTCATCCAATCTTTGGTTGGATGCAGCAAGTTGGGCATTCAAAGCCTTGAAAGCAGCAGGAGACTGCGTGCCATCCATGCTCATTAACTCCTGCTTTAATTTTGCAATTTCATTACGAAGTCTTACAACTTCTTCCCAGTCACTACCTATCTTAAAATATAATTTTGACATATCTATTTCTTTTTCCTACGATTAGCCAATTCCTTACCACTGATTCTATTCACCTTCTGACCACCATATACTGCGCGTAATTTATCCCGTTGCATCATCAGCAGATTCCGATAAGGGATAATCTCAAACACTTCTGTATAACTCAGATGCAGCGTGTCAATCAAATGGGCTATCTGCCCGAAGAACGTTGTGTTTCCTACTGTTTCGGTCTTGCTGCCAGCATCGACACGTTCCTCATCGAGCTGACACACTGAAAAGCCGAAATATCCATCATAGAGAAACAGACTTCCAAGGCATCTTTGACTTCTTCAAAAGTGCCGTTCTCCAATTCTTTGACCAAACTATCATTCCCGCAGATGAAGCATGAAATACCTTTCAGCATATCTTCAGTAGCTTCAGGAAGCTCTTTAATAGCTTCCATGACATTATCTCCAGTCATGCCGATATTGGAAAAATGATGAATGGCACGACAGATAATTTTAATTGTAGGAGGTTTAATGGTATAAACCATCCCTCCTATCTCCACATTCATGAAATCCAGCCCTAACAAAGCATCAGAAACCGTTTTTGCTGCTTGATTCATATTCTTAAACTAAAAGGGGGAATGGTATATATCCATCCCCCGGTTATCACTCTTGTGCTTTTACCAATGTTATCTCTTTTTTAAGAGTGGTATCAACTTCAGAAGGAGTGGTTTTAATATCTCCTGACTGAGTGACGTACCCCACTTTCGACACTTCATAGTGAACGGTAGCCCCAGCATTCACCTGCTTTGACTTGACCGTTGCACCGTCCAGCTTTACGGTCGCATCGGAAGGAGTAGGTACAATGGTTACTGTAGTTCATGCCTGCAAAGCTTTAATCTGCCCTTCTTCATAGTTATACTCAGAAGAAACACCTTCGATTCCCGGTTCCTGCACCAAGCCTTTTACAGCGATTGCAATTGCCTTATCCGTATTGGCTTCACGGGAAACAATACGGCATTTTGGGAAGATGAACCAGACATCATCATCGGTCAGACAGAACAATGCTTTGTTGATAATAACTTTATCCAAAGCACGCTTCCAACCCACATCTTTAGATGTTGCCTGAATAACATCGCCACCCATGAACGCTTTCTTGGTCTTCCAGTCATATTGTCCGATAGAGAAAGCGGGCGATACTTCTCCCGGCACATCATCGTAACGGTAATTCTTTCCCGTTAATTGGTTCTTGTACCCAGTAACGGAGGCTTCCGTTTCCTCAATCTGCCACGTTTCCCCGTGTACATTCAAGACCTCATCTTTGGCTTTGATAGCGGCTTGAATCAAAGTCTTTGCGATTTCGGGGGTAATGTCTGCCGTTACCTTATCAATATCGGCAAACAAGATTCTTTTTATTCCTACTGCTGAAATCATAATCTTATAGTTTTACATTTATTACTTCAAATAAAATTCTCACATTCACGTAATGGCATTTCAAAGCTGTATCCGCTTCCGCGCCAATTGATTCGATAGAATAACGATAGGTTGTACCGTCATAGGTGCTTACTACATCATCAAGCAGCTTGCCAGCCTTTCTTTCGAGTTCGTTAAGCCGGATTGTGTTCGCTTCATTCTCGCTTAAATTGGGTACACATAGATTCACTTCTGCGAAAGCTTTCTTCCAATACTTTCCCGGCTGTTGTTTCTTCGTGTGGATAACGATTCTTTCAGAGGTCAATTCACCCGTCAGTGTTTCTCCTGCTGGCACTATACCTATCCCGAAAGCCTTGCAATCCCGGTAGAGGATGTTTCCTATGTCGGTGGTTACTATCATTTCACAATCTCCCAATCTTCGGCAAACACATCACTGATAGACGGAACCCATGAATCAGCACGCCCGGTGTTCTCGTTGTAAATAAGGCATTGACTCGTATAGTCAATGAAACCTTTGCCTTTCAGAATAAGGTCTTTTGCTGATTGCGGAAGAGATTGCATCTTTGGAATAACATCACTCTCTATATGAGCTGGAACCTGTTTGAATACCATTAATCCTTTCCCGTTCCAGCCCTTTCTACGGATAGCGCCACCTTGTTTCAAAACGTCTATAGCATCACCGAAACAGATAGGAGTTTCTTCCTTGACTTCTCGATATGATTCTTCAAACAGTTTTTTGGGTGACCAACTTTCATAGCCATATTCAGTACGAGTGTGATATCCTAGTTTATAAGACTCATTCTCTTCTATTTCACTTTTTACCAAGCCTTTACTGCAAGCTTCACCCAATGTCATAGGTTCTGCTTCAATCTGTTTTGTTCCAATGTACTTTTTCATTTTTCAAATTCTTCTTTTAATCGTTTCTCCGCAAATAAAGCAGCACTACTCAAAACATCATACCCTTTAGATTCTACGAATGATGCGTATTCCGCTTCGTTTTTCAATGTCAAACCGTCTTTATTGACATCGTAATCATTGGACGTTCTCAAAGTGAGTGTATGGTCTTGATAATCCCCATGTTCCTCTGCGTACTTCACGGCTTCATCGCCTACATCAATCATCTTCTTTTCGACCTCCCATTCTCCTTCATCGAAAAAGGAGTCGACATCTGAGAAATCGAAATCTACATCCATAATTCCGAGTAGTTAAAGTAGTTTGTACTCTTTACCGTGTAGACTTCGCCTTGACCTCTTACGCCATCACCATCCATGCAACGTACTTCATCGCCAGTCTTGACAGTAATTCTTTTCTCGCACACCACATGATAATTCGGACGATACACAGAGCCGTTATCAGATGAAAACTCTTTGGTAGTGTTATCATCACAACGGCACTTGCATACCTCCTGCCAGTATTCACCACCGGTACCGGGAATAGGTCTGCCGAACTCGTCCTTATCCATCGGGGTGATAACTTTTACCTGCAATATGTGTGGAGCGAATATCATAAGAAAGTCACTTTAGGTTTGTTACCCAGTTCGTCTTTCAAACCGTACCGCTTGCACAGAAATGAATAGTAATCCTTAATGCCTTGAATGTTCCAAGACATAGAAAAACCGCTTTCGCTGATGGAAGTGGCACGAAGCAATAGAGAGGGGATGAACTTCGCAATTGCCACCGACACCCGTGTTTGGCAATCCTCGTTCATCTCACCCCCTCCGCTTATCTTTGCGTTCAGACATATATCGAAAAGGTCAGCCTCCGACAAGTTAACGCCGAAGGTCTGAAACTTCTGTAATATATAATCGTTTACTGTCATGCGTTCATCTCACTCAAATCGAAGTTCACAATCAGGTTCGGGTTCGCAATCTGCGGAATCCATTCGGCTGTGTATTCCAGATAGCGACCATTGCCGTCCTTGTAACCTGAAATCAGCATATCGCCATCTGCCTGAGTGTAATTACGTCCCGGTACACCATCCACAGCTTCATAAGGAGTGTGGAAGCGCATATAACCGATTTTATCCTGCGGAAGCAGGGAAATACGACCATCTGCATAAATGGGGATATTCTTACCTGTTTGGTCTACCACATAATCTTCCTTGATTTCAATAGCCGGAAGTCCGATACCTGTAAAAATGGTAGAAGCCAGTTGCGAGGTGATAAGCCCGGTAGACATATACATTTCATTGCCTGTAAGCTGCATTTTGAACTTATCTCCAAATTCACTTGAACCGATAATATTCTTGATGAATGTGCCACGGCTCATAATCATCTTGGGGAATGTGCCGTAAATAGATTTCAGCTCATTCAGTTTCTGCTGCAAGTAAGTGACGAAATAGTCTTTATCCTCTGTGTCCGGCTTGATAAACTTAAACGGCAAGTCGATGTTCAATAAGTCAATTCCTCCGGCATTGTCGTCCTTGTTCTTCACGCTTGCTGCTCCAGTCATCAACAGAGAGCCTACGATAATGTCCATACGCTTGTGCGGTGCCAGCAATACCTGACGGTAATCGTCATAGATGAAGTCCACGATGTCACGCATGGCTGCTTTCTGGTCTTCCGGTTTGGCGGCATTATACTTATCTATCAAGTCCTGCAAGTCAGACAAACGGTCGATTGAGATTTGATAGCGGTCACCCAAATAGGCAATCTCACCATATCCGGAACCGATATTCCTGCGTTCACGGATAGGCTTTTCGCCATAACGGGAGTTGATGGAACCAGCCATCACGCCAGTAACCTGACCGATGTAGTCTTTAAATACACGAGTAGTAGTCCTACGGAAGCCCAAATACTGCTGCCAATAAATTGTGTCCTTTCTTGTCTTGAGGACACGCTGAATCACTGCATTTACAATGTTCGGGTCATTAAACAATGTATGAATAGTTAGCATCATATATTAGTCCTCCTTTCTTTATTTTGCCATTATACCTGCGTTTTTCAACGCTGTCAATAATCCGTTAAAGTTTTCTACCGACACCGTACCAGATGCATCATTCACTTTGGCTGCCTGATTTACACCTCCAAGAGCAGAAGGCGTAGCTGCTGTTAAAGTATACTTGTTAGCTTGTGCTGCAACCCCATCCAATTTGGCTTTATCTTCCTTACTCATCAAACCGTCCTGACTAGAAGAAGCCTTAGGAATTGATACAGTGTCTTTTTCTTGTTTGACATCCTGAGCATTAAACTGGAAGTGCGGCATATTCGCCTTGTCAATATCTGCGAAAGGCATTACCAGCTTGGTCGGTTCGATTTCAAACGCACGCATCAAAAGGGAAACCAATACTATGCCATCCTCTACCTGCTTCCTTTCATACAGAGCTGAATTTGCGATAACTTTGGGCGTTGTACCATCTGCGGCTGTCGCTTCGTAAAGAACTGTTCCAGCTTCTAGATTTTCTCCAAAGTCTGCCGCTAACGTCAGCTTATCAAAAGCTTTGTCAGCCTTGTCAATAGCGTTGATTGTCGCTCCATGCGCACCGTTACCCAAGTGCATACCTTTGTAAGCCAAAGAACGTTTCTTGATTTTCAATGTGGTATTGGAGCCTGTTGTAAACTTCTCATATACTTCCACACGGATAGCCACTTGGGATGTTTTCTTCACCAAGTCAGCTGCAATCGGTGTGAATGAGGGCAAGTACGAGCCGACAACGAGGTTGGTTGTGTCCAACTTGTACGGACCTCTGCGTCTGCGTCCGGTTTCTACGTCGTAGCGTTCTTCCTGCTCAACTTCCGGTTCAAGATTATACTTAAATCCTGCTGCCATAAAATCACTGTTTTTGTTGTTCTACAATTTCTTTAGTGTCGTCTGCAATCATTTTCGCAAACGCCTGAGTTTCATTCTCCAGTTCTTTTTTTGCTGTATCTGGAGGAACTACACCCTTAAAGCCGTCATTCGCAAACTCCTGCTTCAAGTCCTTGAAGTATGCGTCCAAGTCCTCATCGTCCTTAATGGCGCATCGTTTGGCGTAGTTTTCGGGAATACCATACTCCTTTGCCTTTGCCATAATCTGCTCCTGCCGGGTTGCTTGCGACTTTTCCGTTTCAAACTGAGCGAGCTTGTCAGAAAGCGGTTTAACGGCTGCACTCACTGCATTGGCAATGATGGTAGCCATATCATCCGGCTTGTCTTCCGCTTTGGTGGTTGTGGTAGTAGTGGTAGTCTCGACTGGCTTACCGTCTTTAAGGTTATGCTTCTTCTCGTAGTTCTGAACTGACTTGAAAGAAGCATCCCCGGCACGGAAATCACCATAATTTGTTAGCACGTCCGAAAAGCTAATTCCCTCCACAATGGTAGGTACTTGGCCTGCGTCCGTTACACCCTCTGCCTTTTTAGTGGCAATTCGGGCAAGAATAGCAGCATCCACCCCAGAAAACTTGGTTTGAAGGCCTGCTAAGATTTGTTCTAAGATTGTCATACCGTATGAATTTGATTTATAAATTTCTACGGTAAATTTCGGCATTAATAAGCTATGTGAGAAATTATCAGATAGGTGATACACGACAATGAAACGATTGTCGTAAAATGGTATAAAAAAGGCGTGAAACCGAATGAATCACGCCTAAATATTCTTCTTATGAACTAATCAGAAACCCAACATCGCGGCTGGAGGTATATTCAACACTCGACATAGCAACCTCGCAATTTTGAGGGTCGGTTCCGAACGTCCAGAAATATAGTCATTCACACGCGATGGACTTATTCCAATCTCACCAGCAAGTTGCTTTTGACTCATCCCTTTCTCTTCAAGAGATAGCTCTATCAATTCCGCAACAGTCGGTTTTTCTATCGGATAATGTTCTTTTTCGTATGCTATCACAATATCGGACATAACTGTAAGCTCCACCGCATTTTTATCGTTTGCAGGGGTATTATCATCAACCAATGGCAGAAGTTCCTCTACTCTTGCCAAAGCAAATTCATATTGTTCTTTACTAACTTTATTCATATCCTGTATCTTAAATGGTTGAACAATCTATTTTATCATATTCTTTATGGGTACACACTTTCCGAATAAAAATATAGCCCATTGTAAACTTTACAACTACTATCAGTCGATAATTGTTACCTCTAATATTGAATACATAGTGCTGGTTGCCTACATAATCAGCAGCAGGAAAATCTACTTTAATGTCTGATAGGTTCTTCCATTCAGCTTTTTCCGCTATATCATACCAACGTTCTAAAGCTATGCGTGAATCTTCATAGCCTTTCGTTTCGTAGAACTCTTTCAATTTCTTATGTGATACAATTCTCATATCTCATTTATTTGATGCAAAAATATGAATTAATTTTGAATTATAAAATTTTTCCAAGAAATATATTCTATAATATAGAATTTAGCAATAAAAAAAGCGGAACTAAATTAGCTCCGCTCAATAGTACTATAAAAACATGAAGTAATGAATTATCCCTTGAAGTTAGGAAACGCTGCATTACTATTCTTTGCCCCTTGTTCCTCCTTGATTTCTGCAAGTTCCTCTTCTACCCTATCAGCATTTCCGGCAAACATGATTCCCTCACGCGTTGACCAGATGCCACCACTGACAGCGGAAACGGCAGTAGTCACCTTATCATTCAAATCATCAATCATATATGGAACCAGTTCTGTTTCTATGTCAATGGTCTGCGATGCCTTGCTAAACTCGGTTGGATTGATAGAGCCTAAAGCGGAAACAATGAAATTTACTCTCCGCTGCAAGAACTCACCGATAACCTCACCGTGATTTTCTACCGCCATATGTGCACCCATGAACATAAAGCGGAAAGCGGTTCCTGATGCTTTGCCTACCCCCTTCAACGTCTCAAAGGATATTCTTGGAGTGTTTGACATATCATAAGCCATATTAGTGAGTGTTTCTGCTTCAAATTTTACGGTATCTGGCACCTGATTCCATGTTAAATATCGTGCACCAGCCCCCTCTCCTTCCAGTTTTACCATTCTATCCTTTGTCTTACCAGTGAACCCTATCACTTCACCAATTAATTCCAAAATGGGGAAAAAATGATAGTCGATACAATCAGCATAATTGGATAATAGTTTCTCCAACCGGACCCGGAAGGTCTTTATCTTCTTGCAATAAGGTTCAGGACGATAAGCATAGAGAACCGGTAGTTTTGGGAATCCATGAGCAAAAGGAGTTCTTTCTTCATATCCTTTAGACAAATCCCATTGATAAACCATTTTGTCCGTGATAGTCATAAAGCAGATGACCTCCGAATCATCCATGAGCTTCTTTTTATACTCACGTGAGAAAGCAATCATTTTACCTTCGTCGTTAAAGAATGGGTATAGCTTATCACCTCTGAATGGAGACCATAACACGCTTTTCAGTTTCTTGGTGGGCTTGACCTTGCCACCGAACGTAGTCTTAACTTTCTTCCAAAACTTTGCCCAAAACGAATCATCATCGGTAACATACCAATATTCTGCCGCTTCTTGTTCGGAGAGCCAGGCACGGACAATCTTCTTGTTTTGGTATTTGATTTTGTTGGATTTAAATACAGCCTTTACCGCATCCAGCAGCTTCTTTTCATCATCATCAGTCGGAATGCAATCCATAGACGGTTCTGTGCCGACCGTGAAAGCAGTTTGAATGTTCACTATATCTTGTTCCAATGGAATAGAAATACGGTTCACCGGTTCAGTCTTATACTTTGCTTCGATTTCATAAGTCTTACCAGTTTTTTCATCGAAAACTTTTTCGGATTCCTTATCAAGTACTTTTCTGTCCGGATACTTCTTTTTGTCAACCATGATTTCATGTCGTTCCGGATTCCAATCATCCCAAAGTTTGCAACGGTCGGGAAGTTCAGTCTTCCTACCTTTCTTCAGGTAGTTTATCTTCTGCCCGATGTCAGGCAATGCTAATATTTCTTCTAAATTCAATGGCATAGTTTATATTTTTAATGTGTGAATATTCCTGTTAAATCTTTCGGCTTCTGAATCTTGCCAAGAAGCTCACCCAATACATAGTAACGTACAGCATCTATTCCGTGATTGTCATGGTCTTCCGGTTCGTTGATATAGTTCCCGTCCTTATCCTTTGCCCAAACATACTTTCTGAACTCGCTTTGCAAGTTGTACGAGCGTTTGGTTATATAAATCTCCATATCTTTCATTTTGTCAATTCCGGCATTGATAGAGCCTGCACCTTTCTCTACGGCATATATCTTGATTCCTCCGTTGTGTATCTCTTGAATCAATCGAGGGTCAGCACTGTCAGCTATGACTTTCAATCCCCACGGGCGAAGAGTCTTGATGATGTCAGAAGAAAGCAATCCAGTACGGTAATCCACTTCATCCAAGTAAAGGGCGTTATCAACGATACCACAACGAATGGAAGCAGACGGGTCATGCGTATAACCGAAGTCTTGCCCGAAAGCAATTTTCTTTGCCCAAGCCGGGAACTCGTCAACAATTCCCCACTTCTTGAACACAGCACCTTCTGCAACGTCAGCCCACCGGCCGATAACCACATGAGCATACTTTTCAGGATTACTCACCTTTATATCCTCTACCTCTTTTAGAAACTCCGGTGAAAGATTCTCCAAATTATCAAAGTAAGTCGTATGAATGTGGAGCACATTCGGATGAGTGGAAATCTGAACCTGCACACCGTCAATCTCTACCAGCTTGTGAGTTTTCTCAATGTATTTCTTGTAGATGAAGTGATTGGAATCGCATGGGTTCATTATAATGATAATCCGGTTCTGAATACCCTTCTTGCGAATGGAGAGCATTATCTTGTCGAACTCATCTTCGCTTATCCACTCTTCCGCTTCATCGCAGACAAAAGTCGTAATGCCTTGAATGGATTTCAGTTTTGCTGTCTGGTTTCCGGAAGAAGTCTTGATACCCCGGAACATGATACGGCTCTTAGTCATCTTATTGACTATGTCCGTCTTTGTGGTCTTGAAATATTTCGTGGTACCGTCCAAATCTATCTTCTCCATCATTTCGGGGATGATAGACATACCGGCAGAAACCATCGTGTAACGGGTGTAAAGAATCTGATGAACTATTTTCTCTACGGGAGTCATTTCAAAAGTCAACCGCTCAATAAAGGTAGAAGCATTGAAAGACTTTCCCGAACCACGCCCACCGGTAATAAGAATTATAAATTTTTCCTTATCCTCGTATAATGGATGGTAAATTTCTTGAGGTACTATCATTTCAGCTTGTCTTTAATCCAAGAATCAATGTTGATGCCATGCTCTATGTCTGTTGGAATATATGCATCATCTTCAGCTCTTGGAGCCGGTCTATTCCATTGTTCGGGCTTACGGTTTTTGAGCCAGAAAATACCAGCTGTTGTATCAGGTGGTACTTCTTGGTCTAATTCCACAATCTCTACCCGTTCTTTCTCGCATCTGCGACCTTCTTCATCGAAAAACACATCTTTCACCTTAATAGCCTGTTGAACTTTTACCTTCATCCCCATAGCCTTACGATAAATCTTGCTTTCAATGGCAAAATCAATGGGCGCACGCCCATTTTTTAATGCTTTAGATAATTTAGGCAATTTACCTTTCAACACAGAGAAATGCGCTTCACTGTAGCCGATGTTTGCTGCGATTTGCTTATCGTCCAAACCATCACGTGCCCAACCCTCAATACGGATTAGGTTCTGTTCATCATCAAAATCAAACTTCGGCTTTGCCATACTTATTCAATCAGTTTTAAAACACCTTCCCCTTTAGCGAACTTATCATCTGTACTTATACCAAGCAGGTCACAAAAATCAGCCTTAGCTTCGTAGGAGGAGAACGAAAGCATTATGTAAGCTTCTTCATTGAGTTGGCGTTCCTTAGCCACTGCCTTAACCTGTTGCTTAACCTCTTTCATGTGAGCTTTCTTTTCTTCTTCTGTTCTATCAAGACGCTTTGATTCTTTCACCGGGGAAGATAGCAAATTATCTAAAGAATCAGACAATCTAATATCATCAATACCACTTATGGATAGAATATCATTAAGTTCAGCTTCACTCAAACCGACATCGGAGTAATCAATATCATTAATGTAATCAGCTATCAAATCAATATCTGGTTTAGTATTTCCCACGGCCATGTATGTAAGCTGTTCCTTCTCAGCCTTATCATCCAGATTTACGACCTCAACCTTAACATTGTAATCCGTGCTGGAAGTACCATCGTATTTATAATGCAAATCCATTGCTTTTATCCTGCGATGCCCGTCTATAAGATTTCCCGATTTCTCATTCCATACGATACCGCCGAGGAAACCCACTTTTTGCAAGTTCTTCTTTTGCAGTTTTACCCTCTCATCAGAATGCCTTTTAGGATTAATCGGATTCAGATTTATTTTGGAGCGCTTTATAATTCTTGTCTCACTTTGCTTTAGTTCTTTCATAATCGTATTCAAATAGTTTTCGTTCCACCAAAGGGTATTCATTTATAACTTTCTGCAAATCACCCGGAAATCTATTACGAAGAAAAAGAAGGTAGTTAATATCCGTTATGTCCGTTCCGGATGATTGATGCTTGGAATCGTATGATTCCGGTTTGATTAAACCAGCCCTGCTAATATAATCCATGACGTCTTTATTTTTGTATTCAGACAATGGATAACACTTCTTTTGCGCTTCATTAATTCCGTTCATGTCGTATGTACGTAGCATCAAACGCCTGTTCATTGAATCGGATTGCTTAAAGCCGAAGAAAGCCCACTCAATATTGTATTTCTCCCTTACTATATCTGTAAGCTGAGCCATGCTGTAAAGTTTCTGTTTCTCATTTTTCTCGCATCCCATATACCCAATGCGTCTATAGGAATAAACTGCAAAATGAGGAATCTGCACATACTTAACATTTGGATATTTATTACAAGCATAGTTTATATAACGGTTAATATGAGATAAGTCTTTAACAACGTACATATAAACGCATACAATTTCTTTAAAGTATGGTGAAATAAGGTCTAAAAGGGCTATACTGTCTTTACCCGATGCCGAGTGAAACAATATAACCCTGTCAGTCCTTTCGGCGATAGTTTTTATTATATCTATTGCCTTTTTCATCATCAAGCAATCCTACCACCTACCTTACGATTAATTCTCGCTCTTTGGGCTGCATTTCTACCCATAGATTGAAAACGACCAGCTTCATAGTCTTTTCGAGTGCGATATTTATTACCGCTCGCATCAGTTGCGTAAGTTTCTCCCATAATCTTAAATTTTAAATTAAACAATCTTTTTACCAATAAGTAAAGCCACCGAAGTGGCTTATATTATTTCAATCCATCATGATGAATAATCTCACAGATATGTAAATAATAGAACAATGGCACTTCTTCGGGCGGATTTTTCTTGAAATCTTCTAGCTGTTCATCGAAATCATGAAAATCAAATTCATCGTGCATGAACTTTATTCCTTCTTCTGTTATTTCGCCTATACCAATTTCATCAATGGCGACATCAAGTGTCCATGGTGCACCAGTACTATAAAAATGAATAGCTTCTATATCAGTCCTTAAAATAGGTTGACATTCTTGCTCGCGTCCAGCTTTTCTAAATTTCTCGTTTTCGTCAACTTGCGCAAAGTCCGTGAACATCTTCTCATATTTGGCGCTAAGCATACGTGTTTCTATGCTCTTTTTACCATTCAAAATATCTAAAGCGTTTTCTTTTGTCATTATGAGCGAATACGCTTCTATCTCTTGACCATTATAATTAATCTTCATATCACTATATCGTTATAAAATTTATACATAAAAGATAGTACCCCAAAGGTACTACCACAACCAAAGATAACGAAATATCTTCAATCGTTATACACGACAATTGGCTTATTGTCGTGAACTAAGCCATTTATCCCGTCTTTCTCTACACGCCTCTAAGGTAGGCGCACAACAAGCAAAGAGTTCACCACTTTCAGTACGGTAATCGTACTGGTACATTCTCACTCTTTTACCTCTCAACCTGGTGTTGTAGGTAGTGTAATTCTCTTTACCGGGTTGACATACGCTGCAACCTCTTTCGTCGTTAATTGAGTTCATAAGCTATATTTTACTGTATTGTCTTCAATCCAAACCTCAGATGCATTTCGTCTTTGCATCACACTATCATGGTAAACTTGATTTTCTTTGGATATTCTCGCAAATTCAGTTTTAACTTGGCTTAATTCACGCTCTAACCTTAATACTTTTTGAAAATCTGATTCACCACCATTATTCGCAAAAGGTGTCATTTCCATATCTCGCATTGCATCCAAATGGTCGATAAAATCACTTGCAACTTTCTCAATTATTTCTACTGGTGCAGAAATACCATATTCTTGAAATATATCTGCCATTGCTTCTATATCTTCGTTTCTCATAATCATTCAGTTCTATAAGTTTTACCACCAAATTTTTCATCACCATATACCAATATGTGATAACTGATATAAGGCTTGTTCTCTTTATTGTTATGCTCTTTGCACTTAATTCTCGCTTCGTCGATTGTATCGCATTTACACATGGTATATTCGGGATAACCATCGAAGAGGCACGCACCCATATTTTTGCCTTTTTTCTCTACGCTGCCTTTTCTAAATAATTTAGGATTATCAATCACAAACTACATCAAATCCGTTTTTCTTACTTTCAGTTCTTTGGCAAGTTCTGACAATAGGCAGTAGCGTTCATTGTTTGCCATTTTAAGAAGCTCAAATCTTCTCTTAATCTCTTGTATATCCATAATCATTCATTTTTAAGTAAATTCAACATCACTAAGATTAAGCACACCTTTATCAGTAAACTCATACCCAATGTATCTAACAGAATTACCGTTTATAATGTACCAATTCGTTAAATTATCGTCATCACTGTGTGCGAAAAGTAAATCATGTGTTACGCTGTTACCTCTCTTTAGACCTATGTAATAATTATTATTGTAGCAACTGATTTCGGTGATATGCTTAAATGTACTTGTATCTATACCGTCATAAACACCATATCTATTCTTGAAATTTTCATCCATTATTCTTTTGCTTTACTTGTTCAACCAAAAACTTTTTAAAATCATTCTTGTACTGGCTGTGAATGATTTTATACTGATGGGATAGGTTAGGCAATTGTTTATAACCTTTGCTATACAAGAATTTGGCTACTAATTCAATCTTTTCACGGTTACTGAAACCTCTGTCCTTACACATGTTAGTTATACAGACATTCGCCTTGCTGGTAGGCTTCTTTTCAACTGGTGGCATGTATTCATGTCTGCCATAAGCAAGCGTTCTTGGATAGCCAACCGCTTCACCTAAATATTCACCTGTGATGCAATCAAATTCACCACTAATTAAACTATCTGCTATTTCACCCATAATAATCAATATTTAATGTTTCACATTCAATCTTTCTTCACTCGTATAAGCCACTACAAGCCCAGTTTCATCATGCTGTATGGTGATGTACTTTTCACCCCTCTCTATAGTAGAGAAGTCATAAGGGGTTACCATCTTACCCAATACCTTGCCCAGTTGCTTCATCAGTGGGGCTTCAGGGCTGATAACTAAAACTAAATCTGCTTTCATAATCGTGTATATTGTGGTAGCCATAAGGCTACCGGATTAGAACTCAACCAATATCAATCTTTCTAAAGAACCTGATGCTTTCACCCACATATGATTATGTCCGAAACCATAATCGAAAAACAGTTTAAAATAAGAGTATCTTACTATTAAAGAGTTCATACAGCCTCTTAACTCGTTTTCTGACATACAAGAAGTTATTTCATTGATAATTTGAACGAAAAGGTGTAAAACTTCTGGTTCATTATTCAATAACGGTTTTTCTATAACTGCTTTTAAAAATATATTTTCTTTCATATCCTTTTTTGTTGCGCAGGGCTTTCGCCCTGCTGGTTATTATGCTATCTTTAGCTCTTTAAGTCTCATATCTACCAATGATTTCAGCTTGCGAGTATCAAATAGTGGACTTCTATACCCATCTTTGATAAGCTGTATCATTTCTTTATAACCAACCTTACATACAACCTCTGTCTTCATGCTGTTATCATAAATAGCAGAATTGCAAGCGGTTATTGTGAATGCCATTGTTTTGTAACCTTTATCCTTCTTCATGATAGATGCAAACAAATACATATATACAGCATTTTTCATGCTATTCAAGGCATCTTCTTGACTGGCATTTACCTTTCTACCACCTAAAAAGTCACCACATTCAATTTCTTGACCTTTTTTGATAATAGACAATGTACTGATGTACATTTTAATATCTGTTGCTTTCATAATCTTCTATGTTATGCAGGGCTTACGCCCGGCTGGTTAAACTTATAATATTTGAATCTCTTTGTTACCTATCTCTGTATCTACATTCAGAACCTCGTACTTTTGAGCCTTGTAATTATAAACGACTTCACAGGTATTGAAACCTCTACCATCTTCTCTTTGGTCATAAACAGTATTTATATGCTGATACATTTTATTGCCTAACATGAAGTTTATCTTACCTGATGTACAGAAGTAGAATGCTACTGCATACTTCAATGTTTTCTTTTCATCAATCTTCTTTGTTGCCATGATCGTATATCTTTTAATTGTTATTACTTCGTTTCTGACGATGCAAATGTAATGATTAAAATCATACATACAATAAATAAATATACTATTTGTATGATTATTATCATATATTAACAAAACAGCATAAGTATGATTATAATCTAAATATATTTTAATACAAATGACTATATCCAATCAAAACAAGCTGATTTAATTTGTTTATTCGATTTTTACCCCTATATTTGCATCTGATTAAAATCATACACACATGGAAGTAAAGACAATAATCAAGCAGAAAGGCTTCACAATGGAATCCGTTGCAAAAAAAATGGGTATAACAAGGGTTACACTTGCCCAAAACCTTAGTAGAAATCCAACAGTAGGAACATTACAGAAGATAGCAGATGTTATTGGATGCAAGGTTGGTGACTTCTTTGTTGATGATATGGATATAAAAGATGATGCCAACACCATCACCTGCCCCCACTGTGGAGGTAAAATACATTTTGACGGAGAACCACATATACCGGAACACAAGAATATACGAGGGAAAGAATACTATAAATAAAAAAATATGGAACTAAAAGACTTTATAAAAGAAACACTTAGTCAAATAATAGATGCTGTTTCAGAAACACAAGAAAAATACAAAGATAAACATGTCCTAATTTGTCCCGATGATATTCAATCTGAAAAAGGAGAATATTATATTGACAATGAATCTCATTATGAATATTATAACCGAAAGACCAAAGTACAAAATATAGAGATGGACATAGCTATTTCCGTTACCGAAAAAGAAGGTAATAAATCAGGAATAGGAATCGCCAAAATTATAAATGTTGGTACTTCGTCAGAAAATGCAATACAAAATGAAAGTGTTAGTAAAATAAAGTTTTCCATTCCACTTGTTTTACCAACAAGTAATACAAGAGAGTATTACCAAAAATATGTGAAAGATTAAAAGTAAAGCCAGAGTATTAAACTCCGGCTTACTCATTGATAACCTCATTAAAAGCAATAAAAGCGCACCAAAATGATGCGCCTTCTGTTGTCAATTAGTTCTTGATTTTATATCAGAGCCTCACGGCTAGAATATCAGAATCTGACAGCTTCCATTCTTCTGAGAAGATTATTATATCTCTCTTGTATAAGAGCTCTTTGTTTATCGGAAGCAGTTACAATCTTTCCCTTATATTTCCGCATGACAGATTCATTCATGCCAATTTCCTTTGCAAACTTACTGGCATTTATGAAAGGAAATGCCTCGAAGAATCCGCTTAAATCATATACGTAATCAACAGAATACCCAGACTTATACCACACAGGAAAGTCTCCATGTTTTTCTTTATAATATTCAGCCTGCTCTTCAAGTACGGACATAAAATCATCTTTCGCTTCCTGCTCTGTAAGCCCAAAACCGTACGCTCCGTTCACATCCTCCGAATATACGGAAATACCCCCATCATTCGCCTTTTCAATAATTGCCTTAATCTTCTTCATAATCGTGTATTTTAAATTCGTCAATTAAAGCACCCACCGAAGTGGGTGCAGTCCTTTCACTTCTTTAACCCTGCCTTTTTCAACATACTGTCAAGAGTACCATTGGGTATCTCTTGAGACTGATGTCTGCCAACAGGAATAAAGTAGTCAAAGTCGGGATGAACATATTTATAATGTTTCTTTCCCTTTTTGATTGTCCAGCCAGCTGATTCAATCAATTTGTAAAACTCTGAATACTTCATAAAATCAAAGAACATTTTTAATTGACACTACAAAAGTAACATATTTGTTACAATAAAACAAGCAAAGATGAAGAAAGAAATAACATATTTGTTACTTTTAACACCGTGTACACATAACAAAAGCCGGATCACTAAGCCCCGGCTCATTAATTGATTAGCCCTTTGATTCTTAACCGATTTACGATTTCGGTATAAAGATACTCTATATCCCCACTGAAATCTCCATAATTCTGATACAGAAACACGACATCAGCACAGTTGTCGGAAATTGTACTCTTGGACTGAACCCCAAGTACCCTTGACATCTCTTCGCGTAACCCAGCTGTCATTTTCCCACCGGCAAGCGAACTTGGAGAAAACAGGTACAGGATAATGAAGATGAACTTCTTCCGCTGGGTAACACTGTCAATATTCGGTGGACATCCTCTCTCATTCAGCAACTCAACGAATATTTTGTAGATTTCATGGATAAGGCTTTTGTCTTTCAAAATTGGGGTGGTCAAGGCGTTTTCTTCTTCTGAAAGTTCTGATTTCTCAATTCTAATCTTTTTAAGGCGAATTATTTTGTTAAAATCCAGTTCCATAACACGATTATTTTAAAAGTAAATAGTATATTTGCATCATAATCGTGTAAGGAAGAGCTGATTCATGGTCGTGCGTGGGTTGGCTCTTTTTCATTTTTCCCCATTCGTGCTGACGAATGGTTTCTTTTCCAAATCATAGCAGGTGATATATACCCGTTTCCCATTGACATCACATAGAGCAAGGGCATATCCTTTCTCCAGTATTTTAACCGGCTGATTGTCGCAATAGACAGTACTTCCAACCGGAACTCTTATAAAATGACGTACTATCATTTGATTATCTTTAGCTTGTTATACCAGCGTGAAGAGAAAGGGAACCACCCGATTAGGAATGATTCCCCGAAAATAGTTACTTTATATAGTTTGCTCATGGATTTTTCTTTTCAAGTATTTCAACACATTTTTTTATCCCATAATCGAAACCCTGTTTATAGCCTTTAGCATATTCTCCGATGGTATATACCGCCATTGACAGAAAAAATAGAAGGATACCTACAGGCTTATACCAACCGGGAAACGAGATGGAAAACGGCTTAAATGTAATTGTGAGATCTCCGACCCATAATAGGGAAATAACACATATAATTGTAAATAATATTGTTTTCATAATTATATCGTTATTCGTTAATTGGCAGTTTCATAAAGCACATCCATATTGTTTTGCTCTGCCTTCCAGTGGTATGTCCAAATAGAGGTTTAAAAGGGATAACAGACAATACATCCACTGTTTTTATTTCACTCTCGTTCCATTTGAATACAAGCGTGCCGTTAGGCTTCAAGACGCGCATACACTCAGTAAATCCATCGTGTATGAGTGACTGCCAGTCTTTCGGCAGTTTTCCGTACTTTTTAGCCATCCATGAGGTTGCACCAAGTGTTTTCAGGTGCGGTGGGTCGAACACCACCATGTAGAAAGAATTGTCTTCAAATGGAAGGTTGGTGAAATCGGCTATTACATCCGGCTTTATTTCTATGATTCTTGTCTTACCCCTGTCCTTGGCCGTAAGTGTTTCCGAACGTTTGTCAACAAATAAGGCAAGAGGATTATATTTGTCAAACCAAAACATTCTACTGCCACAACAGGCATCTAATATAAGTTTTCCATTTTCCATTAAGCTATTTCTTTTGATTTCTTCAATCTCAACTTTCTCAATACTTTGCAAAGTGCTTCAGTATTTTTTCTCGCTTGTGTAACCTCCACCGCATTCCCGATAAATTTCTTTTGGTCAGCTTGTGTGCCTATTAAAACATAATCTTCAGGGAATCCCATAATCTTTTTGAGTTCCGGAATGCGAAGCATCCGCATTTTAATATCCACTATGCCATACAGTGCCATGAACTCCTTTATCTTCACGGTCATAGGACTATCATTGTCGTAGATTTCAATCGCTACCTGACCGCTTTCTGTTGCTACCAGATAGGGCGGCATCTTATCCATGCGGGCTATTAATGTGAAGCAGGGGCTATCAACAGAGCCGCCAGCACTGTTGAACTGTGGATTCATCAGATAGTGCCATTTCCTGTTTGCGGTAATGGTCTGGGAGGGTTCCTCTATACTGCTACCTACATTTGAGAATGCAGTATTCATTATCCACGGCTGGCATGTTACCAAGTTTTGTTTCGGTGTTGTGGTAACAGCGGGGCATGGCGAGTTTATATCAGACACCTGACCACCTCCAGAATATTGATTCATAAAAAATGGAGATACAAGGGAAAGTCTGTCTTTAGTCAGAAGTGTAGGACAAGGCTGATTAATATCCTTTCCTGTATCCTTAAAGTTATAAGAACACATAAATCGGCTTTCAATTAAAGCCATCCTGTCCTTCGTTGTGACCGTTGGAGCTGGAAGGTCTACCGAATGATTATGTCCATTTCCATAATAAGCAGAAACAAAAACATGGTGGTCTTTGCAGGTGATTGCACCTGCCGGTTCTTCTACAGACACATTCTTGCTTTCGGGATGTCCGCTGAACTGTTTGGAGAGGAAACTTACCTGTACCTTTGCAAAGCGGTTTTCAGTAGTCAACACTCCGCATGGTTCATCAACTGATTTGCATGTGTCTTGAGGGCGAACCGTATTGTAACGGGAAAGGAAAGCATCCTTTCCTCCGGCTACAAACTTGATAAGTCCAGCATAGATACGTTCAAGCGTTTTCTCTGCAAGAGGCTTTTCCCTGAAGATGGTAGTTCCTTCATCAGAGAAATCAAGCACGTCTTTTACCGGCTTCCACTTCTCCAGCCGCGAGAACATATCTTGCCTACCACCTTTACAGTGGGTCGGTTCAGGGAATACTATCGGCAAGTTCTTTTTAGCAAAGATGCCGAAGAAGCGTTTTCTTGTGGTGTAGGCACCGAAGTCGGCAGCATTTAAGATGCGGTGCTCAAAGTTGTAACCGTACTTCTTGACATTGCGCACCCACTTTTGATAAAGCCGGCCTTTGTCCATGCTGATAGGTTTCCCATTCTCATCCATATCTCCCCATGACATAAACTCTTCTACATTTTCAATCTGAATGTAGTCAGGGTCTATAACATCAATATAACGGAAGAGATGTTCTGCCAACGTTCGGCTGTCGGCATCTCTCGGCTGACCGCCTTTGGCTTTCGAGAAGTTGGTACACTCCAAAGAAGCATGAAGCATTATCATGGCATCAGGGTATAGCTGACGGATACGTTCTACAATAGTGCTTATCGGGGAAAGTTCCAGTGTACGGATATCCTCAATAAAGTGAAGTGCATCAGGGATATTGGCATCATGTGAAAGGATGGCATTCTTGTCATGGTTCACACAGCAAACAACCTTTCCACATCTATTTCCATCCAATCGTGCTTCTTCCACACCTTCGGACAAACCGCCGGCGCCACAAAAAAGGTCTATTACGAACAATTCGATATCGGACAGACCTTCTAAACTCCTTAGTATTTCTTTTAATGATTTCATAATCGTGTATTCTTATTTCTAATTTGAATAAATCCCCTTCGTTCTGTTTCTTCTAACAGTGAAAAGTCTTCATCCTTGATTTCACATTCTGTTTCGTAGTTCACGGAAGTATAACTTGGGATATTGAACTTTTTCCGGATTCTTACGATAACATCCGGATTTCTTGTTACCCAGTAAACGGTTATTCTCATGGTGATATCAGCATTTTTCTAGCTTCCTCATCTCCTGCATCAGCACGGTGCTTGATTTCAATGTACTCAGCATAAGAGATTCTGTTATCTCCACGCTCCTCTATCTCTTTTTCACGTTGGTTTCTGTATCGTTCACGCTCTTTCCGTTCAATATCTTTCCGACGTTCAGAAACGTAGTCCAGCATCGCACTTGTTATTTTCAATGGATCTATTGAACCGTAGAACCGCCCATACTTCCCTGACTTAAACCGTGCTATGAAAAAACAGATTTCAGCGGCATTTATATAATAATACTCCGAAAGGAATATCTCCGATAGTTCAGAAAGTTGCTCTTTCGCTATCTTGGTTGAAACTTCTGCAAAGTCATTCAATGAGCCAAATTGTATCTTTAGCCATTCTATCGGTGTTTCATCCCCATAAGTAGAAGACAATAGCCCTAAACTCGGAATGCTGTCATTCAACGCCAGTTCTGAATGGGTTGCATTACATCTGACAAGTTTGAACTGCAAATCAGGGTTGTAATCAAGAATGAATTGTGCAGGATCGGGATATTTATTCAATAACGCCCTCTGCTTCAAGTTCCTTTCTCTTTTTTGCGGCAGCTTCTCTAACGGTTGTAGCGACTGCAAGAATTGAATCACGTTTTCGCTGCTCGCTATCCTGTTGATTTTTACTAAGTCTTGTCCCATTATAGTTTCCTTCCAATATTTTAGTAAAGTTTGCTTGTTTGAAAATCCAATCAAAGTCGCATTTCCAATTGCGGTCATTAGCTCCAAGTAGGAACGGGGATTGAAGAATGAGATTGAAAACACTCCTCACTGACTCTTTCCCATATTGGGCTATCCGGGCTTTTACAGCCTTTTTTCTCACATCAGTCATTGATCTTATCTGCTGGAGTCTGTCTTTGAATGTGGTATTATAGTATTCCATCAATCCGCTGTAATCAATCTTTTCAGAGGGGGAGGGCGAAGAAAGCTTGGCTTTCTTTGATACTCCGTCAGGAGTATTTTCTTTCTTTTGATGTAGAGATATATCTATATACTCTCTTTCTTCTTTCTTTGTATTTGTGCCCTCTGTGTGCCCTGATTTTTGTAAAAGTTCGGATTGCGGTAGATTGTTGTTCATGGGCTGTGCCCCAAGTTGTGCCCTTAGTTGTGCCCATTCGTGTCTTAATTCATTGATTTCCTTTTCAATACCTGTGTCCTTACTTGTGCCCTTGGTTGTGCCCATTGGATTATATTCTTCATATTTACATAAGGTTATAAGGTTCATTCCTTGATTGCACTCAACAGTTATCATACCTTTCTTTCTAAGATGCACAAGAAAGGAACGCACCTTCTTTTCAGACCATTTCCAACGCTGTGACAGAAATCTTATGGATGCAGGATATTGACCTCTTGAATAAGAGATTTCTCGACCTCCGATACTCTCCTTTCGGGGCGTTGCCTCAAATCGTGCAGACTGAATTAAGTCTAACCACGCTTCGCAACTGCTAAAAGTACGGGCTTCATTCCACATTTCATTCGAGAAAAACCTGCGGCTTAGCCTCAAAAATCCTTCGTCCATAGTCTTAGAATCTCACGTTAGTTAATTGCCTTCCGTTAGAAAATACAGCCCACTTACCATTACCGCTATCAAACAATCGTAAATCCGACACCTCTCCGAAACGTTTGATGTTACCGCATAAATCCACAATCCATCCACATTCTTTAGAAGGATGCGGGCGGATGGCACGACCGACTATCTGATACCACATGGCAAGTGACATTGTAGGACGTGCCATAACGACCGTATCAAGTTCCGGATAGTCAAAGCCAGTCGTAAGTACACCCACATTAGCTACTACTGGAATTTCACCAGCTTTGAACGCCTCAAGAATATGTTCACGTTCTTTCTTAGGAGTATCACCTGAAACGATAGCGCAACCGGGTATTGACATCGTTAACCGTTCCGCTTCTTTCAAAAAACGGGTAAAGACCAAAATACCCTTCCGTTTTCCTCCGGCTTTGGGATTCATCAGCCTTTGGACGATATGAACGAGATAACCGTAGAAGTCTATCCGTTCATATTCTTTTTGAACTGACCTATCCGTATAGTCGGCACCAGTAGTATTTACTTTCAAGTTAAGTTCATTCCACCCTGAAGGATTCATTGAATAGTAATCCAACTTCGCCAAGTAGCCCATATCTAATAGGGTTGATACCTGTACATGATAAATGACCTCTGAAAAGACATGAGGTTTTGTCCGAGTGATAAATTTCAGCATGGAACCGAAATCACGACTGGAGCTTAAACGGTATGGCGTTGCTGTCAGTCCAAGAACCTTACACTTCACTGCATCAAAAAAATCCTTGTACATTCCCTCTTTGGGGTTTACAAGATGACATTCATCCACAATGATGTTCTTGAAGTGGGTAAACAGTTCGGGATGATTCTTCACACTGCCGATGGTGGCAAATGTTATCCGGCTTATCTCCTTTGAGTTAAAGGATGCTGAATAGATACTGCAATCAAGAATACCGTATGAACAGAGTTTCTTGAAATTCTGTTCGAGTATTTCCTTCGAGGGCTGGAACACCAAGGTATGACCGTCAAGCCTTGCGGCTATATCCGCTATGATAAGCGACTTTCCGCTGCCCGTAGGTAACACCATAATGGCATTTGTTTTCTTCGCCTTGTTATTGAAGAAAGAAACGGCAGCATCAGAGGCTTTCTGTTGGTAATCTCTCAAACGGAATTGCATTTTCTCAATAAGTATTTGATTAATAATTCTTCATTTCTATTATTTCTCCTAAAGTTCTGCCATGCGGCTCCATAACTAAGATTATGCTTTTCGCAAAATTCAGAAAGAGAATACCGATTGCCATCAATATGTATATATACAGTATTAGTTCGGTTTCTAACCTGCTCTTTTCTGGTAGCCCATTTACAGTTTTCAGGAGAATAATTTCCGTTTACATCTTTTCTATCAATAGTAAGCCCTTTTTGATAACCACTATTCAAAGCCCAATTAACAAACGACTCAGGATTATTTTTCCATTCTTCACAGATACCTATTCCCCTGCCTCCATAATTTTTATAGCTTGAATGTTTAGGTGAATAGCATCGTTCTTTCATACATCTAAAAATCCTATAAATATCAGTTCTTGACAAACCGTGCCTATAATTATACTTAGTGATTCTATCTTTTGTTTTACACCCACAACTTTTTGATGTTCCATTTCGTAATCCATAAGCACTAACAGAATGAATAGAACCACAATCACATTGACAGATATAATAAGATTTAATTCCTTTATGGTCTAATCTATCCAAATCCTTATGCAATACAAGCCATCTACCGAACTTATGTCCTGACAAATCAGGCATCTTATTACATGATTTTTTATAACTCATAACCCTTTCTCCTTTCGTAATTTCTTATTAAGTGCTTTGTAATACTTGATTAGCTGTTCGTACTCAAAATCAGTCATTTTGGAAGTACCATCAGCTTTCACTTTCAGCAAGTCAAATTTCTGTTGCCCGATTTTGGCTATCAGATTCACCCGATAGTCTTCCAAATGATCGGCTTTGAACCTGTTGCAGTGCCGGCATTCGGCATGGCAATTATTCTCATCAAACCGTGTTGCCAAATGTGTACGACTGAAATAGTGCCCGCAGTCTGCTTGTGTAAACGGCTTTATCTGTCCGCACGAGATACATCTAAAATACCCGTTTGGCATTGCATCACGAAGCCGGATAAAAAGGGAAAACTCCTTGTCGAGCTTAGCTTTCAAATCCGGCTTCTTCTTTACTGCTATCCCTGCTTTATCAAACAGAGGTAAAGGCTTTTCTTTTTTCTTCTTAGGCTTCTTGATGTAATACGGCATAATTCATTGTTTTAGTTTGTGGTATCGGCAGGATTCGAACCTGCATGAGCTTTCTGCTTTGAGTAACCCTTCCGGCTGGGTAAAGCTCCAGTACTCGTCGTGCGTCTACCAATTCCGCCACGATACCAGATGCCCGTCTTTCCGGGCTGTCAATTATACTTCGATGATTACGATGTCAGGTGCAACACCTTTGATTGCTTCAATCTGTTCGTCAATCACCTTGTTTTTGTATTCCTCAATGGTTTCATTCGCACCAGCAGAAACCAAAGAAAGTGAAACATCACGACCATCTACATCAGCATAAATTTCAACTTCGATTTCCTCACAAACAAAGCCTTTGAAAAGAGGAATATTCAGTTTGAAGGATTTCGGAAGATTAGAATCAACCACCTGAGAATAATTATCCGTCTTGCTGCCGTTTTCCTCTTTGCTGCGCTCGATGTCTTGGTTAACCTTTGCTTTGAAATTCTTCAAAGTGGAAACCAGCATCATGTTTTCTGATTTATCCTTGAAGAAAGCACGGTGCATCTTGAAGAACTGGGATAGCTTGACAGGTTCCCATTTCTTATCCGTGTTAATGCCAAATTCCTGCATTTCTTTTGAAGCCTGTAAAATACCACTGATTCCAGTCTGATAGTAGTTGGTTTCATCAATAGTTAATGCCAACCCCATCTTATCACGGTTTACGATGATATTGGTCGATTTCTGATTAATCAGTTCGACACGCTTTTCCAACCATCTGAGAGGTGCATCTATCGTTCCACTGATAACTACTCGCTCCGGTTCTTTCGGGTCAAGTGCTACCGGTGCTTCGCCTTCTCTTAATACTACTTCAATAGGTTTGCCGTTGTAATCTTTAGGCACAACCAAGTTGATTTTGTTTTCGCTCATGATTCTGTTCCTGTTTTACGGTTAATACTGAATACTGTCTTTTGCATCTCCTGTGGCATAATGGGACGGCTATAAACCAGTTCGCCCAGCTTGTTGTAGAATCCTGCCATCTTTTCCTCGTGATAGAGGATTTTGGCACATTCTTCATTTTCTACAAACTCAGAACCTCTCTTAATGTGGTCCAAAAGTTCCTGCTTTTCTTCGTTCAAAGGTTTCAGACGTTCTTTGAACTCGTCCATAGCCTCTTTCTTTTCTATCTCAATATCATTGATGGTGATTGATACTTCAGCTAATGTTTCTTTCTTTTGCGCCAATTCTTCGGGTGTGAATCGGTGAGTATAACCGATTTTCTCCACTGCATCGGCATTGTCCTGAAGAAACTGCCATCGTTCCTGTTCAGGAATGTCTTGTCCTAAAAATTTGTCCATATTATCTATAACTTATTTTGCCAAACTCATTGTAAACCTTTCTTGCAGTACCCATAGTATTATAAACTGGAATATAGCTTCTTTGAGAGGCTTTCTCTATTTGGTGAATACCGCTGGATTTAGGGTTGATTGATTTTTCAGGATGAAAGAATCTTGCTACATCTTGGGGAAATTTTCTTTTCTTCATAATCTCAATTTTTAAATAAATTCATTATTACGTTCAATTTCTTGTTGTGCGTAGATAAGCATCTGTTGTTCGTTAGCGGCAGGCAAATAGATACCTGCCACAGATGCGCTCCAGTTTCGGAAACGGTCAATACTCAAGGTCATTTCACCTGTTGTCAGCTCGGCAGAACTTCTTAAGTAAGTTACTTCCTTACCTTTCTTGTTGACCGTCTTTCTCTCAAACAAATCACGGTTGCAAGTCCTCTTATAAAAATCAATTTTTGCTTCGTCGAGACTGCAACCGTACTCACTACCGAAATACCCTAAAAGAAGATGCAAGTAGCTGTTTTGGGCAAGCGTGCGGTTAGGTAGTTTCTTTTTCACTTCCACCACCGCACGTTCACTAAACAGCTTGTTTACATACTCCTTGAACTTGGGTATTTCATAATGATTTGATAAATTAAATATCATTTCTCTTCCATATCATTCTTCAAGTCGAACAGCATACGCTAAAAAGGCAAATCGTCCTTTACATTGCCATTAGCATCAACCGGAGGCGGAAAGTTCTGCGGCTGTTGCTGATAGGTCGGTTGTGGCGCTGGCTGTTGTACCGATGTTGTTTGTTGCGATACACCACCACGCGCATCTATTTTGTAGCACCGAATAGATGCCATACGTTTGAGTTCTCCGTCTTGATTCGTCCAAGAACGCCCTTGTAAGACAAATGATACAGTAACAACATCACCCTGATTAAAGCGGTCAAGTTCTGCACACTTATCGCCTGAAAACTCTAAGGGAATAACATTCTCATACTCGCTACGCTCTCCCGTATAAGGGTCGTAAGTGGTAGCATCTAAAATGAACTCCCGTTTTGTAAACGAGGAACCACCGTTTTTGGATGGTATTTGAACAGTTTGTCCGATTTCGGTTATCCGTCCGGTTATTTGATTTGCCATAACCTAATATTACTGGTTCTTTTTATTATATATTGCAATCTCCACATATATTCACAAGGGAATCAAATTCTTCTCGTGAATATTCAAATCCATTGATTACGATTACCTCGTTACCATTTTGGTCAAAATAAACTCCATCATTCATTTCCAAAGATTTTAGTGTCAGTTATCAATTTTCTGTTTTCTTCCAAAAACCGGATAAATTCCTCACAATGATTAGTAAGAATAGGAATATCACGTTCAGGATTGAAAACGTATGTTTCTGTATAGGTATCTACCACATAACCGCCTTTGTTGAACTCTACAATGTTATACTCAAATGTCCGTACATCCGACCCATTCTGCATAAGAGCATAAGGATAAACTAAATGCTGGTGGTGATCTTTGAACTTTCCCACGGTATAACTACCGGTTGTTTTGATGTCGTGAACACTGGTAGGCATCAGTTCGTCAATCAAACCATAAACCAATACACTACCGTATGCAGTAGGCAAGATGGCTTCTACTCTTTGTTGGGTTAATGCTCCTTTGTAGTAGTTGGCAAACTCGCGGCAAAGGTCAATGTGAAAAGTGAAAGTGCGATTGTTGTAAACAGCTTTTATCCCGTAAAGTTTTCCATCATCGTGATATGCCTTGCTAATTTCCATTATAGAAGATTTACGGTTCTCAATCATACAATCAATGATTTCATTGAAAGCCGTGCCACGGTCTGCCGCTTCGCTATCGAATGGCTTGCGGTTAATCCGGTCTATCAGTTCTTGAAACTGTTGTTCGTGAAATTCTTCAGGAGTATGGGGTGGATTTTCTGACCACCCCCAGTACTTATCCCAAATCACATCACTATTCAGATATGCCCCAAAGGCATCAAGAAGCGTTGCGTAAATACGATATTTAGGCTGCTGGTTCATATTTCTTTTCTGAATTAAGTTTCAGATTCAAAGACTTCGCTTTGTTAGCTACCAACTTTGCCGCCATTTGCTTTGAAGAACCAACGTGCTCAAAGTTATCTATTTGCGCGATAAAATTATTGGCAGATTCCGCATCCGTAATAAGTTCGATCTGTTCTTTTATCTCTTCAATAACTTTATCATACTTTTCCTGTGCCTCTTTCTTGGCAGCAAGCATACCCAAATACGAATTGATTATCTTGGCGGTGATAAAGTCGTTCTTTGCGGTTGGATTACCATTCTTGTCAAGGATGGTAGGAACTTCCATCACTGAAGGAAGATTGCAAGTATTCTTACCGTCATTTCTTGAAGTTGGGTCAAAAGTGATGGTACGTCTTTGGACGCCTCTTTCGCTTTTCATTTCAAGATAACCGAGCAAATCCAGTTCGGTAACGATAGAGTTGTAGGATTTTTCACGCAAGGCAGGGATAAACACCGTATCATCACCTTCTTTTCTTGTGTCGCGATGGGCAACGAAAATGATGTGCTTGTTAAGCCCCGAAAGTGTTCGTGTCATCCATGAAAACTCTGCATTGATACCGCTCCAATCACGGATGGACGGCTGGCGGGTTCCACACTTGTGAGTAATGATGAAGTCCATCATCTTGCCGATGGTATCTACTACAATGGTCTGATAAGCGGACAAGTCCTCTTGAAGAACTTGCTGAACATCGCTCCATGAAGTGACCTGTACCGTGTCTATATTCTCCAAGTGCGCCATGTTCATGCGCTTCACGCCGTTATCGAAGTCCAACAGCAGCGGTTTCGGTGCGCTCAATGCTACCGTACTCTTTCCCATTCCGGCTTGACCGTAAATCATCATCTTCACGGTGGTCGGGATAACTAATTCATTACTTTTCTTAATCAGTGACATAATCGTAAATTTTATAGGGTTATTTGTTCAGATATTTACTCATTTTAAAAGCATTAATAGCGGATTGTATCTCGAACTTGGAATATATGATAGGAGAATTTCTGGATGAGCCTTTTCTTTTCTTATGCACCAATCCTTCTTTCTCTAACTTTTCCAAAAAGTTAGGTTCATACCCAAGTGTCTTTAACCATCTGAACGCTTCTCTTTGCTTGATTTCATCAGATACAGGAGACCGTTTCTTCTCACTGGCAGCTGCACCAAGCTCCGCCATGTCCATGCAGATATTTTTAAATTCAAATAATTCAAGTCTTACCTCCATACCGTCCAGTTCTTTCAATTCGTTCAACTCTCGTTCTTCGTCCCCTTCTCATATCGCCCTGTTCGTGATAGAGCGAAAAAGAAAAGATGCACAACAGGCAGAAAGCAACAGCCGACCTAATAGTAGGTGAAAAGTCCATCGTGAACTTCATACCAGCTATTCTCTCATATAGCATGGTTGCCAGTTCTCTGCCGTTCCTTACGTTCAAAATCTCAAAAGCTCTTTGCAGTTGGTTGTTTATCGTGCTGACCGCTCGGCATTTGAGGTTTGCAATTTCTTTTTTCTCATACCCTTGTGCATACATTCGTGCCGTAATCTCGCATTCAGGTGTAAGTTCATTAAAAACTCTCTTCATAATCGTGTAAGTCAGCTGATTAATAATTGCGAATAACCTCAATATATCCGGCTTCCCTGTTAGTGTCCACCGAATACAAAGTTTGCTCCTTGTCTATTATCCGATCAATCCTTGCCAGCCTGTTAAGATCAGCGGTACACCTGCGAAGCTGTCCGGCAAGTTTGTCGCTAAAGTCAAAGCTGATTCTGTCATTCTTCTTTTTCAGCTTTTTCTTGATTTCTGTTCTTTCTTTCAGTTCTTTTGCCATAAGAGTAAAATTTAATTAATGATTCGTGGATGGTAAGGGAATCGAACCCCTCTCAATCGTGCCAATTGTTTGCGCAACACGAAGCTCTAACCGATAAGCTAACCATCCGATTAAAAAAGGTGCACTATCCTCACGGACGGCACACCCAGTACAAACACAATATAAAACACGAATATCTAATCTATTATCAGAACAATGCTTTTAACCGCGTTCTTGAAATGATCAAACTTCCGGTTCAAATCACTCCAAGATTTATACCATGTATTTTTCTCTTCAGCTAATTTCTCGTTAGCCTCTTCCAGTTCCTGCACACGCCTTACTAAATCTTCATGCGTCATGCCTCTTAATTCTTCCACTGTCATAATCGTATAAATTTAAAATGTCGTTAAAAAGGTAGGAGTCGAACCTACTTCTTGTAAGCTAAATGAATATATAAATTAGAATATAAGTTAATACCAACAATTAATCGCTTACACGCATTCCAACAATGCTACTTCATAAATTACCGCCCAGCTGGTTTACAAGGTGATTGTGCACTCATCCCCATGCGCCTTGTGCCGGATTATAGGACTACCTTTTAGCGGTCTGTTTTAAGTTCTCTATAAGTTATTCTCATGAGCGACACACACCCTACACATATAACATTCATTATAGTGATAGAGAATATTTTCATAGGACTGTAAGTAGTAATAGCCCCGTAAAGCATACCGGCAGCACATATACCAACCAATATAGATAAAACGAATTGGATTGTTTTCATAATCGTATAAATTTAAATAAGTATCTGTACCCTAATCGAATAGCAGAACCTTATTTCAGTTCAGTACAGACTATAAGACCTTTCAGCGATACTTGTGCCTAACCAAGCATACTCATCACGCTAAAGACAAATTGGCGTGCTGAAAGTAAAAATCATTTCAACTTCGTGGCTTTACCACCATCAGACATATACAACCATTCGCCCATTGTCGGCTTATCCTCGGTTGCTATCGGTGTCAATTCCGTTCCACTTGCACCCACCACTATCCACCATCACTGGCTTCGCTTACGTGCCTTCGCAGAAATATATCTTTTTATCGTATCAATATGTCAAAGAACCAATCAATAGCACCCTACCCGATTCTCGCTATCGGTTGCCGTTCAATCCGTCTGTAGGGCTGTCGTGCGTTGCATAATCGTGTATTATGCGTATCGGCTGATACCTTGTACCCGGCATAGAGCATCGTAGTCCATGCCATCATCTTCACAAGTTTCAAAACCTTTTAAGGCATCTTCCAAACTGTCTATCTCATCCGTTATCAACTGGATAGCTTCTTTTTTGCTATCAGCATTGAACATCAGGCAGACAGCCTCTTCATCATTGTTATGGGCAGCCTCTAAATCTTTATAAAGGCTATCCAACTGCTGGTTAATCGTGTAAGCATTCATATCCATATCTTTTATGCGATTGACATCAGATTAGCTTTTTTGAAGCATCTGAATTCTTGGCGTTCAGTATCATAGTAAGTCTGGACGGTATCATTCTTTTTTCTGTTGTCAGTACCAGTGATGGCAGGCATCAGCTTTTCATTTAGTGTACCGTATGCCTCACGAACGGAACCGTCCACTTTTTTGAAGTAGAACTTCACTATCTTCTTTTTCATCTCACCTTTCAACTTCAAGTTAGCCCAAGAGACCTTCATTGCTTCGCTCATGGTGTAGCCATTACGCTTAACGAACTGCCAAGCAAGGCTCATTACTTCGTGTAAAAATTCTCTTGTTCTCATAATCGTGTATTTTAATATGTTTATACTATTTGAAATCTGAATTAATCTTCGTTTCTTTGTATCAGTTTAATTTGATAATGCAAAGATACTACTATTTTTCAGTAAAAAGAATCTATTACTGAAAAATAGTAGTACAACAACACTATTTAACTATTAGAGCAGGTTATACCTTATTATAATATGAAGAAAGAAGACAGAAATAGAAATTGGATAGCGTGGATAGCACTTGGATTAAGTGTCATTGCAATATTACTATGGCTATGCAAATACGAGCCTGTAACATGGACTCTATTCGATTCTATGATTGCTTTTCTTTCTTTCGTTGTAGGAGCATTAGCCGTAATGGTTGGATATAACATTTTTGGGTTAAAAAACGACCTTAAAAATGAAATAGAAGAAAAATTACAGGACATAAGTGACCATCATGTAATTCATACAGCAAAAAATATGATGTATATAGAGATACGCCTGCTACACATGGCTATGAAATTAAAAAATATAGCAGATATAAGGCAATCTATTTACATGATGCTTGAGAGCACTGAAAAGACTAAAGATAAGGAAGATATAGATTATGTTATTAATCAGTTGAAAGAACTTAAAACACGATATGGATATACACTGTTTGACGATGCATTCACAAGGAAACTAAAGATTAAACTCGGAAGGATTGGCACTTTCTCTGATAGCGCGCTTCTCTTCCTTCAAGATCTTGAAGTATGATTCTTTTGCATTATCAATAAGCCTGTTTGATTCTTTAAATGGATCCTTACAGATTGTTTTGTTTGGCATATGAGATGACTCTTCTATTTGCATTCTCATTGATTCAAATAGAAAAGGATTGATTATTACCATAACTATAAAAGTAAAGCGACCAACTCCAAAGTTGCGGTTTGAAGTTAAGTCGCCTATATAGTCCCTTAATGGGAATAGTTAAACAATTTAGTCGAAATCATCCGCAACTTGATTCCGACACAAATATACTGAAAGATAACAGTAAAACCCAAAAAAGATGAGCACAAAAGAAAGATTTGTTGAATATTTAAAAATCAAAGGGATTGGACAAACCGCTTTTGAAGAATCAGCTGGTTTATCTCGTGGAGCTATTGCCAAAAAAACGGGCTTTAATGCAGATTCAATAGAAAAGATAGCGTCTGCTTGCCCTGACCTTAATATAAATTGGTTAATAACTGGAATTGGCAACATGACAATTAATACCAATTCGTCAATCACTGAAACTCCAACCACGAATAAAGATATTAAAATACTTGATATACGTGTATGCGCAGGACATGGAATTGGATTTGACGGAAATGAAAACAAGGTTATTGGATATGTGAATATACCAGAATTTACTGGATGCTATGGAATAACCGTATATGGTGATTCTATGTACGATATGTACATGTCGGGAGATACAATCTTTGTCCGTGAAATAAAAGACAAACGAAACATAGACAATGGACAGCCGTATGTAATTATAACAAAAGAAGACAGACTTCTTAAAATGATTCATATCGACTACGAGCGAAAAAAAACAATATTGTCTTCCTACAACAATATAGCTAATCCGGATGGGAAAAGAAAATATCCCGATATGGAAATTGACATAGATAATGATGTAATTCATTTATACAAGGTTGTAGGTAAATTAGCGAGAACGCAAATGTAGTTACAATAATAATACTATAAAATTCAACCAGTAGACATCTGATTGTTAACCTTTATTGATAAAGCTATGCCAAACACTCTACAAGAAAGTATGGAAGATGTAAGTTTTGCCTATATGCAAGCCCTTTGTGCATATAATGGATACACTATATCGAAAGCAGAACGAGACAATGATGGTGTAGATGCTACAATCAAGTGCAAAGGGTATCCGTGTAACTCTTCAGACTGTAGAAAACGTTCCCCGATCATTGATATTCAATTAAAAGCTTCATACGTAAAACTCAAAGAAAAGAAAAATGGGGATTACTCCTTTATACTCGAAGCAAAAAATTACAATAATTTGGTTATGAGCGATAGAATGACTCCAATAATATTAGTAGTTTTGCACATGGATAAAGATAGGAAGAAATGGGTAAAACACTCAAAATCGGCTCTAAAAATTACCAAATGTGCCTATTGGGTAAGTCTCAAAAATAATCAGCCTACAAACAATGGAAGTAGTATAACCGTTGTAATACCCAAAGAGAACATTTTATCTTGTGAATGCCTTAAGAAGTTAATGATAAAAGTGTCAAAGGAGGAAGAATTATGAAAGACTTAAAAAGAGCTATAGATCTCATTACAGTAGAAAAGCTTGAAAAAGTTTTTTCTTTTTTAAAATGGCGTGAATTGGACGTTTTAATGAACGGAAGAGTGCGTCAATTTGTTTCCCCAGACGATGAATATGTAGCACTAATACCACTTGTTAAAGAGTTTTCCGATTACTATAGAGTGATGGGAGAAACTTTACAATCCATTGCATCTTTTGAAAACAGAAGTATAGAAGCATTGGTTAATAGAATATTAAACCCATCGTATGACATTCAGAAATGGCGTATAGCTAATAATTACACTTCAGATGGGAAAATACCATTCTTTAGTATGACAGATACTATAGAAAAAATAAAAGGCGTTTTAGCTACAGCCTATTTAGACACTTTAAACCCTACAAGATTTCACAAAAAAGTCTATACAACAGATGTCAACAAGAATATTTCAGAATATTCTTTTGGACAAACTGAAATAGGAAGCTATATCCTCAATATATTGTGTCCTCTAGGAAATTACCAATACACTATTTTTAATCCAACAGAACAAGATATTCCATTAAACCGAAAAATCAATATGCGGCTATTGTCATCAATAGACAATATTCAAAAAGACTTAAAGAATAGTAACAATAACAAGGTTGACGAAGACGTAGACCAAGGATTATATAGCATAAATTTTTTAGATTCATTAGTTGACATTTATGATGAAACTAAAGATACAGAGATGAATATAATTGTTGATTGGTGCAAAGATATTGGATTTGTAAATGAGCCCCCAATATCCTCTATCAAATTAGAACCTATATTTATGGAAAAAGTTAACTTCATAGCAGATAAGTATAGGCCTAAAAAAGAAGAAAATATTAAGAAAACATATTATGGAAAAATTGAAAGCATTACAGCTAACCCTAAAGTAGAGGACAGGGAATATGTTCAAATCAAAATTGTTACTATTGGAGATGACAATAAAAAACTTAACATACAATCAAGATTGAATTATAGTACTTTTTACTCTATCGTAAAAATAGCTTTTGATAATGGTTCTAACATAAAACTATCTGGTATCCAAAAAAATATAGGAAAACAAAAATGGATAGACAATGGCATCTTAGAATTGCTAGATGTATGAATCAAAGAACAAACTAAATAAATAAACAATGAAGAAAATTTTATTTTTAATGGCAATACTGCCAATGGTACTGTTTACAGCATGTTCATCAGATGATGAAGAGGAATTAAGCCAAGAGGAAAAGGCGATACAAATTCAAACTGAAGTATATAATAATGTTTTATCAAATATTGTAGGGCATTGGAAAGGAAGCCAACACTATAACACCTCCGTGTATCGCCCCGTTGGATGGGAAGATATTTCACATATTAGTTGGACACAAGAATATATTTTCAACTCTGATGGTACCTGTAAAGACATCGTTTCATCAAACTTGATTTATGAAGGTACGTATTCCATTATAAAAAACAAAGACTATATCAAATATCCATCATCCCAATGTGAACTATTTCTTATTATTACTCATGCCAATGGTGTTGTTAACGAACATGCAATTTGGATGGATGGAGAATATCTACGTATAGGAAGCTCTTTATCAGGAATAAAGCCTTCTGCTTCAAGTGGAGGCGAAGCTTCTATTCGATATAGACAAGTAACAAACTAAAATAATAATACAATGATTGACTTTCTAACTATCGTACTCCTAATATTCGGAGTACTGCAAATTATCCTCTTCTTCAAAGTATGGGGAATGACAAACGACATCAAAGATATAAGGAACAAGTATCTCAAAGACGAGGATGAGAAACAAAGAAAAAACACAGAGCATGACGCTATAACCAAAATAAGTGGCGGTTCCAAACCAACAATATAAGCCGGGCATCATTTCCCGGCTTTAACATGAAAATCTCCTTTGTTTCAACATTGTTTCAACATCAAACGAAAACAAAAAATATAAATAGGTGACAAACAGCAGATTAAGAAGTAGAAAAAATTAGCCAGATGAGCTAATACCCCGAGAAATAATAACGATGCAAAGATACATAGAAAATCAATAATACAAAGCTTTTGGGAAAGTTTTTTTTCATGTGAACAAAAAATTTATTTGCCACTTTTACTCCAAAGAGTTACTGTTGCGTGAAATTGTTAACCAATAGCTGACCAAGTTTAATAGCATAACAAGCGGATAACCCCGATTTGTGACAAGTCGGAGCTATCTAAATCATAAGTTAAAAGTTATTATGAAAAATCATTGTTGTATCAATACTATACCCCATCGGCATAATAACAGTCACAATAGTTACACGAACACCAAAGGGATCCCCACAGAAAGCTTCATTGGGAATACGGTGTATTTAGCTATGAATAACAACTATATGTCAAGAATGGATAGGATCGGAAAAAAGTCATACTGAAGCATCTTAGTAAAAGAACAATCATCGTCCTATCAAGTGCTACCCGGCATTATCTATATCAGTCCGGCAAAAGCATGAAAGGAGAAATATACCGAATATCCTAGAAGAGAAAGAAATATTCATGTCCGCCAATAACAAATCCACCACAAATACAACCAAGGGTTGCTGCTATTAACGGCTACGTACCATTTCAATTACAGCACTGTATTTCACAACTCTATGATTGGCAAGGCAAAAAAAGATGTAAAAATTGCATTAAACCTCCCCTATCGGCTTGGACCAAACTTCCTCTTTCGTTTCTTTACACATTACGGAAATAGTTCCTCCAACAAAATCCTTCACATATCCTTTGCGTTCAGCCAACATATCTTCCGCCATTCTAATGGCCTTAGCCTTATCTTTCAATGAAAATCCTTTATTAGCAAAATCATTACCTTCTTTAAAATATATATCATAAGTTTCCATTGTATCACCTTTTTAAATTTGAGTGGCAAAGATAAAACCTACAATTATTATGCACAAGAGATTTCTTAATTATTTTTCGAATATCGTCAAGAAACAATTTAACTAAAAAAATTCCCGACTTATCACAAGCCGGGAATTCATGTAAAAGCACTATTATAAATATACTAACTATTGCAAAATTTTACCATCTTCACCTAAGAACAATGTCTGTTCATGAGCATCACTTGTCAACACATTAATTTTATAAATACGGCTTCCATCAATGCCATAGGCCATAAAAGCCTGCTTTATCATAGCACCTTCCAATGCAAGCCTGTCCATCACGGCTTCCGGCACATCATTCATATAGATTTCCGAGAAAACCAACTTCTTAGATTGTTGAGGCTTTTCCACTACCGGAACCTCTACCGGAGCCGCTTGAGCAAAAGAAACAGACACGCCTAAAGTCATCACTAATACCAATGTTACTAATACCTTTTTCATAATTACTTTATTTTTTATTTATTTTTACCGACAACAATAAAACAAGAAGCGCGCCACAAATCTGCTCATTTTAATATCTAACTAAAAATCAGCTACATACATATACATTTTTTCATTTCAGGAGTGTAGATTCCTGTTGACAACACCACAAAAGTGTGGAAAAAATCCACAAAATCAGGTTTTATACCGGCGAACAAAAAGTATAGCCAAGCTGTTTTATCAACCTCATCAAAACATTTAAATACCATGAAGAAGAGATGTTATTCTATATGTGTAATATTATGGGTACTGATCACCACCTTGTCTGCTACCTCTCCCACTACATTTCATATAGCACTGAAAAAGATATATCCACATGCCACGAACGTAAGCTGGAGCCAACAAGGGAATTATTATGTGGCCTCTTTTATCCAAAATGGTTTTGAAAAAGAAGTATGGATGAACGGTAATGCCCAATGGGTAATGACTAATACCGATTTACAAACTACAGATCAACTGACACCTAACGTATATAATGATTTTACATTGAGTCCATACGCCATGTGGACTGCCACCAATGTAAATCTCATAGAATTTCCTAAACGAACCACTCTGTACGTAATTACTGTTAACCTAAACAATTCGTCGGCCACCAAACAATTATTCTACACACTGAATGGCAGGTTATGGCAAACACGTGACGTCAGTTATATCAATCCTACATTATCCCCCGGAATCTTTGAATTCTAATACTATTATGACTGAACAAATAACATTTCCGGAAAAGGGACATATCAACAATTGGCAAACGATTATAAACTAGCATTTTAAAGTAAAATAATAAAAGAATCTACATTTTCAGGGCGTTAAATTAATGTAAAAAACTGTTTCATTTCCCATCCCCCTTACCTCATTTTACTACTTTTGCGCACACTCAGCCTATAAATGTGCAAAAGTTATCATGGAACTAGAACAGAGTTTTATTGCTCTTATCGAGCAAAGTATAAAAACAAATTGGTATTTAAACGCTCTTACAGACTATAAAGGCATCACATTACAATACAGAGATGTGGCCCGTAAAATAGAGAAAATACATATCTTGCTGGAAAATGCCGGCATTGAGAAGGGAGATAAAATAGCCATCTGCGGGCGTAATAGCGCTCATTGGACAGTAACTTACCTTGCCGTCATCACCTATGGTGCCGTAGTAGTACCTATCCTACATGAATTCAAAGCCGATCAGGTACACAATATTGTAAACCACTCTGAAGCCCGCCTGTTGTTCGTAGGCGATCAGATATGGGAGAACTTGAATGAAGCAGCCATGCCTCATTTGGAAGGTATCATAGAATTGAAAGATTTCGGTGTACCCGTATCCCGTTCGGAAAAACTGGCTTATGCCCGCGACCATCTGAATGAGATATTCGGGCACAAATTCCCTTGCAGATTTCGTCCCGATGATATTTCTTATGAAAAAGAAAAATCAGAAGACCTGGCCATCATTAATTACACTTCAGGTACTACCGGATATTCCAAAGGCGTAATGCTGCCTTATCGTAGCATACTCTCCAACGTGCTCTACTGTAAAGAAAAAATAGGTCTGAAAGCAGGTGACAGCGTCGTATCCATGTTACCTTTGGGACACGTATTCGGCATGACTTTCGATTTTCTTTACGGTTTCACAGCAGGCGCCCATCTATGGTTTCTTACCCGCATGCCATCGCCCAAAATCATAGCCGAATCATTTGCGGAAATCCGCCCGCGCGTCATAGCTTGCGTGCCACTGATTGTGGAAAAAATATTCAAGAAAAATATTCTTCCCAAGGTAGACAACAAATTAGGTAAACTGCTATTACATGTTCCCATCATCAGCGATAAGATAAAAGAACTTATCAAGCAGAAGGCGATGGAAGTTTTCGGCGGAAATTTCATCGAAATCATCATCGGAGGGGCTCCTTTCAATGCCGAAGTGGAAGCCTTTCTAAAAATGATAGATTTCCCATACACCATTGCATACGGAATGACTGAATGTGGTCCCATCATCTGCCATAGTCATTGGACAGAACTGAAACTGGCATCTTGCGGAAAAGTTGCCGCACGTATGGAAGCCAAGGTACTGTCTCCTAACCCATCAGCCATTGCGGGTGAACTGGTATGCCGTGGAGCCAACCTGATGTTGGGCTATTATAAGAACGAGGAAGCGACACGGCAAGTCATTGATACTGAAGGATGGTTGCATACAGGCGATATGGCGACAATAGACGAAGACGGAAATGTTTTTATCAAAGGACGTTGCAAAAACCTGTTACTCACTTCTTCCGGACAAAACATTTATCCGGAAGAAATAGAGTCCAAGCTAAACAATATGCCATACGTGTCAGAGTCACTGATTATTCTGCAACAAGACAAACTGGTGGGCCTAATCTATCCGGATTCCGATGATGCTTTTGCTCACGGCTTGAGCCAATCAGACCTTGTACGGGTAATGGAAGAAAACCGCCTTGAACTGAACAAACAATTACCGGCATTTTCCCAAATAGCCCGCTTCAAGCTATATCCTGAGGAATTTGAAAAAACAGCCAAAAAAAGTATCAAGCGCTTCTTGTACCAAGATATAAAAGAATAAATCAAAAAAAGCTCTCTTCATAATATGAAGATGTATCAAAAGTAAAATGGCGTATCATTTTGCCAGTAGGGGCAAGGTTCGCTCGCCCAAAAATAGTTTGCTTATGCATTTGGGCAGGCAAACCCTGCCCCTACAGTTGACAAGGGATATTCAGTAAATGTCTCTAAAAAATAAGATGGCATATGAAGATGATAGGGC